>Ga0307429_1000769_pt1 | contig 17213 bp, 11 predicted proteins | sample SalMarWE160230MG_FD_202151 | JGI IMG/M metagenome (GOLD analysis project Ga0307429, IMG submission 202151) | Salt marsh sediment microbial communities from the Plum Island Ecosystem LTER, Massachusetts, United States - WE1603-230 | ecosystem: Environmental > Aquatic > Marine > Intertidal zone >... | reverse complement strand
CTAATATCGAGACACCGCCAAATAAGCTTATTTACGTTAACGGAGTATATTTGGTAGAAATTAAAATTGATAATAGAAAATATTATGGCCTAATGAATATAGGAGTTAAACCAACTTTTAGAGAAACAGAACGCACTATTGAAGTTCACATTATAAACTTTAATAAAAAAATATATAATAAAAAAGTAGTCGTTAATATACTGCAAAAAATAAGAGAAGAAAAATACTTTAACCATCCAAGTTTGTTAAAAAAACAGATAGAAGACGACATTTTAATTGCCCATAAAATAATTAACAAAAATTATTGATAAATTAAATTTAGTAGTATATAGCATAGTGTAGAGCATGTAGCCTATAGCGTAAAGTATATAGCGAAAAGCGCAAAACGTAAAGTTATAGCTTAAAATTTAAAATTTTGATACATTGCTTTATGTATTGATTTTCATCTTTCTTGTCTATCATGTATATTGCAAAAATTAAAAACTAAAGAAGCAAAAAAAAGAACTTAGAATTTAAAACTGAGAAAAAAGTTTTGAGTTTTGAATTATGGTTTTTCGCTTTTAGCTTTAAGCTTTTCGTTTTTTACTATCTCAACTAGCTAACCAATTAACTATATAACTAAATGTATACGCTCTACGCTAAACGCTATACGCTAATTTGCACGAGATACGATTCACGAATTTTGGTTGAAGGGTATAATTGTTTATGATAAAATATTTAAGATAGAACAATTAAAGTATAAATAAAAAATAAAAGGAGAGAGAGTAATATGGTTTTTGCTAAAGATGAGAAAGGGAAGATAATAACAAAATATCAGCATCATACTACTGATACTGGTTCATCAGAAGTTCAAATTGCTTTGTTAACTGAAAGAATAAACGATCTTACAGGACATCTGATAAAGAATAAGAAAGATTTTCACTCAAAGCAAGGTTTATTGAAGATGGTAGGGAAAAGAAGAAAATTATTAAAGTATCTTAAAGATAATGACATTACTAAATATCGAAAAATTATTGAGTCTCTGAATTTGCGAAAATAATAAATTAATCGCTAGCGTACTAGTCGTTAGTGAATAGTGAATAGTCGTTAGCTTTAAATGCAAGACACAAATACACATTTTCAGGTTAGTATAAAGCTTTTTATTCTTCATTTATTTACTAAATACTAAATACTATTCACTAACGACTAATTAGGGCTTATCGGAAAATAAGATTACTATAAAAAAAATAAAAATATAAATCATTTTTAGTTAATAAAAATGACTTATCAGTCAAAAAAGAAAGAAGGTAAAAATTTAATGTTAGGAACTAAAGAAATTAAAATTAATTTGAATGGTAAAGTAATAAATATAGAAACTGGTAAAGTTGCTAAACAGTCAGCTGGCTCGATTGTGGTTAGTTGTGAGGGAACTATCGTACTGGTAACAGCAAACAGTTCCAAAGAACCACGTGAAGGGATAGACTTTTTCCCTTTAATGGTAGATTACGAGGAAAAATTTTATGCTGCTGGTAAAATACCAGGCGGTTTTTTCAAAAGAGAGGGAAGGCCAAGCAAGAATGCAATATTAACTTCTCGACTTATAGATCGCCCCTTGAGACCTTTGTTCCCCCAAGAATATAGAAACGATGTCCAGGTCATTGCTACTGTTTTGTCGTATGATAAAGAAAATTCACCGGATATACTTGCTATAATAGGAGCTTCTGCAGCTTTATGGATATCAGATATTCCTTTTCAAGGTCCCATAGGAGCCGTCAGGATTGGGCTGATAGAAAACGAGTGCATAGTTAATCCCAGCCCTGAGGAATTAGAAAATTTAGAATTAGACTTAATTATAGCTGGTACAAAAGATTCAATTATAATGATGGAAGGCGAAGCAAAAGAGGTATCTGAAGAAAATGTACTAAAGGCAATTGGTATTGCTCAGGAAGCAATCAAAACTATTATAGAAGGCCAGGAAAAATTAGCCGATATTTTGGGGAAATCCAACATAAAAGAAGAAAAACAATATTCGGAAACAGCAGAATTAGAAGATAATTTTCGTAAAGAAATTAAAAATCTCTACGGAAAAGAAATTAAAAAATCAATGTGCATAACTGAAAAGAAGGAAAGAGAAAATACATTAAAAAATGTATCTAATCAGATTATTGAAAAATTATCTGTTGAAGGAGACAATTTACCCCTCTTGAAAAATGCCTATGATGAAGTTTACAAAGAGACTGTTCGTAATTTAATAATGGAAGAAAAAATAAGAGTAGACGGAAGAAAATTAGACGAAATACGGCCTATTAGCTGCGAAACCGGGGTACTTCCTCGAGTTCATGGAAGTGCTTTATTTACCAGAGGTGAAACGCAGGCCCTGGTTATTACTACTCTTGGGACAGTAAAGGATAAGCAGTTTATAGATACTTTGGAAGACGACACTTCGGAAAGATTTTATCTGCATTATAATTTTCCGCCTTTTAGTGTTGGCGAGGTAAGACCAAGAAGAGGTCAATCAAGAAGAGAAATTGGTCATGGTTCGTTGGCAGAAATGGCTCTAAAAGCAGTAATCCCCCCGGAAGAAAAATTTCCTTATACTATTCGCATAGTTTCTGAAATCTTAGAGTCAAATGGCTCTTCTTCCATGGCTTCTGTTTGCGGAGGGAGTCTATCCTTATTTGACGCCGGAGTTCCTATTGAAAAGCCGGTAGCCGGAGTTGCCATGGGATTAGTGAAAGAAGATGAAAAGGTAGAAATATTAACTGATATTTTAGGTTTAGAAGACCATTATGGTGATATGGACTTTAAAGCCACCGGAACCGACCAGGGCATTACCGCTATTCAGATGGACCTGAAAATTGCGGGTGTCTCAAAAGATACAATGCAAGATGTTTTACAGAGGTCTAAAGAGGCGAGATTATTTATTCTGGATAAAATGAATAAAACAATGTCTAAACCTAAAGAAGAATTATCTGACTATGCGCCAAAAATAATGATTGTAAGTGTTGATCCCTCTAAAATTGGCATGGTAATTGGCCCCGGTGGAAAAAATATTAAAAAAATTATAGAAGTAACGGGTGCATCTGTTGATATTAAAGATGACGGAGAAGTATTTATAGCTGCACCAGACGGAAAAACTCTGAAGCAGGCAAAAAAGATGATTGAAGATTTAGTAAGGGAAGCTAAGGTTGGCGAAACATACGAAGGAAGGGTGACCAGGACAACTAATTTTGGAGCTTTTGTTGAAATTTTCCCCGGTAGGGAAGGCCTGGTTCATATTTCAAAATTGTCACATGAACGAATAAGGAGAGTTGAAGATGTAGTTAGGGTCAATGATAGTATACTGGTTAAATGTATTGGAATTGATAATCAAGGTAGAGTTGACCTAAGAAAAATGGATAGCGATGAAAACAATATTGTAAACAATGATATTGATAAAAACAATGAAAAATATGACTGATTTTTTTTGAAAGCGACGAAACAAATAAAACAAAAAGTGAACTTAGTGTAGTGAAAAATAGCAAAATAGCAATAAAAATAGCAAAAATAGAAGGATGTGAGGATTTATCTTTGCCTATTTCCGCAAGTAAATTCTCCTCCGGAGTTGATTTGCTATGCGCAGAAGCTGTAGATACCGTGTTAAAACCGGGTAAGGTAAAATTGATTTCCACCGGGATCAAAATTATGATTCCTGAAGGTTATGAAGGTCAAATACGGCCTCGAAGCGGCCTAGCTCTTAAACACAGTATTACGGTTTTAAATACCCCGGGTACTATCGATTCGGATTACAGAGGTATTGTAAAAGTAATATTAATTAATCTAGGTGAAGAAGAATTTGTTATACGAAGAGGAGACAGAATTGCTCAATTAGTAATTCAAAAAATCTTTTTTCCTAATTTTGAAATTGTAGAGACCTTGGATAAAACCAAAAGAGGAGAAGGTGGATTCGGACATAGCGGCATAGGCACTAGCGGATAGCGTTTAGCGTAGAGCGTATAGTTATGAAAGAGGAAGATAGAAGTCTAATTCGTATCTCGTATCTCGTGAATCGTATCTCGCTAAGAAAATAAGAGATAGTAATTAGGATAGATTGTTATCACGTATCACGTATTGTGTAGGGGTTCGATTTATCGAACCCGTCTGTTTCGGGGCGGATGAATCCGCCCCCTACAGGAAATAAAGGGACCATTCAAATACTATTCTCTGACAAAATTGTTGCTGATTATTTTACTGATTACTTAGATGGTAAGCTGGTTAACAAGTAACCTGTTTATGTAAATTTATCACTATAATCCTATTTACTCATTACACATTACTTATTACTGTATTTTATACGCGATACTCGATACTACATATTTTAACTAGGCGGAGGTATTCAATGACCACTGAACTAATCTTTGGCATGATGGGGGGTCTGGGATTATTTTTATACGGAATGCAACTGCTCAGTGATGGCTTACAAAAAGCTACTGGTGATAAAATACAGAGAATTCTGGAATTCTTAACTAATAAACCAATAATGGGTGTTGCAACCGGGGCTTTAATAACTTCCATTATTCAAAGTAGTAGTGCTACAAGTGTTATCACTATTGGATTGGTAAACGCAGGATTATTAAGTTTGAAACAAGCTGTAAGCGTAATAGCAGGAGCTAACATAGGTACCACCGTAACCGCCCAGATTGTATCTTTTCGTCTAGAGCAATATGCTCTTCCGGCAATTGGAATTGGTTTTATATTTAATTTTTTAGCTAAAAAAAGAAGCTATAAATATTTTGGCCAAATATTACTTGGTTTTGGTATATTATTCTTAGGCTTATACACTATGTCTCATGCTGTGAGGCCACTAAGAAATTATGCTCCATTCTTAAATTTATTAGTGAATATTTCTCACAATCCTTTATTGGGCATTGCGGTTGCTGCAATCTTTACCGCTATAATTCAAAGCAGCAGTGCTACTACTGCAATTGTAATTGCTATGTCTATTCAGGGTATAATAGGTATAGAAGCAGCAATCCCCCTTATTCTTGGAAGCAATATAGGAACTTGTTTTACTGCAGGGATTGCCAGCCTGGGGAGTTCAATAACCGGAAAAAGAGTTGCTCTTTCTCATTTATTTTTCAATATCGGAGGGGTTGTTCTATTTCTATTCTTTATAAATAAATTCTCATACCTGGTATCATTAACTTCATCAAGTATTCCAAGACAAATCGCTAATGCTCATACTTTGTTCAATATAATTAATGCAGCAATATTACTTCCTTTTCTTTCTTTGTTTATTAAACTTATAGTTAAACTTTTACCGGGTGAAGAAATTATTATTAAGAAAGGCCCTCTCTACTTGAATAAAGATATGATAAATACGCCATCTATTGCTTTAAGTCAGACAACTAAAGAACTGGTTAGAATGGGCGAAATGGTTGAGAGCATGCTAAATGATGTAATAATGTCCTTTATCCAAAATGACCTGAATACTTTGAAAAATGTATATTTAAAAGAAGAGGTGGTAAATACTTTAGAAAAAGAAATTACTAAATATTTAGTATTAATATCTCAGCAATCTCTTAGTCCTAAACTATCAAAAAGACTGAACGATTTAATGAATATAGTTAATGATATAGAAAGAGTAGGCGATCATGCTGAAAATTTAGCAGAACTTTCCGAAGAAAAAATAAATGAAAAGCTACCTTTTAGTGAAAGAGCTTTAGATGAACTAAAATCTATGTTTTCTAAAGTCCAATTTTCCTTAAATAAAACGATTTTAGCATTAAATAATAGAGATATAACATTAGCTCGAGAAGTAGCTTTAAAAGAAGATGAAATAGATAATATAGAAAAAGGGCTTCGTAATAATCATATAAATAGGCTAAATAAAGGAATTTGTTATCCGGAATCCGGTGTTATCTTTTTAGATATAATAAGCAATTTAGAAAGAGTTGGAGACCACGCTAATAACATTAGTTTAATGGTAATAGATGAGCTTTCCAAAAGTTAGGGGAATATATGTCATTAATTTTATTAGGACTAATACAAGGGTTAACTGAATTTTTTCCGGTAAGTAGTTCTGGTCATTTAGTAATAGCAAAATATTTCTTAAAACTAAATTTACCAGGAGCAGCATTTGAAGCATTCGTACATTTCGGAACAGTTCTGGCCGTAATAGTACTCTTTAGAAAAGATATTAAAGAATTAGTAATTTCTTTTTTTAGCAGTATTTATAAACTATTTCGGGGAGAAAATATAGTAAATATTTTTAAAAATAATTCATCATCAAAACTTTCCTGTTTTTTAGTGATTAGTACCATACCGGCAGCAATTATCGGATATACTTTTAGCTCTTATTTTGAAATACTTTTTAGCAAACCCGCAATAGCTGCTTTTATGTTAATTATTACGGGAGCTTTACTTTGGTTCGGAGATAAAAAATATTCAGGAGGAAATAAAAATATTTCGGAAATTACTTACAAAGATGCTATTATTATAGGGATAGCTCAGGCCCTTGCTATTTTCCCGGGGATATCGAGGTCTGGTTTAACTGTTATCGCCGGATTATCAAGAAACTTAGATCGAGAATTTGCGGCAAGATATTCCTTTATACTATCTGTGCCAATCATTTTAGGTGCTTCTATTTTTAAAATTAGAGAGATATCTTCTTTAAATATAAATTTAAATATTCTGATGTTATCTGGATTAGTTGCAGCTATATCAAGTTATGGAGCTATGAAAATATTTGTTGCAATATTAAAAAATCGTAAAATATACTTTTTTTCCTACTATCTTTGGATTATATCTGGCCTAACAATTTGGGTGTCTTTAGCGAGAGGATTTTGATAAATTGAAAATAAAGAAAAAAAATACTAAAAATGAAACTATAAGTATAATAATTATTGCATTTTCTTTGTTATATATTTTTGCCTTTATCTTTACGGATAAAATGGGGATAGTCGGAAAAATAATTGTTCAAACAGCTACTCGCAGTATTGGTATCGGTTCCTATGTTTTACCCCTCTTGTTATTATTTTGGGGCATCATACTTCTTCTAAATTATAAGTTGCCTAATCCCTATCATAAATTCTTCGGTATTAATTTTTTATTTATTATATTACTTATATTTATCCACCTAAAATTACTATTACTTGAAAATCCTTATTCATTGTCGATAAAAGGAGCGGGTGGGGGTTTATTAGGTTACTATTTTTCCAATTCATTATATCTTTACTTTGGAATAAAAGGTGCTTACCTTGTTCTAATTTCTCTCAGTTTAATATCTACTCTTTTCATAACTGAAGTATCATATTTTTATATATTTAGTAGCTTGTGGAATAAAATAAAGATAATATTCAATAACATTTGTAATATTTCAAAAAATATTGGAACAAAAATATCTAAGAGCTCAAGGCGCAAAGAAGAACCCGATTATCAAGAATACGAAATGGGTAAAATTCCTAAAAAAATATTTAAAGTAAAAAGAACAAGGAAAAAAGAAAAAAAATTAGAAGAAGAAAATATTTTTGATAGAGATTACCAGGCATCTAAACAGGAAACTAAAACAGACAGCTATCAAGTTCCACCTCTGTCTCTACTATCTGACTCGCACGCTGAAGACAAAACAGATATCAAATTAAATATTGAGGAAAATGTAAAAATACTCGAAAATACCTTCACTAATTTTGGAATTAATGCAAAAGTCGTTGGGGTTATCCACGGACCAACCGTTACCCGATATGAAATTCATCCTGCACCAGGGGTTAAAATATCTAAAATAACTAATTTAAGCAATGATATTGCTTTATCTTTTGCAGTTGCCTCAGTCAGGATAGAAGCACCAATACCCGGTAAAAATGCTGTAGGAATTGAAGTTCCTAACCGTAAAAGAATAAATGTTTATTTAAAAGAAATATTGCAAAGTAGTGAATTTCAAAATGGAAAATATAAATTACCTATAGCCTTAGGAATAGATATTGGAGGAAAGCCCATAATCGCAGACTTAACCGAACTTCCTCATTTATTAATTGCCGGGGCAACCGGGTCAGGGAAAAGCGTATGTATTAATAATATAATATTAAGTATTCTTTATAAGCTAAGTCCGGAAAAAGTAAAATTTCTGATGATTGACCCAAAAAGAGTAGAGCTAAATATTTACAATGGCATTCCGCATTTGTTAATACCCATTATAACCGATGCAAGTCAAGCCATAAAAGTATTAAACTGGGCGATATCTGAAATGGAAAAAAGATTTAAAATATTTGCGGAAGCAGGAGTCAGGAATTTAGACGGCTATAATGAATATGTTAGAAATATTAATAATGGTACTGATTCCTTACCTTGTATTATAATAGTAATCGACGAATTAGCTGATTTAATGTTATCTTCTCCGGTAAAAGCCGAAGAATCATTATGTAGATTAGCCCAGATGACCAGAGCAACCGGTATTCATTTAATAATAGCCACTCAACGTCCTTCTGTAGATATTATTACCGGTTCGATAAAGGTTAATTTCCCTTCCAGAATTGCCTTTGCTGTTTCTACTCAGGTTGATTCACGGACTATATTAGATGTTAATGGTGCCGAAAAATTGTTGGGGAATGGTGATATGTTATTTTCCCCGGTTGGTGCCTCCAAGCCAATTAGGGCTCAAGGAGCTTTTGTAGTAGAAAAAGAAATTAGAAATGTGGTATCCTATTTAATGAAGCATTCCCCCTCTCCCGAATATGAACAAGAAGTGTTAGAATATAAAAAGAGTAAAGGTCTACTGCGGGAAACAGAAGAAAAGGAAGAAGATGAATTATTCAATGAAGCTGTTTCTATTATTATTAATAGCAAACAAGCTTCAATATCGATATTGCAAAGGAAGCTGCGAATTGGTTACACTCGGGCAGCTCGATTGATAGATGTAATGGAAGAAAAGGGAATCGTGGGGCCATACGATGGGCGAAATCCAAGAAAAATATTAATTTCTAATGAAGAATACTTAAATAAATACGATAGTTAAACTAGCGTGTAGCGTTCAGCGTATAGCGTATAGGAAAACAGTATATAGTAGAGAGATTGGTTAGCTATTTAGTTGCTTGCCTGGTTAGTTGGTTAAGAAAATATAAGAGAGAAATCAGAATATTATTAAAAAAAAGCATATAGTTTTAATTTTGTCATTGCGAGAAACGAAGTGACGAAGCAATCCCAAGTCGAGATTGCTACGCTCTGATAAATCAGAGCTCTATTAGACTATATACTAACGACTAATTTAACTGGTTAGTGGTTAACTGATTAACTGGTTTAGGAAATAAAAGCCAAATTAGTATCGCGTGAAAAAAATTGTAATGTATAATATGTAGGGGCAGATCTTGTGTCTGCCCATAATGAGTAATATGTGATAAGTAATTTGTAGGGGCACATTTCATTGTGCCCCTACAATAAAAATAAAGATAATAAATTTATATTTTGGTGAATTGGTGAATTGAATTATTGGTAAATTGGTCAATTAACTTACTGTTTTTAATAGATTTTGTTTTTTTTAAAAAAATAATAAATATTTTTTCATTTTTAAGCAGGAAAAAGATAATCGGTGTGGTATTATTATATTAAGGAACATAAAATAACTAACCATTTTAACACTTATAAAAGAAATTTATTCTTAAGGGGGTGGTAGATGAATTATTTTTCTGTCTGCATAAAAGTAAAGTTTTGATTTTAAGTATTTTTAAAAATGAAAGGAGATTTCAGAAATGAAAAAGAATCTATTAGTAGTAACCGCTTTAGTAATAATCTTAAGTTTATGTTTTTCTTCTACAGTTTTTTCTGCAGAACCACTTAAAGTCGGAATAGTAACAGATGTTGGAGGAAGAGGAGACAGATCATTTAATGATTCGGGAATTCGTGGACTGGAGACCTGGGCAGCGAAAGTAAAATATGTACAAGGTGGTGGTTATGAGCCTCTTAGTGATGAAGACCTTAAGGCAAGTATTCCTGGGGACTTAGCAGATGCAAATATCGAACCTCTAAACGTAGAAGCTATTGTTCTTGAATCAAAAGATATGAAAGACTATATACCAAACATCTCTACATTAGTTGAACAGGCACATTGTGACCTGGTCGTTGGTGTAGGATTTATGCTTGCAGGTGCAATTGGTGAATCTGCCATAAAATATCCTAATACAAAATTTTTGTTGATTGATGCGCCTCCCGTAGATGAAACTGGAACTGTAGTAGATCTGGTAAATGTAGTGAGTTATCTATTTAATGAGCATGAATGCGGATTCTTAGTAGGAGCAATTGCAGGATATGCCACAAAAGCCGCTAAGGTTGGTTATATCGGTGGTATGCCAATTCCCCCGGTAACAAGATATGAAGCAGGATATTTGGCAGGTGTAAAGACAACGAATCCAAATGCTAAAATTTATGGACAATATACCGGCAGCTTTACCGAACCAGCATTGGGTAAAAGTTCTGCCGAGTCTCAAATAAGCCAGGGCTGTGACATTTTATTTCATGCAGCAGGTGCAACCGGAAATGGCATGTTCCAATCAATCTGTGAAAAGGGTGCTCCTTATTGGGGTATTGGAGTTGATGTAGATATGGGTCTTGATCCAAATCTTTGCCCTGATAGAACACTTACTTCTGCCATAAAACATGTAGATTATGCAACATATCTCGCAATTAAAAGTGTTGTAGATGATACATTCCATAGTGGCCTCATAGTAATGGCATTGAAAGATGGTGGAGTAGGTTGGGCTCCTGACCATGTAAAGGATGTTCTCACACAAGAACAAATTGATAAGGTAGAGCGTTTAAGACAAATGATTATTGATGGTGAAGTTACAGTACCTCAGGATCCAAAAGATGTTAAAGCTTGGAATCCTCCAACTAATTTTTAATTAAAGAAATTGAGAACCGATACAGGATGCAGGGAGGGGTGATTAATCTCCCCTGCGTCCTGTATATAATATTGAGAGGTAATTATGAGAGCATTAGAAGTTAAGAATATTATTAAACAATTTCCGGGTGTTCTTGCGAATGATAAAATAAATCTTTCTGTAGACAAAGGAAAAATATTTGCTATTGTAGGAGAAAATGGAGCGGGAAAGTCTACTCTTATGAAAATTATTTACGGATTATACACTCCTACATCAGGTGAAATTTATGTGTTTGGCAAAAAAACAGATATAAAGAACCCTCATGATGCAATTAATTTAAAAATAGGTATGGTACACCAGGAATTCATGTTAATACCACGTTTTACTGTAACGCAGAATATTGTTCTTGGTGATGAACCGCATAAAGGATTAGTGTTTGATTATAAAAAAGCTTTAAAAGAGGTTGGTGAGTTATCGGAAAAATTCGGATTAAAGATAGATCCGAGGGAAAAAGTAGCAAATCTTCCTGTAGGCATCCAACAAAAAGTTGAAATATTAAAAATATTAAGAAGAGGCGCAGAAATACTGATTTTTGATGAACCTACTGCAGTGCTTACTCCGGAAGAAACTGAAGATTTGTTTAAAACCTTAATAAAATTAAAAGAAGATGGCAAAACGATTCTTTTTATTTCTCATAAACTTAAAGAAGTAATTGCTATTGCAGATAAAATTGCAGTTTTACGAAGAGGGAAACTTCAAGGAGTAGTAGAAAAAAAGAAAACAAATGAAGTAGAACTTGCCCGAATGGTAGTTGGTAGAGATGTATTATTAGAAATCCCAAAAGTTAAGACCAAGATTGGTAAAGAAGTTATTAATGTCCACAATCTTACAGTAAAAAACAATAGAGGTATTATAGGATTAAAGGGAGTATCTTTCGAAGTTCACGCAGGTGAAATACTTGGTATTGCAGGGGTTGAAGGAAATGGACAAGCTGAATTAGTTAATGCATTAATTGGATTTACTCGTCCGTTAAAAGGGAAGATAATATTTAATGGTGAGGAAATTAGACTCCTTACTCCCTACAATTTAAGAACCAGGGGGTTGGCATATATTACCGAAGACAGAAAGAAGAGAGGACTTGTTTTACCCTTTAGGGCAAGAGAAAACATTATTATGGGTCAGCACACCCTTTATCCTTTTTCTAAAAAAGGAATATTAAACGATACAGAGATTGATAAATTTTCTACGAAGAAGCTAGAAGAATTTGATATAAGGCCGAGAGATATACACGCAAGAATTAGTAATCTTTCAGGAGGTAATCAGCAAAAAATAATTCTTGCCAAAGAAATGTCTACTGATCATAATTTTCTTCTCGCTTCTCAGCCTACGAGGGGATTAGATATTGGTGCAACAGAATTTGTATACAAGAAACTTGCCGAAGAGAAGAAAAAAGGTATAGCAATATTATTAATTTCACTTGAATTATCGGAGATTATGGCTCTTTCCGATAAGATATTAGTATTATATGAAGGAGAAATAGTTGGGGAGATGACACCAGATAAAACAAATGAAGAAGAGTTAGGACTTATGATGCTCGGACTAAAAAGGCAGAAGAAGGTGGCAAAATGAAAGATGTATTAAAAAAAGTTATCTTTGGAAGAAAAGAAAAACACTGGTGGATGAATATTTTAGTTCCACTTATTTCTATACTTCTATCATTTATTCTTGGTGCAATACTTATAAAAGCTACCGGAAGAGATCCAGTTGTTGCCTATAAACTCTTATTTGGGAATTCAGGTTTATTTCCTGGCCCATATTGGAAAGGTCATTTTGCAGAGATGCTTATATCTTCAGCCATGTTTATTGCAACAGGTCTTGGATTTGCAGTAGCTGCAAAAGGAGGACTGTTTAATATTGGAGCAGAGGGCCATTTTATTGTTGGTGGCATTACCGCTGCCTACATTGGCTATGCTGAACCATTTGCAAGTTTACCAAAAATTATTCATCTACCTTTTATTTTTATTTTAGCAATGCTTATGGGAGGCCTATGGGCAGCTATCGCCGGATACCTAAAAGCAAAAAAAGGTATACATGAAGTTATTTCGACAATTATGTTGAACTGGATTGCTCTTTATCTTATCGAAGGGTGGCTTGTTATAGGTCCCATGAAAGCAGCAGTTGAAACAGGAGTATCCGGTACCCCGTATATTAGTCTAAGTGCTAAACTCCCGAAAATATTTCCCGGTACTCGTCTTAATATCAGTATTATTATTATTATCGTTGTTTTATACCTTGTTTGGTATTTATTTTACAAAACTACGCTTGGTTATGAAATTCGTGCAATGGGCCATACCTTAATTTTTGGAATGGAAGCTCCAAAAGCATCCGGAGTGAATATTGAAAGGAGGACTATTCAAACGATGTTTATCTCTGGTGCTATTGCAGCATTAGGTGGAGTATTCATGGTGCTTGGTGTTCTCTCTCAATACCCACCTATATTTTCAGGTGGATATGGATTTGATGGAATTGCAGTTGCTTTAATCGGACAAAATGAACCGATCGGTGTTTTTCTTGCTGGTATTCTCATCGGAGCATTAAGGACAGGTGCAACTTCTGTACAACTAGCTCACGTTCCTAAGACTTTCCCTTCTATTATAGAAGGTTTCGCTGTGGTTTTTATTGCACTTCAAGCACTTGTGAGATACTGGCTTATAAAACTCACACAATTAAAAAAATCCAGCCAAGTTAAAACAGAAGGAGGTGCAAGATGAACAATATGTCTCTTTTAAACGATTCCATTGCACAAACATTAGATTACGCTGCACCAATTCTCTTTGCGGCCTTAGGTGGTTTAATTTCAGAAAATGCTGGTGTTGTAAACATTGCTCTGGAAGGCATGATGCGATTTGCTGCCTTCTTCGGTGTTTGGGGAGCATTCGTATCAGGAAGTCCTTGGATTGGACTGCTCTGGGGTATCGGAATAGGTATTTTACTTGGCATTCTTCATGCTTACATTACCGTAAATTGGGCCGGTAATCAGATCGTTTCTGGTGTTGCAATAAATGTTATGGCCATGGGAATTGTTACTTATTTACTTGAGTTAATTTTTAAAACTACCGGCTATTCACCTCCTGCCCCTTATTTTGGAGCAGCAGCAAATAAAATTCATCTTATATTTTTAAAAAATATCCCTATTTTAGGTGGATTTGCGGACCTTACGATATTTGTTTGGTTTTCGTTAATTCTTGTGGTTATTTTGCATTTTGTTTTATACTATACAGTAATTGGATTAAGAATTCGCGCGGTTGGAGAAAATCCTAGGGCTGCAGAAACTCTGGGGGTCAATGTCTCCAAGATAAAATGGTTTTCGGTAATTTTCGGAAGTATATTTGCCGCTTTTGGTGGAATGGCACTTTCATTAGGGACACTCTCTTCTTTCACTAACTCAATGGCTATGGGTAAAGGTTTTATAGGACTTGCTGCAATGATATTCGGTAAGTGGACACCATTTGGGGCATTGGGTGCAGCAATCATTTTTGCTTTTGCACAGGTACTGCAATTATTACTTCAAAGTACAGTAAGTGGTTTTGCAAAAATAATTCCTCTAGGTTTTTACCTATCACTTCCATATTTGCTAACACTAGGTGCCCTAATTGGTTTTGTGGGTCGAGCAATTGCACCAGCAGCTGATGGAATACCTTATAAAAAAGAAAGTTGAAGATTAGAAAAATTGATTTTTATTATTTTATTAGTTTTTTATAATAATTATTTATATTTTATTTAATATATTTATTAAAAGTATATCCAATAACTATATCATTTAAAACTGTAAAAGATAGATGGAGATGAAATCAAATTCAGATTACTCAATTATTTGCTTAAATATAGAAATAAAGGTTTCAGAGTTTTATGAAAGGCATTAGTAATCTAAAGTGAGGAGATAATGATAATAAATATGAATTCTAATTATGAGATAAAAGATATTTCTCTGGCTACCGAAGGAAGGATGAGAATTAATTGGGTCAGTCAACATATGCCAATTTTAAATACCATAAAAAATCAATTTATTAAAGAAAAACCATTTCAGGATAAGAGGATAGCTATTAGTGTTCATCTGGAGGCCAAGGGTGCTTATCTAGCCCTGGTGATGAAGTGCGGGGGTGCTGAGGTGGCAATTGCCGGAAGCAATCCCTATTCTACCAAGGATGAAGTAACGGCAGCTTTAGCGGAAGAAGGAATAAAAGTCTATGCTCAATATGGTGTTCCAGAGGATATTTTTAGACATTATTTGAATCGGGTTTTGGATATTAAACCCCATCTTATTATAGATGATGGCGCAGAGTTAGTTTCTATAGTTTCTACTGAAAGAAAAGAATTGCAAAAAAATATTTTAGGAGCAGCTGAGGAGACTACTTCAGGGATAATAAGACTGCAAGCCTTGGAAAGAAAGGGTAAGCTTGCTTTCCCGGTGATAAGGGTAAATGATGCCTACATGAAATATCTCTTTGATAACCGTTATGGCACTGGTCAATCGGTCTGGGATGCCATTATGAGGACTACCAATCTTAATATTGCTGGTAAGACTGTGGTAGTAATAGGATATGGTTGGTGTGGCAAAGGCATTGTCTCCCGAGGTCGGGGGTTGGGTGCCGAAGTAATAATTACGGAGATAAATCCTGTTCATGCTATTGAGGCCCGGATGGAGGGTTTTAAGGTTATGAAATTAGAAAAAGCTGTCCCTTATGCAGATATATTTATCACTGCTACCGGAAATAAAAATGTATTAGTAAAAAAACATATAGAGAAGATGAAAGATAAAGCTATCCTTGCCAACGCAGGACATTTTGATGGTGAAATTTCTAAAAGAGATTTAAAAGAGTTGTCTATAAAGAAAAATGAAGTAAGAAAAAATATCGATGAATATATTTTAAAAGATGGTCGAAGAATCTATTTACTGGCCCAAGGTAGTCTGGTTAATATTTCTGCTGGAGATGGTCATCCGGTAGAGATTATGGATTTATCCTTTGCCTTACAGGCCCTTTCTATAAAATATATTAATGATCATTATAAAGAACTGGAAAACAAACTCTATAGAGTTCCAGAGGAGATAGATCAAAAAGTAGCCAGATTAATGTTAGAAGCTTCAGGTATAGAGATTGATGAGCTTACCCCAGAGCAAAAAAGATATCTTCAGGGATGGAAAATTTAAAGAAAAAGGGGACAGCTCGTGCGCCAAAATAAGGGTGCATCATATAGTGGAATGATACCACTAATGAATAAGGTTTAGCAAACCATTCATAGTGAATCTTGGGCAAAATAGGGTAACTTATTGCATTAAGCATAGATAGCAAGGTAGTAGGTCAAAAGTGAAAGTTGAAGGGATAGGGCCTCGAAATTACGATTGGGAAGGTTGATACTGTGAACCGAGTAGAAAACAACACCAGTATATGTTATATGTGAGTATATATTGGCTTCTCCGGGGTCTATAATTAAAAAAAGTAATTATTCATGAAATTGGACATTACTTTGGTTTAGGAGAAGCAGATTTGTGAAAGATTGAAAAGGATAGGAATATGAATTATTAATAATATGATAGAGCTTTCAGAAAGATTAGAACCATTTATATGGAAAATACCCAAAGTTGAGCTGCATCTTCACTTAGAAGGAGCAATCCCTTTGCCCACCTTATTAAATTTTATCCAAAAGAGAGGTAAGGATAACTCCCTGAAGAATCTGGGAGACCTTAAAAAACGTCTGGTCTATTCTAATTTTACTCAATTTATTAAAGTTTGGTTATGGAAGAACAGTTTTATTACTGAATATGAGGATTTTGAAGAATTAGCTTACCAGGTTCTGCAGAGCTTGAGTCAACAAAATGTGAAATATGTAGAAGCTTTTTACTCTCCGCGGGATTTTACCTTCAGAAATAAAAAATTATCCGCTTGTGGAATAACCGAAAGTTTGATTAAGGGCAAGAAAAAAGCTTTTGATGATTTTGGAATTCGGAGTGAATTGATTGTAGACCTAGGAAGGGATTATGGTCCACGTATGGGTATGGGCTTGGTAAAAGAATTAGCCGTTTATTTAGGTCTGGGGCTTATAGGTATTGGTTTAGGAGGTAGTGAGAAGTTATTTCCAGCAGGCCTCTTTACTAAAGTATATCGGGAAGCCAGAAACCGGGGTTTTCGGCTTACTGCCCATGCGGGTGAAGCAGCAGGAGCCAAGTCTATCTGGGCAGCCCTTGATAAACTTGAGACAGAGCGAATAGGTCATGGATTAAGGGCTTATGAAGACCCTCGATTGATTGATTATCTTAAAGAAAGACAGATACCATTAGAAGTGTGCGTAGTAAGCAATATCAAGACTCAGGTTTGTAAAACATTCAAA
>Ga0307429_1000768_pt1 | contig 17227 bp, 13 predicted proteins | sample SalMarWE160230MG_FD_202151 | JGI IMG/M metagenome (GOLD analysis project Ga0307429, IMG submission 202151) | Salt marsh sediment microbial communities from the Plum Island Ecosystem LTER, Massachusetts, United States - WE1603-230 | ecosystem: Environmental > Aquatic > Marine > Intertidal zone >... | reverse complement strand
CCCGGAGCGTCGGCGGCGACTCCCATCTGGGTGCCGACGCCGAAGCCATCGATGGGAGCGCCGGCCTCGACCAGGCTCGCGACGTCGTGCTCGTCGAGACCCCCGCTCGCGAAGATCTCCACGGATCGGAGGCCCGCGGCGTCCAGGATCTCGCGGGCGCGCCGGGCGAGCCCGGCCAGGTCGCCGGAATCCAGGCGCACCCCCCTCACCCGGAACTCCGGCCCCAGCTCGCGGGCCAGCTCCACCACCTTCTGCACGCCCTGCTCCGTATCGTAGGTGTCCACCAGCAGCACGCTCTCGGGGTGGACCGCCGCGAAGCGGCGAAAGGCCTCGTACTCGTCGTCGTGGGCCTCCACGTAGCTATGCGCCATGGTGCCCGCCAGCGGAATGCCGTAGGCCTGGCCCGCCGCGACGTTCGAGGTGGCATCGACGCCGGCTATGTAGCCGGCGCGCGCGGACTTGAGCGCTGCATCGCTGCCGTGGGTGCGGCGCATCCCGAAGTCGACGACCCGTCTCTCCCGCGCACCCGTCACCACGCGCGCGGCCTTCGAGGCCAGCACCGTCTGCGCGTGGATCTGGTTCATGACCAGCGTCTCGACGAGCTGCGCTTCGGCGAGCGGCGCCACTACCTCCACGAGCGGCTCGCCGGCGAAGCACGGCGTGCCCTCCGGCAGGGCGAAGACGTCGCCGCTGAAGCGGAAGCCCTCGAGGTAGCGCAGGAAGCGCTGCGGGAAGCCCTCGCCCTCCAGGTACGCGAGGGCGTTCGCGTCGAAGCGCAGTGCTTCGAGGTGTCGCAGCGCGTCGTCGAGGCCGCAGGCGAGCAGATAGTTGCGATGCTCGGGGAGCTTCCGCACGAAGAGGCTGAACACCGCCTGCTCCGTCATGCCCTCCTCGAGGTAGGCCTGGAGCATGGTGAGCTCGTAGAGGTCGGTGAGCAGGGCCGGCGAGATCGCCCTCCCGCTCATCCCGACCGGCCGACCCGGGCGCCCGCGTCACGCATCTCGGCGAGCGCTCGCTCGCCGGCCTCCGCCTGGACGGCCCGCGTGGCGTCGCTGATCACGCACACCTCGAAGCCGCGGCGCAGCGCATCGATCACGCTGGCGTGCACGCAGACCTCCTGGGCGAGGCCGCCCACGAAGATCCGGAGCACGCCGAGCCGGCGCAGCTCGGCCTCGAGGCCCGTGTCGTCGAACACGGAGTGCTGGTCCTTGTCGAAACGCACGCCCTTCGTGACGATGCGGGCCGACGCGGGCACGCCGAGGTGCGGATGGAGCTCGGCGCCGCGCGAGTCCTGGACGCAGTGCTCGGGCCAGGGACCCCCGCGCGCCTCGAAGCTCACGTGCTGGTCCGGGTGCCAGTCACGCGAGAGGAAGATCGGCACGCCAGCCCGCTCCGCGGCCTCGAGCCAGCGGTTCAGGATCGGTACGATCGCATCTGCATCGGGAACGGCGAGGGCGCCGCCCGCACAGAAATCGCGCTGCACGTCCACGACGACCAGCGCGTCGCCGGACTGGAACTCGGGCTTCACGGCCGGATCCTGGTCTGCTTCCCCGGCGGCCACCTCCTCGAGCGTACGCCCGGAGAGCACGCTCCGCCGCTCCGGGCTCGTGGGCTCGGCAGCGCCGGCGCCTGCATCCCGCAGCAAGTTCCATGCCGCCGCTCGACGACCCAGGCCCGCCGCCGTGCAGGGAGGTCAGACCCACTGGAACTCCGGCGAGGCGATGGCCAGCGCCTGCGCCTCGCGCAGGCCGAGTCCGCGCGCCTCGGGGAGGCGCGGCAGCGTCTCCGGGAGGACGGAGCCGAGCGCGCTGCCGCGCACGCGCCCGCTCGCCAATGCGAAGCCGAGCGCCATGCGCTGGAGCATCGCGCCGGGATCGATCCAGTGCTCGCCGGCCTCGGGGTAGCCGGCCGGCGTGCGCGCGAAGTAGGGCAGCTCGCCGAGCCGACCGACGGCCCGCAGCAGCGCCGGGCCTCCGTCCGTCTCTCCGTCGGTGGCGCGCAGCGCGCTCGCCGCCAGACGCAGCGGCGTCTTGAGCTTGCGTCGCTCCGGGTCGGCGAACTCGGGCGCGAGCAGGATCGCGCGGAGCAGCTCGGCGATCTCCCCCTCGCTCTCGAGGAAGCGCCGGCTCGCGCGCTCCAGCAGCCGAGGCGGTGGTGCGTCGGCCACCAGGCGCATCGCCAGCTTGCGCGCCAGATGGCGCGCCGTCGCGGGATGCCGCGCCAGCCGCCGGAGCAACGCCTCGCCCTCCTCCAGGCCGAAGCCGGGCACGCGCTCGCCGAGCACCCGCTTCGGACCGGTGACGTGCAGCAACGCGCGGAAGCGGAACACCGGGCGACGCCGGCTCTCGAGCGTCCACCCCGAGAAGACGCGCGCCACCTCGTTCACGTCGCGCTGGTCATAGCCGCCGTCGACGCCGAGCGTGTGGAGCTCGAGCAGCTCGCGAGCGTAGTTCTCGTTGAGGCCGCCCCGGCCGTGCGCGAGGCGCCGCGCCCAGCGCGGCAGCTCCGGCGTGGTCGATGTCCAGTTGTCGAGATAGACCAGCATCGCCGAGCTCTTCGCCACCGCCATCAGCAGATCCTCGAAGCGCCCGAGCAGGTGCGGCTCGAGCACCTCCCGCTGGTAGTGCGGCAGCAACGCGCCCACCAGGCTCTTGCGGCCGAACACGGAGAAGTGATTCGACCAGAAGTCGAGCATCACCTCTCGCAGCCCGAAGCGGCCATGCACGGCCCGCACCAGACGCGCACCGGTCGCCTCACGCGCGATTTCGCGCGCGCGCCGCGCCAGGCGCCTTCGGGCCTGCGGGTCGCGCGCCTCGGGGGGCGGGATCTCGAGGTCCACGAGCGCCTCCCAGGAGGTCTCGCGGAGGCTCGGAAAGCCGGCCAGGCGCGGCTCCAGCCCGGCATCCCACGGCGCAGCGAACTGCCGCGCGAGCCAGGCCTCGGCGCCCTCGCGGCGCAGGGCGTCGACCTCCCCGGGCCGCGCTCCGAAGCCGGCGCGCCCGAGCAGCCGCCGCTCGCGTAGGCGCTCGTCCATCCCCCTTCTCCAACCCGCCGCGCCGCCTGGGGTTTCGCCTGCGCCGGGAGCCTCTAGGCCCGGCGCCGGGGAGCCGATACGGGGAGACAGGGGAGGGCCGGGCCATGAACTGCAAGGTCTGCAACACGCGCCTGGGCGCCGGAGCCCGCAGCTGCCCCAACTGCGGCAGCGACGCGCCGGCCGAATCCGCCTTCTCCCGCTCGAGCAAGCCGACGCCCCTGCCGTCCCCCGAGCTCAGCACCGCCCGAGACGACGAGGACGACGTGGTGGTCGAGCTGGAGGACCTCACCGAGGACGACGAGCCGGCGCCGCCCCCGCCGCCCCGAGCGCGCCCCGCGCCCGCCCCGCCCCGCGCCGCCGCCCCGCGGCCCTCGGGCCACGCGCCGCTCTTCGCACCGGACGCCGCGGGGCTGCGCGCCCTGCTCCGCGAACAGCCGGAGGCGCTCGAAGAGGGGCTCGGGGTCTTTCGCAACGAGCAGGGAGTGGCGGTGGGAGCGGGCTACGCGAGCGCGGTCGGGGAGATCGACCTGCTGGCCACCGATGCACACGGTCAGCTGGTGGTGGTCATGATCGCCGAGAAGGGCGAGGGCGAGGAGCTCGTCGGCCAGGTGCTCCAGCGCATCGGCTGGGTGCGCAAGCACGTCGGTGGAGGGAAGAAGAGCGTGCGCGGCATCGTGCTCTGCGAAGAGCCTCCGGAGAGCCTCGGCTATACGGCCGCCGCTGTCGCAGACACGATCCGCTTCAAGACCTATCGGGTCGCGCTCACCTTCCAGGACGTCGAGTTCTGAGCGGCCCTAGGGCGGCGGCGCGGTCGAGACGCCGGATTCCACCTCCATCTGCACCTCGGGGTTCATGCCGACGAAGCTGGTCTCGGTGCAGACGTCGGTCGGCGAGAGGCGGGATTCGCCCTCCACCTCGGCGCTCTCGAGCACGATCATCTGGGAGGGGTAGGCGCCGCCCTTGAAGAAGAGCGTGTGCGGTCGATCGCTGCGCAGGTCGAGGCTCTTCGGCGTCTGCTCGAGCTCGCGCCCGTCGACGTAGACGGTCACCTCGGTCGGCACGCAATCGAGCGCGATGCGCTGCGTGGCGGCGCAGCCGAGCGTGGCGACCGCGAAGGCCAGCGCTGCGATCCGCGTGCTTCGCCCCGTGCCCCTCGCGCACCCCATGAAGGGAAGTGTACCCCGGCCCGACGCGGTCGGGGGAGGCGAGCCGGCGGGCGCGCAGCGCTGCTCAGCGGCCGCCGATATACTCCACCGGCCATGGGGGGCCCTTCGCTCGCGGAAGCCACGCGGTCGTCCGTGCCCGCATGGGTCAGCGTCCTCGAAAACGTCTGGATGGCCGCCGCCGTCGCGGCTTTTCTGGCGGCCCTGCTGACGATTGCGCTCGTGGTCCGCTTCGGCGACTGGGTCTTCGTAGGCTGGTCGGGGCGCGCCTGCCTGCTGGCCTTCCTCCTGTGCTTCGCGATCCTGCTCGCCGCGGGGGTCGCCCTGCTGATCTCCGCCGGTCTGGTCGCGTTGGAGGGCCTCGCGCGGCGCTTCGGCCGCCTGCCACTGCTGCTGGCACTGATAGCGGTCACGGCCGTCTGGCTGGTGCCCATGACGAGCATGCTGTCGATCAGCCTATCGTCCTCCACCTACACGCACCCGCACGCCTTGAGCGCGATCGGGCTCGGGATCCTGATCGTGGCGGCGCTGGCCGCTCACGGGCGCCCCTGGGGACGCGCCGAGGCCGCGATCCTGATGCTGACGGGTGCCCTGCTCGGGGTCGCCGTCGCCTGGCTGAACCTGCGCCTGCTTCGCAAGGCCGAGGTCGAACTGGGTCGTCATCTCAACATCGGGATCGTCCTCGCCGCCTATGCCCTGGCTGCCCTGGGTATCCGCGGGGCGGGCGCCGCTCGAGCTGGCCGAACCTGGACACCACGCGGCCTGCGGCGGCGGGCCGTGGCGATCGTTGCGCTGGTCGCGCTGTGCGCGATCGCGGTGGTCCCCCTCTACCGGGTTGCCCGGGCCGCCGCCGAGCCGCCCACGGCTCCCGCGGCGAAGCTGGCCGATGTGCTCGGCAATCCATCGACGAATTTCGCCGAGCCGTCCCTGCCGGATCGGAAGCGGGTCGGGAACGTCATCCTGATCTCGGTGGATACCCTGCGCGCGGACCACCTCGGCATCTATGGATACGAGAAGAACACGAGCCCGAACATCGACCGTTTCTTCTCCCGAGGGCTCGTGTTCGAGCGCGCCTACGCCCAGTCGCCGTGGACGCTGCCTTCACACGCAAGCATGTTGACCGGTCTGTACGCCTCGGCACATGGAAGCGTGGTCTACCCCAGCGACACCTTCGGCTTCATCGACGGCCTCGAGCCCGGCCTGACCACGATCGCCGAGATCCTCGCGCACCAGGGGTTCGCGACGGCCGGCTTCACCGGCGGCGTGTACCTGACGAGGGACTACGCCTTCGACCAGGGCTTCCAGACCTTCGAGGCCACCGAGACGAACCTGATGGAGGACACCCTCGAACTGGCGCTGCCCTGGCTCGAGCAGGCTCGCGCGGGGAACTTCTTCCTGTTCTTGCACGCCTACGACGTCCATCGCTACGAACCTCAGCGCACCTACGACGACCTGCCGGAAGACGATTATGCAGGTCCCTTGAAGCAGCTGTTCCTCCAACGCCCGCGCCTTCTCGAGGCGTCGATCATCTCCGACGGCCTGTCGGATCCGACCCCGGACGACATCCGCTTCGTCGAGCATCTGTACGACACCGAGATCCGGATCGTCGATGATCAGCTTCAGCGCCTCTTCGACACGCTGGAGCGGCTCGCGCTGCTGGAGAGCACGGCCGTGATCCTGACCTCGGACCACGGCGAGAACCTGTGGGAGAACGGCGATTCGGGCCACGGGTTCAACCTGTACGACGGGACGCTACGCGTGCCTCTGCTGATCCGGGCACCGAGCCAGCCGGCGCGGCGCCTGCAGGGATTCGCCCGGGTGATCGACATCTCCCCGACCATCCTGGAGCTCACCGGGCTACCGTCCGCGCCTCCGATGCACGGGCGGTCGCTGCTCGCGGGCGTTGCCGACGCCGCGACGGGGATCCGCGGTCTGGTCGCCGAGGCGGACCGCTTCGGAACGCAGGCCTGCATCTTCGACGGCCGCTACCAGTACGTCCACTACGGCATGCCCTCGTTCAACGTCCTGCGGCCGCGCTTCGTGCTGCGGACGCTCCGCGCGCTGTTCTCGCGGTTCAACCACAGCCAGGAGCTGTTCGACCTCGGAGACGGCGCGGCGGGCGAGCGGGACATCCTCTCCGAGGACCCCGAGCGGGCGGCCGAGCTGCGCCGCTCGTTGTTCGCGAGCGTGCAGGCCTTGCGAGCCCAGCAGGGTACAGGCAAACGCCCCGAGCGGTCCCTATCGCCGGAGCTGAAGAAGCGGCTCCGGTCGCTCGGCTACATCGACTGAATCCCGGTCCGCCTCGACCCGCATGGCTCGCCTACTCGCCGACGTGCTCGCGCCCACGCCCGACGAGGCGGCGAAGCGCTCCTGATCCGAAGCGCCCCGGTCGCATCGGGTACACGAGCTGCGGAAGCCATCCCTCGGGAACCGGGCTCTCCTCGATCCCGTAGCTCGAGGGCCAGCGCCCTGGCAGGTGAGCCGTTCCGAAGATCCAGTCGATCACGGGCAGGTGAACTGCGAAGTTCCGGTCGAGCGCTTCGGGGTCGGCGGCATGGTGCCAGTGGTGGAACTCGGGCGTTGCGAAGACCCGGCTCAGCCAGCCGAAGCGGAAGCGCAGGTTCGCGTGAATCAACACCGCCTGGAACGAGACCAGGATCACGTAGACGAGCAGCGTCGACTCCGCGAACCCCATCACGAAGAGTGGCAGGAAGCTGACCGCGCGCGTCACCACGACGTCGACCAGATGGAGTCGCGATCCGGCGAGCCAGTCGAGTCGAGCGCTCGAGTGATGAATCGCGTGGAAACGCCACAGCCAGGGGACGGCGTGGAACAGCCGGTGGATCCCGTACTGGAACAGATCGGCGAGGAAGACGACCTCGACGAGCTGGATCCACCCCGGCTGCGCGGCGACCGCAGCCTGCAGGCCTGGCATCACGGCCCAGCCGAAGAACAGTGCAGCGGGCGCCATGCTGAGGAGGACGGTCACCTGCACGAGCAGGTGGCTCACGAAGAAGTACGCCAGATCGGTGCGGAAGCCGTCGCGAAGGATCCTCTGATCGGGCCTCAGCGGGAAGGAGCGTTCCAGGGGTACGAACACGAGCGCCAGCAGCAGGAGATCCAGGATGAAGAAGTCGAGCCCCAGATACCGCCTCGGGTCGCCCGGGCTCCCCGCTTCCACCCATGCGCCACCCATCGCGATCGCGGCACCCGTGAGCAGCAGGCCCGTCCATCCGAGCCTGCGGCGACGGCTCAACGCCACGCTCGCGAGCGAGAGGCCGAGGCTCGCCAGCAGCGCCGCGAAGAGCAGCGTCCGCAACAGCGGAATCGGATAGACGGATCGAAGGTCCGGCGTGGTCAGGAGCTCGGGGAACCGGAAGCAGAGCACCGCCAGCAGCGACAGGCCGCCCAGCGCAACCGACAGCGCCCCGCTGATCGCACCCTCTCCGAACCGGAACTCGGGCTGGTCCAGCCTGGCCATGCGCGTCAGCTCGTCCTGGACGCCAGCCGCATCGGAGGTCCCCCCAGAGGTGGAAGCTCCGGATGGATCGACCGATCGGCGCCGCGGGTTGACACGGCTAGCGCGGCGTGAAGACCCGATCCAGATGCCGACGCAGGGCGGTCAGGGAGCTCGGCTCGCTGCGGAATCCGACATAGCCATCCGGACGAATCAGGTAGAGGCAGTCGCGCCGCGCATCGTAGCGTCGGTGCAGGACCTGCTTCGGGTCGTGGACCAGGGTCGCGCCGGGCGGTGCGGCCACGGGCTCGGTGTCCACGAGGTAGACGTCGACGAGGTCGCCGCGCGCCCGCGCCACCTCCGCCGCGAGCTCTCGCAGCCGCGTGCGCGCCGCCGCTTCGCACGGCACGCCGGCGAAGAGCAGCAGCGTGTGCCGCGGGCCGCGCAGCAGCTCCAAGAGCGTCACCACCCGGTCTCCCAGCTGCAGCGGACCGGCGTCGCGCGCCTGGGCGCCGGGATGCGGTCCGCTGGACCGGGGGGAGCCCGCGAGCCCACGGCCGCGATGCTCCGCGCAGATCGGACTCCGGCGGTAGTCGAGATCCAGCTCCTCGCGGTGCCGCAAGAGGCGCAGCCGCTCCAGCTCGGGCAGCGCGGCGTGGAGGTAGAGCCGCTCGCGCTCCGCCTGCGGAAGCTGGCGGAAGATCGCCGCCTCCCGGGTCGCGGCCCGGGTCGTCGCCAGCACGTCCTCGGCGACTGCGCGGCGCTCCTTCTCGTAGCTCTCGAGAAGCGCGTGCGGGGCCCGGCCGCGCTCGACCAGCGCCAGCTTCCACGCCAGATTGTAGGCGTCCTGGATGCCCGTGTTCATCCCCTGGCCGCCGACCGGGCTGTGGACGTGCACCGCATCGCCCGCCAGCAGCGTGCGCCCGTGTCCATAGTGGCGACTGACCCGGTAGTGGATCCGGAAGTAGCCGAGCCAGCGCGGATCGCTCACGCGCATCCGCGCGAGCCCTCGCTCCTCCACCAGCCCCTGGATCTCCTCGAGCGCGGGCGTCTCGCTCGGGTCGTGGTGCTCGGCGATGTCCGCCATCAGCAGGTCGCGCCCGCCGGGGAGCGGGAACAGGAAGAGCGTGCCCCGGTCCGTCAGGAACGTGTGGAACTCGTCGCGAACGATGGGCGCCACCACCGCCACGTCCGCCAGCACGTACTGGAGCGGGTCTTCCTCGCCGGGGAAGCGCTGGTGGTTGAGGTGACGGACGCGGCTGTGCGCTCCGTCGCAGGCGACCAGCCAGGGCGTCTCCACCAGCTCCTCCCGCCCGTCGGCGCGCCGCAGCGTGGCCCGCACGCCGTCCAGGCGATCCGACAGGTCGACCAGCTCCGTCTCGCGTTCCACCTGGACGCCCAGGCGCTCGAGGAGACCCTCGAGGAGCTGCTCGGTCCGCCACTGCTCCACGCTGAGCGTGAAGGGATAGGGCGAATCCACCTGCTCGAAACGGACGTGCTGGAAACGCTCCCCATTGACGTACTGGTTCGTCCCGAGGATCTTCTGGCCGGCGTCCAGAAACTCCTCGACGATGCCGAGATCCTGGAAGATCTCCAGCGTGCGGGAGTGGACGGCCGTGGCTCGCACGTACGGCAGGATCTTCGGAAGCTTCTCGACGATGCGGACCGGCACGCCGTGGCGCGTGAGCTCGCAGGCCGCGGTCAGACCGGTGGGACCCGCGCCCACGACCAGGATCGGCGATTCCACACGCACGCTCCGGCCTGGGCCTAGCGAAGCAGCTGGGCGAACAGGAGCAGCTGCTCCTTCTCCGCAGGTGCGATCTCGCCGTCGACGGCGATCAGCGACTCGATGGTCTGGATGAACCGCATGCGGTGCTCCCTGGGTACCAGGACCGGATCGACGGATTCCGGCGGCGGAGGCTCCTCGAGCCAGGCCTCGACCTGGCGGCTCTCCTGCTCGTCCAGCTCGAGGCGGCGCATCAGCCGCGAGACGAAGGCCCGCTCCTCGGGACGGATCTCGAGGTCCGACCAGGCGAACGAGCACACGAACCTCAGGAGAAGCAGACGCTCGTCTCGGCTCAGCTCCCGCAGCACGGTCTCCTTCGATCCAGGCGACACTCTACCATGCGCCGCTAGCGCGCCTCGACGCGTGCGGGATTCGGCCGCGGTCGCCTCGCCCCCACGGATTCCATCCAGGTATCGAGGCTTGCCCTCAGGCGTTCCGCAAGGTCCGGCTCGACCGGGCCGAGATCGCGCGTCTCCCCCACATCGCGCTCGAGGTCGTAGACCTCGAATCGATCGTCTTCGTAGAAGTAGATGCCCTTGTAGCGACCACTTCGGATCGCAGACGCAGGCGTAAAGCCGGGGTAGTCGGTGGGATAGAAGGGATAGTGCCAGTAGACCGCCCTCGGCTCAGCTCGTGGGCTCTCGCCGCGCAGGACGGGGACGAGGCTGATTCCATCGACGTCCCCGGGCAGCGATCCCCGAGGAATGCCCGCGATCTCGGCGATCGTCGGAAGCAGGTCGATGCTGTGCACGATGGCAGGCGAGACGCTTCCGGGCGCCACCACACCGGGCCATCGCACGATGTAGGGCACGCGGATACCGCCTTCGTAGAGGGTTCCCTTCCCCGCGCGCAGCGGACTGAGGTCGGTGGACGGCGTGTGGGGCCACGGCAACTCCCAGGCCAGAGCGATCATCCGCGTCCGCGGGCGTGTGACGAGGCCGCCGTTGTCGGACGTGAAGACGACCACGGTCTCGTCGACGAGGCCGAGGTGCTCGAGCGCAGCCAGCAAGACGCCGACAGACGCGTCCATCTCCTCGAGCATCGCCGCAAAGTGGGGATTCTCCCTCGCGGTCGGCTGCCCGTCACGCGCGGCCAGTCGCCTCTGGTACTTCTCGATCGTCTCGGGTCGCGCCTGGACGGGATCGTGAACCGTGTAGTGCGACAGCTGCAGGAAGAACGGAACATCTGCGTGGCGCTCGATGAACGCGATGGCCCTTCGGGTCAGGTCCTCCACCGTGTACTCGCTCCAGCCGAGGGAACGCTGGAGCCGTTCGGGCAGGAATCCCAGCAGCCCGCCGACGAACGAGGTCGCGTACCAGCGCCCGTATTCGAGATTGTTCCAGGCGTAGGCCTCATCGAAGCCGAGCGTGGTCGGCTCGGTTCCTCCGACGCCGAACCCACCGAGGTGCCATTTCCCGACGTGGGCGGTTCGGTAGCCCGCACGCTGGAGCAGCGCCGCGAGCGTGGGAGGCTCCGCCGCGAGATTCATGGCGGCGGGCGGCGGCAGGAGCTTGGTACGGGTGTTCTCCGGATCTGGCACCCGATAGCCGGGGACGATCACCCGCATGACGCCCGTGCGGGGACCGTATCGCCCGCTCAGGATCGCTGCCCGGGTGGGGGAGCAGACCGGAGCGGCGGCGTAGCCGTCCGTGAAGCGCATCCCCTCCGCGGCCAGCCGATCCAGTGAAGGCGTGTCGGCGAACTCCTCGCCGTAGGGACCGATGTCGCCGTAGCCGAGATCATCGATGACGATCAGGATGACGTTTGGTGCTCGAGCGGAGGCCGCCCGCGACACGCAAGGCGCACTCGACATGAGCGCGAGGACGAGCAGCGCGTACACGGCCGAGCCGAGAGGCAGCATGCCTGGACCCGCGAAGCCCCAGCCGGCGGCCAGCACCGTGGGACTCCGCATTGCACCGTAGAGCAGGAGAGCGACGGCGACGAAGTCCACGACGATGAAGGGCCACCAGGAGGGATTGCCCCAGTTGTAGAAGACCTCGATCACCGCGAGGCCTGTTCCGAAGGCGATCGCGAGGCGGCGCGAGATCCTGTAAGCAGCTTCGTGGGTCAAGCAAGCCCTCCGCAACGCCCGGAATCGGCGTTCAGCGACGGCTCCGTACGGCCCCGCGGAAGCGAAAGAGGCACCCCGGCCGCTTGCGGCCGGGGTGCCTCGGGAATACCTGGCGCGCCCGGCACGACTCGAACGTGCGACCTCCTGGTCCGCAACCAGACGCTCTATCCAACTGAGCTACGGGCGCTGCGCGAGGGCGCGGAGTCTACCGCATCCGCGCCCGGCCGCACCGGCGCGCGCGGGCGTCCGGCGGCAGGCGGGCCGAGGCTCACTCGAGGTAGCCGAGCGCGCGCAGCTGGTCGATCAGCTGCTCGTCCTTCTCGCCACCGGCGAGCAGACGGGTCTCCGGCTCCGCCACCTCGTAGGTCGCGATCTCGCGCGGCGGATAGGCGGACAGGTAGGTCGGCTCGATGATCTCCTCGAGCACGCGGCCCGGCAGCTCCTCGGAGAGCGGCAGACCGAGCAGGTAGAAGAGGGTGGGCGCGACGTCCAGCACGCTCACCCCGTCGATGCGTCCCACCGGCCGGATGTCGTGGCCGGCGGCCAGGAAGATCCCCGGCTGGGCCTGATCGTGTCCGTAGATGGGCTGGCCGTCCTGGAAGCCCTCGAAGCCCCAGCCGTGGTCGGACACCACGAAGACGCTGGTGCGCTGGTCGGCGCTCTCCAGGAAGCGTCCGAGCCAGCCGTCGAGCCAGGCGATCGCGGCGTCGATCGAGCCGGCGAAGCGCTCCACGTCGGCGGCGTCCTGGTACTTCGCCGCGTCGGGCACGCTGAGCTCGAAGGTCATGTGCCCGAAGGCGTCGACGGCCCGCAGCAGCACCAGCATCGCGTCGGGCCGGTAGCGCTCGAGCAGATGGAGCGCGCTGCCGGCGCCGAACTGGTCCCACAGCACCGACACGGCCATCTGCTGCAAGCGGTAGCGCTGCTTGCCCTCGTCGAGGCTCACACGCAGCAGCTCGGAGAAGTGCTCGCGGTCCTCCGGCCGCAGCCGCACGAAGGGCGCGAGCAGCTCCGGGCCGACCTCCTGGGTGGTGCGCAGGTAGGGCTCGAGCTCCTCGATCAGGCCCTCGGGATACGTCTGGAAGCGGTCCGCCAGCTTCTTCGAGCTCGCGAGCTCCTGGTCCTCCACCCGCTTGTAGGCGTACTCGCTCACGATGAAGCCGTTCACCGGCTCCGCCGGGAAGGTCGCGAACCAGCCGACCACCCCGACCGAGACGCCGACCTCGGTGGCCAGGTTCCAGAGCGCCTTCACCTTGCGAGCCCGGCTCGAGACGGGCACGCGCTGCCAGCTATCGAAGCGGTCCAGGATCGGCATCAGGTAGCGGAGCGGGCGATAGCGGTTCAGCCCGCCGATGCCGAGGCGCGGATACTGGGTCTCGTGGAAGAGCAGCACGCGATGCGCCTCGGGTCGCCTTCCCGTCACCATGCTGGTCCAGATGCGCGGGCTCCAGGTGGGCAGCAGCGTCGCGAGCGGACCCCACGCGCCGGAGCGCTGGAGCTCGGCGAAGTGGGGAGCCCGCCCCGCGTCGATCATCGGTTGCAGGGCGTCCCAGCTGAGCCCGTCCATCCCGACCACGAGCACGCGCCCGCCGTCCGAAGCGCGCTCGAGTCCCCCGGGCAGCGGCTCGAAGAAGGGGGCGTAGCCGGCGGCCGTGGCGGCGTTGGCCGAGCTCTCCGCGGCGGCGGCCGGCTCTCCCGCGCGTGCCGCGAGGCTGGACGCCGCCACGCGCGCGAAGGGCACGAGGGTCGCCACGACGGGCGCGAGCAGCAGCACGGAGGCGAGCGGGCCGAGCGGTCGCAGGCGGCGTCGCAGCGGATCGCGGCGCAGCAGCCACCAGACCAGCCCGGGAAGCGCGAGCGCTCCCCCGGCGGCGACCGCGCGCATTCCCCAGACCGCGCGGGGCGAGAGCCCGGACTCGAGCGTGGGAGCGACCAGCAGCCAGGCCCACCAGACGCCCGCCGCCAGCGCGGCGTGCAGGGCGAAGCGCTCCGCCGACGCGCGGCGCCGCGCCAACAGCGTCCCGACGGCCACGGCGAGCCCGCCCGCCAGCGCGCCCTCCAGGGCGCCCGCCCCGGCCGACACGAGATAGATGCGCACGACGTTGGCGTCGATCTGCGGCAGCAGCTCGTTCGCCACACACAGGTAGGTCGCGATGGCCAGCCCCAGCAGCCAACCGGGCAGGATCCACAGCAGCAGCAGCGCGCTCCAGGCCATCAACCCACCGAGCCAGGAAATGGCGGACCACGCAGTCGATAGCGAACTGTTCCCTGGCGTCAAACGCACTGGGAACCCGGAGGGCCGCGCTACCGTCGGGACGCCATGGGCGAGCCGATCGATCGTCGCACCTTTCTGCGGCTGGGCCGAGACCTCGCCCTGCTCGGGCTCGCGCCCACCGAGGTGATGGCCGCGGCGCTCGCCGCCGCGGGTGCGCGCGGCGCCGGGGTCTTCCTGTCGGCGCCGCGGATGCGGACGCTGCGGGCGCTCTGCGCCCACTACGTGCCCGGCCCACCGGAGGACCCGGATCCGGGCGCCCTCGAGGCCGGAGCGCCCGAGTACATCGACCTGCTGCTCGGCGCCTTCTCGCTGCCATTGCCGCCGATCCTGGCCGGCGGACCCTTCAGCAACCGCAGCGCCGGGGGGCGCAACTTCTTCGCCGAGTTCCTCGAGCTCGATGCCCTCGAGGAGAGGATCTGGCGCACGCGCATCGAGGGCAGCCGGGGCCTGCCGGAACGCGAGTGGAACGGCCCGGTGGTGGGACTCCAGGAGCGCTACACGCGAGGTCTCCACGCCCTGGACGATCGCTCGCGCCTGATCTTCCGCGCTCCCTTCCACGCGCTCTCCCGCTGGAAGCGCGACGTGCAGCTGTGGACCGCTACGGGGGAGCTCGCGGAGTTCCTCGACCTCGCCTTCCAGCACACCGTCGAGGGCACCTACGGTCCGCCGGAGTACGGTGGGAACCGCGATCTCGTGGGATGGCGGAACATAGGCTGGCCCGGCGACATCCAGCCGCGCGTCTTCAGCGAGGAGGAGATCCGAGAGCCCGATGCGGACCAGGCCGAGGCGGTGGCCCGGGCCCGGGCCAACGCCCGCGCCTTCCGCGGAACCGGCGATGCCTGAGCGGACTGCGGTGGCTGGGAACGGCCGACACGTGGTCGTGATCGGCTCGGGTGCGGGCGGTGCCACCGCTGCCTGGGTGCTGGCGCGCGCGGGCTTCCAGGTGACCGTGCTGGAGAAGGGTCGGAACTACTTCCGCGAGCTCGACGCCGACGGCGGGCCCGGCCTGCCGCTCCTCGGCGGCGACGAGATCCGCCATCTCCGGGGCTTCCCCGGCGTCGATGCCCTGGCCGAGCCGCGCACGGGGCGCTCCCAGTCCGAGGCCCGGGGCGGCGTCGAGCGCTCCTTCGTGGGTGACGTGAACTGCCTGCCCATCACCGTGGGCGGAGGCACCACGCATTGGGACGCGAAGACGCCGCGCTTCTTCGCGCTCGACTTCGAGATGCACTCCCGCTACGGCCCGGTGCCGGGCGCCGACGTGGTCGACTGGCCCTTCGGCTACGACGCCCTCGCGCCCTACTACGACGAGGTGGAGAAGCGGATCGGCGTGGCCGGAGACCTGGCGAGCACGCCCGGCTTCGCGAAGCGGCTCTCGCCGCGCGGCCGGTATCCGATGCCGCCGGGACCGCCGATGTATGCGAGCCTCGTGGCCGCGGAGGCCGCCGCGAGCCGGGGCTACGCGCCGCATCCCTATCCGATGGCGATCAACTCCGTGCGCTACGACGAGCGTCCCCCCTGTCACAACTGCGGATACTGCTCCGGCTACGGATGCCCCGTGAACGCGCGGGCCGGCGCGGCGGTGACGTTCCTGCGCCACGCCCTGCGGGCCGGGGCCCGGCTCGTGACCCGCGCTGCCGTGACGCGCATCGGCTGCGACGCGCGCGGCCGGGCCACCCACGTGGAGTACCTGGCGGGCGATCGGCTCACGCCGGCGCGGATCGAGGCCGACTGGGTGGTCCTGGCAGCCTCGGCGGTCGAGAGCGCCCGCATCGCGCTGCTCTCGCGCTCCCCCGCGCACCCCGCCGGCCTCGGCAACTCGAGCGACCGCGTGGGCCGAACGGTCTGCTTCCACCAGCTCACCTTCGCGGGCGGCGTGATGCCCCAGCGGCTGCATCCGAACCGGGGCCGCAACTGCAGCCACTGCCTGCTGGAGCCGGCGCTGCCGGACACCGAGTCGCGCTGGGCGCGCCTGGTGGGCATGCCCTATCTGCGCGGCGGCGTCGTCGAGCTCGGCACCTCACCCCACCCCATCGACGAGGCCCTCGCCTACGACAACCTGCCCTTCGGGCGCAACCGCCACAAGGAGTGGATGCGCAGCTCGCCGCTGCGCGACCGCATGCTCGGCGCCCTGATGATCGGCGACGACATGCCCCAATACGACAACCGCGTGGACCTCGACCCCGGCGTGAAGGACATCTACGGCGTGCCCGTCGCGCGCGTCACCTACGACTTCCACCGCATCGGAGAGGTGAGCTCCTGGGTGTGGGGGCGGCGCCTCCAGCAGCTCTGCCGCGCCGCGGGCTCCGAGTACAGCTACTTCTACCCCTCGGAGATCGGCCTCTCGAGCGCGCGCTTCGCGCGCAACAGCTTCCACGTGTCGGGAACGCTGCGGATGGGTACGGACCCCAGCGCCTCGGTGACCGACGAGTTCGGCCGCGTGCACGACGCGACCAACGTCCTCGTCTGCGACGGCTCGGTCCTCCCGACCTCGGGCGCCGTCAATCCCACCCTCACCCTGATGAGCGTCGCCATGCGCAGCGCCACGGCCCTCGCCTACGGCGCGGACCAGGCCCGGCGCGGCCCGATGCAGCCGGCGTAGCCCCCAGGACGCGTCAGCGTCACCCCGAGCGATGCGGGGCACGGACACCGAGGATCACGAAGGCCGCCCGCCACCGCCCCTCTGGGCCCGCGGGCCCACCCGGAACGAGGCGCGGCCGAAACGGCCTAGCGCGGATCCAGCCGGAGGAACTGCCTCGGCGCGAAGCCGGTGAAGAGGTAGGCGACCAGCGGAAACCCCGACTCGTCGAGGAGGCGTTCGCGTTCCTCTTCGCTGACAGGGACGGCTCGGTAGGCGGTGGTCTCGCCGTTGCGGGTCACGCTGACATCCGGATTCTCGAGCGCGCGCTGGTACCACGCGCGCGGCCAGTGGTTCGCGGCGACGAAGAGCCGACCGTCATCGTCGATGGGCGACAGCACCCGCTCGTGGGACTCCCCGTCCGCGTCGGCCCCCCGAAGGCCGAGCGGCGGAATCTCGCCCTTCAGCTTCGCGTGGATTCCCTGCTCAGGTAGTTCTGCTCGAGGAACTCGGAGCGGAACCGCTGCGGCGGCGTCGGAATGTCGGGCCGTCCCTCGGGCGTGAAGTCCATCAGGTTCCAGTAGGGCCACACGGTGTCCACGTGGTTTCCCTGCAGCTCCGTGCCCCAGAAGTGGCGGATCCCACCATCCTGCCTGCGGAACACGTGCATCACCGGCCACTGCATGTCGTCGGAGTCTCCCTGGCACCGGTAGTCCGCCTGGTAGGTCGTGCCGTACCCGGAGACGAGCGGGATCTGGGTCCAGCCCCGTTGCTGGGCCCAATCGTGGATCATCGCGTGCGGGGCCTTGGCGATGCCGGCGAACGCGGCGTGACGCATGACCTGGAACGTGGTGCGATCGAAGCCG
>Ga0307429_1000766_pt1 | contig 17242 bp, 16 predicted proteins | sample SalMarWE160230MG_FD_202151 | JGI IMG/M metagenome (GOLD analysis project Ga0307429, IMG submission 202151) | Salt marsh sediment microbial communities from the Plum Island Ecosystem LTER, Massachusetts, United States - WE1603-230 | ecosystem: Environmental > Aquatic > Marine > Intertidal zone >... | reverse complement strand
ATGAGAGTCAGGATATGGTAGAAGTTACTAAAAAAGACGTAGTAAGGTCAGCTGAATGGTATCTGGTCTTTAAAAGTTTGATGGAGAAATATAATGCTAACGCAATAACAACGAGTAGTTGGGCGTTCTTCAGACCTCAATACAAATACGGAAATAAGCGTTCCATGCATGGAAAGACTGATGCTATGCCTTGTTTGGCAGAAATGGAATTAGCTAAGGACCTTATTCCCTGTTGTTGCGAAAACCTTGTAGATTGCATAATTACCGAAATGCTAGGGATCCACATTTATGGTAGGCCAGGTTTTGTAGGAGACCTGATTGTCCCGTCTGAAGAAAAGTTCCACTTCGTTAGTGAAGAACGCAATTGTTGGATAGATGAAATAGATTTCTCTAATAACATAGTTCTTTTCGGCCATTGCTATGGTCCAATTAATCCACATGGTAATGATAAAGTTCCATACGTTATAAGGAGTCATGTACTCCAGAATGGCCAGAAGGAACAATATAGACGTGAACATGTTGCTCTTGTCGGTATACAAGTAAAATGGCCAATAGATGAGACTGTTACAGTAACTAAAACTGATGTACACGACAAAAAAATAGCGGTTTTTACTGGTAAAACTGTTGACGGGAATCTTTTTTACAAAGAGTTCGATGATAGATTATGCAGAACAAAAATAGCAGTTCAGGTTAATGATGCGGAGTCGTTAATAAGGAACTTGGATCCCTTATTTGGTATACATAGGGTCGTTTTCTGTGGTGATTATAGACAGACAGTTAGGGATTTAGCTGAACTGGTCGGATTTGAGGTTGTAGAGGAGGATAAACTCTCGCAAGACAAGGACTGAAAATCTCGCTGCAGCTGTTGATATCTAGTAAAAGTTTATAAGGGGAGGATTTTTATGTCATATAAACCATACTGGAATTCACTAGGAACACATATTACTCCTAAATGGTTTCAGGATGCGAAATTTGGGATATATACCCATTGGGGGATATGTTCGGTTCCTGCATGTGGTCCAAACGGTACTTGGTATCCCTACAATATGTACCGTGAAGGGACGCGACAGTACAAATATCATGTAAAAACCTATGGACATCCTTCAAAATTTGGCTACAAAGATTTTATTCCCATGTTCAAGGCAGAAAAGTTCAATCCTGATGAATGGGCGGAGCTGTTTAAGAAAGCCGGTGCCCAGTTTGCCGGCCCCGTGGGCGAGCATCACGATGGTTTTAGCATGTGGGACAGTCAAGTTAATGAATGGAACGCGGCGAAGATGGGACCTAAAAGGGATGTTGTAGGAGAGCTGGAAAAGGCCGTTCGCAAACAGGGAATGAAGTTTATGGTAGCGCTTCATCATGCAGAGAACTGGTGGTTCTTCCCCCATTGGAAGAAAGAGTATGACACAGCGGATCCGCGCTACACTGGCCTATATGGTCCACCACACAATCTTGAATGGGCCCAGAATATGCCTAAGTTATCAAAAGAATTCGGTGGAGACATTGGATGGCCACTGCTACTCGATGAATGGCCACTGCAGGATAAGCCTAGCAAGGAGTTTCTTGACAAGTGGTTAGCCAAGTCTCGAGAAGTTATAGATAAGTATCAACCCGACATACTATGGTTTGACTTTGGGCTTAGGTATATACAGGAACATTACAAAAGGGAACTCCTTGCCTACTATTACAGCAAGGCGGAAGAGTGGAGCAAAGAGGTCGTTGTAACCTATAAGGGGCAGGATCTTGCTCCTGGCAGCGGCGTACTAGACCTCGAGCGGAGTCGGTTTAGTCAACTAACATATCATGTCTGGCTCACAGATACGACGGTGGATGATGGGTACGGTTGGTGCTATTTACGTGATGCTAAGTACAAAACCGCGGCTACCTTGGTGCACTATCTGATAGACATTGTGAGCAAAAATGGCTCGTTGCTTCTCAACGTAGGACCTAAACCTAACGGCGAGATACCGGAAGAAGCCAAAGAGGTCCTTTTGGAGATGGGTAGGTGGCTGGAAGTAAATGGAGAAGCTATTTATGGCACCACCCCCTGGATGGTATATGGAGAAGGACCAACAAAAATGACTAAATCCGGGGAGTTCAATGAAGATGAGATGCCTCGGTACACGGCGGAGGATATCCGGTTCACAGTGAAGGATGATGTGCTTTATGCGATCTGCCTGGACTGGCCAGACAATGGCGTCACTATCAAATCCATGCCAGAGAAGCTATATAGTTCAGAGATAAAATCGGTTAAGATGTTGGGAATTGATGAGGTACTGCTGTGGAAGATGACGAGAAAGGGTCTCGAGATCAAAACACCTGCCAGGAGACCCTGTGACTATGCTTATGTGTTTAAAATCGATAGGAAGCATCCTTTTCGAACTCAGAAGCAATGAAATTACTTAGAGAGGTGAAATTATAATGTTTTTCAAAGCAATAAACAACAAATTAATAGCCCACAAAAACGGGGAAATTATTTGGCTTGAACCTTTTGGTAAAGACTGTTTGCGCTTCAGATCCACAATGAGCAGAGAGGTTATCGAGAAGGATTGGACTCTGCTTCCACAACCTCCTGTAAATGCGGAAATAGAGACTAGTTCCGCTTCTGCAACGATAAGGAGTGGCAATATTATGGCGGAAATAACTGCTGCTGGACGCGTAAAATACTTAACTGCAGAAGGCCGTGTTCTCACTGAAGAGCTGTGGGCGCATCCTAATTTAGTTAAAGGTAGAACTTACAAATCCTTGCGTAGCGATCTCTACAACATAAAACTGTATTTCAAAGCTCATGAAAACGAAAAGTTCTATGGAATGGGGCAATACGCAAACGGGCACCTTAATTTAAAAGGTTGTGTGTTGGAACTCGCTCAGAAGAACACGCAGATCAGTATTCCCTTCCTGATCTCGACCAGAGGATATGGGTTTATTTGGAATAATCCTGCAGTTGGTAGAGTGGAACTCGTTAAAAACCATACGAGGTGGTTCGCGGAGGCTAGTAAGCAGATAGATTATTTGATATTTTATGAAGACACTCCGGCAGAAATTGTGAAAAAATACTCTGATCTGACAGGAAAACCACCCATATTACCAGAATGGGCAGCTGGCTTTTGGCAGTGCAAGCTCCGGTATAGGACCCAAGAGGAGCTTTTGGAGGTGGCTAGGGAGTATAAAAGGAGAGAGCTTCCTCTTTCCGTAACCGTCATCGATTTCTTCCACTGGCCCCACCAAGGGGACTGGAGGTTCGACCCCAAGTACTGGCCGGACCCACGGGCGATGGTCGAGGAATTGGAGGAGATGGGGATCCACCTTATGGTGTCCATCTGGCCGACCGTGGAAGTGGAGAGCGAAAACTACCAGGAAATGGTAAAGAGAGGACTGCTTGTAAGGACGGAGAGGGGTGTCCCCATCCTCTTCACCTACAGGGGGGTTTCGAGCATCTTCGATGCTACAAACACGGAAGCGAGGAAGTACCTGTGGGAAAAGGTGAAGGAGAACTACTACAGGTACGGGCTCAAGATGTTCTGGCTGGACGAGGCGGAGCCTGAGTTTGGCTGGCCAGGGCTTGGCTATGATAACGCGCTGCCCTACGATTACGATAACGTGAGATACCACTTAGGGAATGGTCTTCAAGTAAGCAACGTTTATCCTTTTTATTATGCTAAGACTTTCTACGATGGATTAAAATCTGAGAGAGAAAAGGAGATAGTTAATCTTATCCGTTGTGCTTGGATCGGCAGTCAGAGGTTCGGAGTAGTTGTATGGTCAGGTGACATACCCTCAACTTTCGATTCCCTAAGGCGGCAGGTCAAAGCGGGGCTTAATGTGGCAATGGCTGGAATCCCTTGGTGGACAACTGACATAGGAGGTTTCTACGGTGGGGACCCAAATGACCCCAACTTCAGGGAGCTGATTGTAAGGTGGTTCCAGTTCGGTGTATTTTGTCCAATATTTAGGCTGCATGGAAATCGCAAGCCAGTTCCTAAGGATCATGATAAGTGTGATGCCTACGAATTGACAGGTGGTCCTAATGAGGTATGGTCATTTGGTGAGGAAGCTTACGAAATAATCAAAAACTTGCTGTGGTTAAGGGAAAGAATGAAGTCTTATATATTGGAGCAAATGAAAATAACTCATAAAGAAGGAACTCCAGTGATGCGGCCTCTCTTTTTCGATTTTGCACGTGATGGGGTAACTTATATGGTAGAAGATGAGTACATGTTTGGGCCAGATATTCTCGTGGCTCCCGTTGTGTATGAAGGGGCGAAATCAAGAAGGGTATATTTGCCAAAAGGTGCAAAATGGACTGATGCCAACGATGATAAAGTATATGAAGGTGGCCAGTGGCTTGAATGTGCAACACCATTGAATGTAATTCCTGTATTTTTAAAGGATAACGCAAAAATCCCCATAAAAAGGAAATTGATGGGAGAATTGGTCAAAAAGGAAGATAGGGTATCTTGTAAATAAAGAGGGCCTTTCTTGGATTAATAGTGACGTCATTGGAGTAAACGGGTGTGCACCCCTAGAACTGTACCAGTCATAAGTAGAGAATCGGCTCTAAGGAGGAGAAGGCATGAAGAAGAGCCGATTCACAGAAGAGCAGATTGTCAAGATTCTAGCCGAGGGGGACCGCGGAGAGACGACGATCCGAGAGGTATGTCGAACCCACGGAGTCTCCGAAGCGACGTTCTACAACTGGCGGAAACGGTTCCGGGGAATGGGAGTAGACGAAGTCCGGGAGTATCGCAAACTGAAGCGGGAGAACGCTCGATTGAAGAAGCTGTTGGCGGATCGTGAACTGGAGATCGACGCCATGAAGGAGGTGATGGCAAAAAAGTGCTGAAGCTGCGAGAGCGGCGAACCTACGTGCAGGAGATGAAGGAACAGTCAGTGTCGGAAAGACGGAGTTCTCGACTGATGGGGATGTCACGCTTAAGCTACCGCTACGAGCCGGTAGAGCGTGAAGATGACGGGTTGAGTGACCGTCTACATGAGTTGGCGAAGGAGGACCCCACGGCCGGTTACCGTACAGCGTGGGCGTACCTGCGGCGTGAAGGTTGGAGGGTCAATCACAAGCGGGTGCAGCGGGTGTGGAAGGAAGAAGGGTTGAGCCAACCGGTGAAGAAGAAACGTAAACGGTACAAGGGACGATCCGTACCGTTGGAAGCGACCCATCCTAACCACGTATGGACGTACGACTTCGTCTACGACCGAGCGAAGAACGGACAACCGTTACGGATGCTCACGGTAGAAGACGAGTACACACGAGAAGGACTAGACGTAGCGGTGAACACTAGCATGCCGGCAAGACAGGTGAAGGAAGTAGTGAAGAAGCTGTTCCGTGAAGCGGGTCCACCGGAGTACCTGCGGAGTGATAACGGTCCAGAACTGGTGGCCAAAGAGCTGACAGAATGGTTGTTAGAAGAAGGCGTAACAACCCATCACATCGACCCAGGCAGCCCGTGGCAGAATGCCTACGGAGAGAGTTTCAACGCTACGTTGCGACGGGAGTGCTTGAATCGCGAGCTGTTCTACGGTGTACTGGACGCACAAGTGAAGACGCAGAGGTGGCGGAAGCAGTACAATGAACAGCGTCCCCATAGCTCCTTGGGGTATCTGACACCTGTGCAGTTCCGAGATGGAGTCAGGATTCCTCTGCTGGAACGGGGACGGCCTTCTACCCACCAACGCACACGGGAGATCGACAAGGAACGTCAGGCAAAGAAAACGGCCGGTCTCTACTTACAGGTGGTACAGTCATAGGGGGCAGGCCAAAACAACATGCTAAAAGGGGCCTTACAGCTGATACCGCAAATTTTGCTTGAAGAGTGCATTGTTAGGATTGGCGGATATTTTGATGACTGCTTTCCGCTTTGTTGATAAAGCCATCTCTTCAGGAGTTAGGATTGAATAAAGGGAAAAATCATGGATTTCCTTGAACTTCCAAAAATACAGTACGAAGGCCCAAAATCAAGAAACTCGCTATCTTTTAAATATTATAATCCGGACGAGGTCATAGGCGCTAAGAAGCTGTCAGAGCATTTGAGGTTTGCTGTAGCCTTCTGGCACACTTTTAATTACAATGGTTCTGATCCCTTTGGCGTAGGGACAATGATGAGGTCGTGGTCAAAAATAACAGATCCCATGGATCTCGCGCTGGCGAAGGTAGATGTGGCCTTCGAATTCTGTGAGAAATTAAGTGTCGAATACTTCTGTTTCCATGACAGAGACATCGCGCCAGAGGGGGATACTCTCAGGGAGACGAACAGAAATCTGGATGTTATTTTTAGAAGGATAAAAGAGCACATAAAGACCAGTCCCATCAAAGTCCTGTGGGTAACTGCTAACATGTTTTCTAACCCGAGGTATGTGCATGGTGCCGCTACCTCTCCAAATGCTGATGTCTTCGCCTACGCGGCTGCCCAAGTTAAGAAAGCACTTGAAGTTGCAAAGGAATTAGGCGCTCAAAATTATGTCTTTTGGGGAGGGCGTGAGGGATACGAAACTTTGTTGAACACCGATATGCAACTTGAACTTGAAAACATGGCAAGATTTCTACATATGGCTGTAGATTACGCCAAAGAAATCGGATTTGAGGGACAATTCCTCATAGAGCCCAAGCCAAGGGAACCGACAAAGCATCAGTATGACTTCGACGTTGCAGCCGCTATAGCTTTCCTCCAACAATATGACCTTTCAGATTACTTCAAGCTGAACATTGAGGCGAATCATGCAACTCTTGCAGGTCATACCTTCCAGCATGAATTGAGATACGCTCGCCTCAATGGGAAGCTCGGAAGCATTGACGCAAACCAGGGTGATCCCTTGGTTGGTTGGGATGTTGACAGGTTTCCAACTAACATTTACGGAACAACTCTTGCTATGTACGAAGTCATTAAAAACGGTGGGCTGCATTCCGGCGGGCTCAACTTCGATGCGAAAGTGAGGAGAGGTTCTTTCACACCAAAGGATCTCTTCACATCCCACATAGCGGGGATGGATACATTTGCCGCAGGATGGAAGATAGCCTACGAAATGATAGACGATGGTGTACTCGACGAAATTGTCTCCAAGAGATATTCTAGCTACAACGAAAGCGTCGGGAAAGACATAATTTCTGAAAAAGCAAATTTCAAGAGCTTGGAAGAATATATTATAGACAAAAGAGAGATTACTAATACCTCTGGAAGACAGGAAGAATTGGAAGCGTTGATAAACCAATGCATACTTGGCTACGTCTCAAATTTATAGATCGGAATAGGACGGATTCAGATGCTTCTAGGAATAGATCTTGGAACAACGGGCGTGAAACTTCTCGTTTTATCAAAGGAAGGGAGAGTCCTCTTCAGACATTTTGAAGGATACAAACTCTATACTCCCAAGCCTGGATGGTCAGAAGAAAAGCCCAGTGAGTGGTGGAATGCTGTTTTAAAATCGATAAGATCTGCTATCAATTTTCTCGGGGGAGCACATGGAGTAACCGCTCTTGCATTGAGTGGCCAAATGCACGGTTCTGTTTTCCTTGATCGCAAGGGTAAGGTCATAAGACCAGCAATACTCTGGAATGACACAAGGACATTTAATCAGAGGCGAGAAATCGAAGAGAAAATAGGTAAAGAGCTATTGCTTGAAGAGGTGCAAAATCTGCCTCTCGAAGGTTTTACGGCCCCCAAAATACTATGGCTTAAAGAGAATGAGCCGGGAAACTATGACAAGCTCTGGAAAGTGTTACTCCCCAAAGATTATATAAATTATCGCCTCATAGGCAGGGTTTGTACTGAAGCAACAGATGCATCCGGGACAGGATTGTTCGATGTCGTGAACCGGGAATGGGCTGAAGATATCATTGAAGCAATAGGCCTTAGAATGGATATCTTTCCCGAAGTCATCGCTTCGGCGGATGTAGTCGGGAAAGTGTTGAGGAGAGTCTCTGAATTGACGGGGATTAATGAAGATTGCTTGGTGATTGCGGGAGGTGCGGACAATGCCTGCGGTGCTCTGGGAGCGGGTGTTATTGCTGAAGGACAGATGCTAATCAGTATAGGTTCCTCTGGTGTTATCTTTCTGCCAACCTCTAATCCCCAGAAGAGAGATCCTCTAGGAAGACTCCATTTTTTCAGTCACGCCGGAAACTTATGGTGCAACATGGGGGTTACCCTCTCTGCAGGGCTCTCCCTGAAATGGTTCAAAGAGGTATTTGGTGAATCTGAAGTATCAATGTCCAAGGTGACGGGAAGAGATGCCTATGATCTTCTTCTCGATGAGGCACAGAGTACTCCCCTTGGTAGCGAAGGAGTTTATTATCTTCCCTATCTCAACGGTGAACGCACTCCACATATGGATGCAAAGGCACGTGGTGTTTTCTTCGGCATCTCTTTGAGACACAAAAAGGGACATTTCGTCCGCAGTATCCTTGAAGGCGTCGCGTATTCGATGAGAGACTCAATCGAGATAGCGAGGACCTATGGGCTTAAGATAGTGGATGCAAGAGTTGTTGGAGGCGGTACGAAGAGTGGATTCTGGGTTCAGATAATATCTGATATCCTTAATATCAGAGTGAGTGTGCTTAGCACAAATGAAGGACCGGCATTTGGCGCAGGCATCCTCGCAGCAGTGGGATCAAAAAGCTATGAAGATCTTGAAGAAGCTGTAAAGGCTGTGGTTAAACCCCTAAACTCCGTGGATCCAATCTCAGAGAATGTCAGGAAATACGAAGAAAGGTATCAACTCTACAAGGAACTTTACCCTGTGATGAGTGGGACGATGTCGAAATCTTTCGACGTTGAAGCAAGCAGTTAGATTCGGCAATTTAGGAGAACCATTATGCATAGAGAGGAGGATATCAACAGGAAGACAGAAATTATCGCCGAATATGTTGATAGGGGGGTGCGGTGGGAAACTAATCAGGCTCTTCCCACTTTAGCGTGGGTCCATATCGAGGCCACCGCAGAGCCTGTTGCACAAACCACTTCCCTCCCCCCATCACTTGCTGGTAGAATAAAGCAGACTTAGAGAGGGGGCGAGATGGCGTACAACTTCATTGAATGCGATCGTGACCAGATGTATCTGCTGCCGGTATCGATGAGGGATTGGCTGTCTGGGGATCACTTGGCGTGGTTCATCCTGGACGCGGTGCAGGAGATGGACCTTGCTCCCTACTACCGCAAGTACCGCGTGGATGGATGGGGTCGAGCAGCGTACGAGCCGGGGATGATGGTGTCACTGCTGCTGTATGCCTACTGCCTGGGGGTACGGTCTTCGCGGCAGATTGAGCAGGCGTGCGAAGTGGACGTAGCGTTTCGGGTGATCACCGCGAATCAGAAGCCGGACTACTCGACGATCTGCCGGTTTCGGAAGGAGTTTGAGAAGGAACTGGCTGATCTGTTCACCGAGGTGCTGCGGCTGTGTGTTGCGGCGGGACTGGTCAAGGTTGGTCTCCTGGCCCTTGATGGGACGAAGGTCAAGGGGAACGCCTCCCTGGCGGCGAATCGCACCTATGAATATCTGCACAAGGAAGTCGAGCGGATGCTGGGCGAAGCGGAAGCGGTGGATGCAGAGGAAGATGCCCGCTACGGGAAAGATCGCCGTGGGGATGAGCTTCCGACCGAATTAGCACACCGGGCGAGTCGTTTGGCGGCCTTACGGCGCGCGAAGCAGGAACTCGATCGGCAAGCCCGGGAGAAGGCGGCTGAGAAGCGAGAGAAGATCGAGGCGCGCACGGAAGAGGAACAGGTGACCGGCAAGAAGAAGCGAGGGCGGAAACCAAAGGAGTTGGATGGGGTGCCCGACCCGGAAGCCAAGGCCAATCTGACGGACGTTGACAGTCGGATCATGAAGACCCGTCACGGGTACATCCAGGGCTACAACGCACAGGCGATGGTGACAAAGGAGCAGATCATCGTTTCCGCCGAGGTGAGGCAACAGCAGAACGATGTCAAGCAGTTACACCCGATGATCAACCAGGCGAGTGAGGAGTTAGCCGCTGCCGGGGTGAAGCAGAAGATTGGGGTAGTAGTAGCGGATGCTGGATACTACAGCGAAGAGAACATCCGGCGGCTGGCTCCAGACGGGCCGGAGCTGTTGCTGGCGACGACGAAGGACCACAAGCAACGACAAGCGATGAATGAAGCCATATGCCCACGGGGACGAATCCCCAAGTGTGCAACGGTGAAGGAGCGGATGGAGCGCAGACTGCTCACGAAACGAGGGAAGGCGCTGTACAAGATGCGTTCGCAGACGGTGGAACCGGTGTTTGGACAGATCAAAGAAGGGCGTTCATGTAGCGGGTTCATGCGACGGGGGGTATCGGCCGTGAGGAGCGAATGGCGGTTGATCTGTGCGGCGCACGATCTGTTGAAGCTATGGCGAAGCGGCAAGATTCCTCCGAGCAGGTGGCGGAGGCCGGTCTGCTGGGCTTAAAGAGAGGAATGGGAACCTCGTTGGTCCCTGCTTGCGGGGACTCGGGAGGGGTAAAGTAGCGAAGAAGTGACCCGCTTCGAGTGATGCGGAGTGAGAGAACCCTCCTTAGATGGTCGCTAAGAAGTTTGAGCAACAGGCTCAGTAGCGGTCGTGTAAATCGGTGGCGTGTTGAGACAGACCAAGCAGCGCGATGGCTGGCGACGGGGTTGTTGTCGGCCGAGGAGGGATTCCAGCGTTTGTCTCATTACAAGGACTTGCCCGTGTTGCTCGCGCACTTGAAGACAAAACGGGATCGTAAGTGACCTTCCCCCCGAAAACTGTACCACATTAAGTGAGAGGATCGAGTAGGATACGAGGAGAAGGAGGATCCACTCATGAAGAAGGGGAAGCGGTACACAGAAGAGCAGATCATCAGGATCTTACGAGGAGTGGAGGCAGGCGAAGCCATTGCCGCAGTATGCCGGGAGTACAGCGTCTCGGAAGCGACAGTCCATCGCTGGCGAAACAAGTACCGCGGGATAGACCAATCACAACTGCGCCGACTGAAGGAGCTGGAGACCGAGAACCGCCGGTTGCAGAAGATCGTGGCCCAGCAAGCCATGGACAATGACGCGCTGAAAGAGCTCTTGGGAAAAGAATGGTGAGTCCTCCTGCCAAGCGATGTGGGGTGAGGCAATTGATGAGTGAACACGACTACTCGGAGCGTCATGCGTGTGGTGTTGTTAGCATCGCGCGTTCAAGCGCCCGTTACACACCGCATCCACGGGCAGATGAGCAGGTGCTCAGGGATCGCATCCGTGATCTAGCGAATGAGCATAAAGAGTATGGCTGTCCAAGGATCACGGCCCTACTCCGGCGGGAGGGCTCGATTGTGAACAAGAAACGCGTCCATCGGATCTGGAAGGAAGAAGGGCTCCAGCTACCGCGTAGGCGTCCGAAGAAGCGACGTCGTGGTCCAAAAGGGGAGGTGATTCACAAGGCTGAGTACATGAATCATGTATGGACGTATGACTTTGTGGAAGATCGCACAGAACGAGGCAGGAAGATTCGTATACTGACGATAGTGGACGAATACACCCGTGAATGCTTAGCCATCCGGGTGGCCCGCTCGATACCGGCAGTGAAGGTGCTCAATACATTGGAATGGCTGTTTCTCACACGAGGAATTCCGGCATACATCCGCAGTGACAACGTACTAACATCGAAGTCAACCCTCCCTGGAGAAGAAACGCTCCCTTGGCACGTCTTGTGTGACGAAGCCTTTTCACATTCGCCGTCACTGGGTACCGATGTGGACTTCCACTTGTAATGTGATCCCCGACTTACCATAGTGACACAGGGTCCGCTGCTCAGCGGCCCTTACTGTACTTAAAACAGGCTGGGGACCCAGTGGAAGGTCCGAGCATTGTCTACGAGGTCCTGATGGCCTCTACGGCCCGCCTGAGAGGGATCGATCCACTGGGTACCGCAGCTTCGAAATACGCACGATAAGGAACGCCTGTTTTCACAATCGCATAAGCAACTCTCGCCATCTTGGCCATGACTGCCGTCAATGCCTTGCGCTTAAGATCTGGATCCGTGGGATTGAGCTGGATGTAGCGTTCATACTTGTCGCGAAACGAGTTCTCTCGCATGCGCACAGCCACAGTCCCTGCCATCCAGAACGCACAACGCAGGCGTGCATTGCCGCGCTTGGATAGGCGGTCTTTTCCACGAGAAGCTCCTGACTGTCTCTTTGCCAAATCCAGACCACAAAACTTAAGAAACTGGCGGTGGTGACTGAATCGGCGCAGGTCTCCGGCCTCAGCCAGGATGATCAGAGCCAACACCGGACCAATCCCAGGGATACTCTGGAGCAGCTGGGAATCTCTGTTTGACCCCAACGCTTCCTCTGCCCACCTCTCAAGCTGACTGCGGAGTGCGTTCAGCGAGAGGTAGCGTTCCAGCTGAAGACGAAAGGCCTGCACAGCGATGCCATCTGGATCAATGGGCAGGGCGATCGTATCGCCAGCAAGCTCATAGATCTCCTCAAGCTTCGCTCGTTTGTTCACCTTGCGTCCTACCAGTGGCCAGGCCTCTTGGATGAAAGCTTCGCGATCAAGTCGACGGAGTGTTTCCGGAACAGGGAAGCGGATTAGGAAGGACGCGAACCAACCGGCCCGTGAAGAATGCCAGTAACGCCCGAACTCCGGCCAGTAGAGAGGAAGATAGTGAGTCAAGATACTGTGCTGTAGACGAGTTCTCGCCAGTGTAACCTGGACGTATGTCTTGGAGATTTCCTGCAGATCGTGAATCCCTGCTGTCACAGGATCGTAGTAAGAGAGCACCTTGCCTTGCTTGAGCATATCTAGGATCACCGCTGCATCCTTGGGGTCGTTCTTGTCCCAGGAGTTGAACAGCGCCTCCCGGAACCGAGCCGCTGCCACCGAGGAAACCAGATACACTTCGAACCCTTCGCTGAGAAGTCGATGGGCCAACGGACGGTGATAATTCCCCGTTGGTTCCATCGCTACTCGACACTGTCCGCCTTGATTCTTCAAGAACAACATCAGGCGATCGTGATCAGCGCGAGTGTTTGCCACTCGGAAGCGTTGACGCCTCCCATCACTCTTCTCTACCAGCACCACGTTCCAGGCCTTGGCAACATCGATTGCCACCAGCGTAACCTCCGCACTACACTTTCGTTGGGCAGTCATCGCCGTGTACCTCCTTAGATCATCTGTTTATCCAAGGAAGGTTACACAGCCGGTGGCTGCTCCTCCGAATGTACTACGGGAGTGAGTTCATCAATGGCCATCTGTTCCGGTACTGTCGTGAGAACAAGATCACGTTCACCCGCAGCAGGCCCTACAAGAAGAACGACAACTGCTTTGTGGAGCAGAAGAACTACTCTGTGGTCAGAAGAGCGGTCGGGTACCGACGGCATGACACCGCCGAGGAGCTTGAGGTGTTAAATGAGCTCTACGATCACCTGAGGCTGTACACGAACTTCTTCCAACCGGTGATGAAGCTGGTGGAGAAGACGCGGATTGGAAGCAGGGTGAAGAAGAAGTACGATCGGGCAAGGACGCCTTTGCAGCGTGTACTTGAGTCAAACTTCGTTCTCAAGCAGGCAAAGAAGGCACTCAGGCAAGAATATGCGAAGCTGAACCCGGTGAAGTTGAAACGGGAGATCATCAGACTGCAAGAGAGGTTAGATGAGCTTATGCGGTCAAAGAGCAGGCCGAAGCAGGAGGAACACTACGCCAATTTGGAGTACATTTTCTCGTGAGGCAACGAATGGCACTTCGAGTACATTCTTAGATGAGGCAACAGGGCTGCTCAATCCTAACTTGAGCCCTAAGCACCGTTATTACTGAATGCCTGTATTTAAAGGAAATAACCACGAAATCCTTGTCGCCTACCTGTTGCTTGAAAAGTTGCCTCTTTTTCACTAACATCATTATCTTGTGAACTGCAGCACCGTAAATATCACCCTGCCATGAAAAATACTGCATAAGGAGAATCATTCCATGAGCAAAATATCAGGCGTCATCCCGCCGGTTGTAACTGCGTTCGATGCGGACGGGACGCTCAATCTTGAAAAGACGAAGGCGTTCATCCGGCATCTCATCGACAAAGGTGTTCACGGCATCTTCGTTGCTGGAAGCACGGGCGAATATACCCTGTTGTCGCTACAAGAACGAAAAGAACTGTTCGCAGCTGGCGTGGAGGCGGTCGATGGGAAGGTGCCTGTTCTGGCTGGCACCGGCCACAACAGCACCTGTATCGCCATTGAGTTGTCCCAATCCGCGGGAAAAGCGGGGGCCGACGCGGTTGTCGTCTCCCTTCCCCACTATCCTCGCCCGACCGAAGACGGATTGTACGAGCACTATAAGCGAATCGCTAAAGCTGTCTCCATTCCCGTGTTCGTGTACAACTGGCCGGACGCAATGGGGTTCAGCATCTCTCCCGAGGTTGTCGCTCGGCTTGGCAACGAAAGCCTCATTGCTGGGATCAAGGATTCGCATCAGAACCTCGATCACCCCGCGGAGATCTTCCGCCTAACCGAAGGGAAGATCACCGTATTCGCCGGATGGGCAAGCAAACTCCTGCCGGCACTCTCGTTGGGCCTCCATGGCATCATCGCCACTGCCGCAAACGCAATTCCTGAGGAAGTAGTCGCCATCTACGATCTCTTCCAAACGGGTGATCTAAACAAGGCGCGGGAGATGCACTACAGGATTCTGCCGTTCATCAACGCAATGGAGCTACACCCAGACGGCATCAAACAAGCGGTTAGGTTGCTGGGCCACGATGTCGGACCGTCGCGATTGCCCGTTGAAGAGACACCGGCAGCAGTCACCACAGCGTTGAAAGAAAGCCTACGTGGATTGGGAAAGCTTCGTTAGCCAGCTTCGTAAGTCACCAGACCCAGCGGCTATCTCTCAGGCCACTTAAGGAATTAACGAACAAGAACCCACTAGTCCCTTCCCGAGTATAAGTGACCCCGGACACAATACGCATTCATCTCTGAAGTCATCGCTAGGTCAATTCGAGAACAGATATCCATCTTGGCCGGACAGCGTGGGTGAAAGCTATGGCCGCGAGGAATACTCAACAAGACTTGCTGTAAGGTGTAGGTCGTTTCCATCTTAATGATGGTCCATTTTTTTCCCTAACCGAGGTAACTACATATTTCTGCTATGCTAACTTAAATGCCATCGTTATGGAACCCAGTATTCTTGAAACCTTCAACTCCGTTATTTTTCCAGAAGCTGTGTCCCAATTGTGAAGCTGATAGTATTTATCCAGCATTTTGTCCCATTCCTTGCGAGATAACCTTTGCCCCTTCATGGGACCGCTTGGCAAGGGTTCTTTCATTAAGCGAGTCGGAGGGTAATCGTCCGACCGGTCAAAACCAGCGTGTATTTGATTGTAGAGTTTCTCGAGCATTACAACGTCTTCCGCAATGTCTAAAAAACTGTCGAGACCGATATCTTTTCCCAACGCCGCACTGTAAAGTCTGGAATAGTCCTCAAGACCTGGGAAAGCTTCGTTCACCCACTGGCTCGGGATATTGCAAAGGCCTAAGCAGTCTTGCACTGCATGCAATCTCTCAGTCCGTACAACGCGTTCGGGTTGTCCTTCGTAAGCTGTAGGATCGTACGGTTCCGGCATGCAGAAGGGCAAAGGGGCGCCTCTCGTGTGGCCGCCCGCTCTAGGCGAGACTACACAGCCCAAAGCCCATCCTTTGTCTGCACGGAGCGCTTCGGCGAGATCTTGGCCCTTTACGTGGATTGCCCATGCCTCAGATCCTTTCCCCACTTTTTCCGAAGCCTTCTTGCATCCATCAGCAAGCAGATCGCCGATTCCCTCTCTTTGTGCAATCCTCCGTATGAGTTCTATCACAGCTTCCACGTTTCCCCATTCAAGCTGGAGGCCATCTGTCTCTTTGTTCGTGAGCACCCCTCGCTGATAGCTCTCAAATGCCCACGAAATTGCTCCAGACGTCGAGTCCACATCGAGACCAAGATTTGTGCACAATGCATGAAGTTTGATCGTGGCGGTGATGTCAGCGATATCGAGCTTTGCTCCAAAGTCCCATTGAACATCGCCTTCAACTCCGGCCCACCTTGTGCCAGCGTAGGGTCCGTCGGGAATAGAGAAAATTACGTCACAGTTCACCGGGCAGCCATGGCATGTTTTTGCACTATGTGTTGCATATTTCGTATAGGCAGCTCCACTCAATGCCTGTTGCCTCTCGGGACTCAGGTAACCATCTTGGAAATTCCTTACCGGATTGAGCAAAGCTAACCATCCGTCCATCGTACATGCTAAGCCCCCCGCGGATATCGCATCTACAAGCTTTTGATTAGATCGGATTTTCTCCATCATCTTGGTTACTGCTTTTCCGAAACCGCCTGAATCTGCAAGGTGAACAGTGCCTTTAACTGCTGGGACCACGATCGCTTTCAGCCGCATCGCACCAAGGATCATCCCCAAGCCACACCGTCCTTGAGTACGAAATTTGTCAGTGGTAATTGAGGCTGTTCTGACTAGGTTTTCCCCCGCGGGTCCGATATAAAGGACCGCTGCTTTTTCACCATACGTGTCCCTTAGCACCTCGTCTGTTTCTTCAATGGTCTTTCCCCAAAGATCAGAGGCGTCTAGCAAAGAGACTCTCCCCTCCGTTACGAGTAGGTATCGGGGGGCCTTCGCTCTGCCTTCTAAAACGAGGTGATCGTAACCGGAAAAGCGAAGATACAAACCAATCCTTCCACCTATACTTCCGGACCCTATTCCAGCGTTGTACATGTTACCTGAGTCGATCGTAGTTCGCGTTGCTGCCGGTGCAGTTGTCCCGACAAGGCTTCCAGGCCCAATCACTAACCGCCTCGGAATTCCTCGTTCATCCCTGTCAACTCCTCGTTCGTGGAGAATGCTTTGGTTAACCCCTCTTCCTCCCAGAAACAGTTCTGCTAATCTTGGAAAACTATTCACGCGGGTTTCTCCAGAAGATAGATCTACCGTTAATATGCGTGTTTCTCCAAAAGTTCGGTTCATTAGGCAATCTCCTTTTTCTAAAAGTCCACGACTACCATGGAAAGAGAAGAAATACCCCGTTCTACTTGAGAAAGAAAGCTTACTGAAAGATCAGTATGCTCACCAAGTTCCTGGAGTGTCCATCCCCTAAGCTTTCGCTGCGTCCGAATGAATTTACCAAATTCACCCATTTCGCTCCACATTATAGTGAAAGAGGGTGCCATGTCAAATTTCTCGAAGCGCATGCTCCCAAACACTGGGCGGGTTGTTGGCCAAACTGCGTATAAATTCCTCACAA
>Ga0307429_1000764_pt1 | contig 17261 bp, 13 predicted proteins | sample SalMarWE160230MG_FD_202151 | JGI IMG/M metagenome (GOLD analysis project Ga0307429, IMG submission 202151) | Salt marsh sediment microbial communities from the Plum Island Ecosystem LTER, Massachusetts, United States - WE1603-230 | ecosystem: Environmental > Aquatic > Marine > Intertidal zone >... | reverse complement strand
ATGGGGAGCAAACTCCCTGGTATTTCCTGTAGCTCGGTCATCAAATCTCATGCCAATAGCGATAAGAAGGTCGGCGTTTTGCACCGCCATATTGGCGCAAGGTGTGCCATGCATCCCCAGCATGCCGAGATCAAGTATATGGTTTCCAGGGAAGGAACTCAGCCCAAGGAGAGTATGAGCCACTGGTATTTGTGCTTTCTCAGCAAATTCCTTAAACTCATCGTAAGCTTGGGAAATAATTATCCCCCTGCCAGCGATGATAACAGGCTGCTCAGCTTCGTTAATGATCTTTGCTGCTTTTTTAATTTGAGCCGGGTGCCCACGAGAGACAACCCTATAGCCCGGCAAATCAAGTTTATCGGGATAAACAAAGTCCTTTTGTGCTTGCTGGACATCCCGCGGTATGTCAATAAGCACAGGCCCCGGCCTTCCCGTCTGGGCGATGTGGAAGGCCTCTTTAACCGTTTTAGCCAGCTCAGCAACATCGGTAACAAGATAGTTATGTTTGACAATTGGAATGGTAATACCCGTGATATCCGTCTCCTGAAAGGCATCCTTGCCAATAACAGGTGTGGCTACCTGGCCAGTTATAGCTACCATAGGTGCCGAATCCATATAAGCATTGGCGATACCGGTAACCAGATTAGTAGCTCCAGGCCCCGACGTAGCAATACACACTCCCGCCTTATGTGTAACTCGAGCATAGCCATCGGCGGCATGAGCCGCTCCTTGCTCATGGCGAACTAGTATATGTCGTAGTTGAGGATATTGGGGGAAGGTATCATATATCGGTAAGACGGCACCACCGAGAATGCCAAAAATAACCTCTACCCCTTCTTCAACTAAACTCTCACAAAGAATCTGAGCACCAGTTTTCTTCATAGAATAACTCCTTACCCAGCAAACACCGCACCAGTGCTGGCCGAGCTTACTTTATCACTATACCTCTTGAGATAGCCAGTTTTAATCTTGGGTTCAAAGGAAGGTAATGCAGCCAACCGTTGTTCCAGCTCTTTTTGGCTTAACTCCACTTCCAATTTGTGGCCAGGTATGTTTATGTTAATTATATCACCATCCCGCAAAGCCGCTATAGGACCTTTCTCTGCCGCCTCGGGAGAGACATGACCAATGGCTGCTCCTCGCGTGCCCCCGGAAAAGCGTCCATCCGTAATAAGAGCAACTTCTTTATCCATACCCATACCACTGAGGAGGGAAGTGGCTGCTAACATCTCCCGCATTCCTGGGCCGCCCTTGGGGCCTTCATAGCGAATGACGATTACCTCACCTGACTTAAATTCGCCTTTCATTATCGCCGCCGTAGCTTCCTCCTCATTATTGAAAACTCTCGCCGGACCCCGATGCACTAACATCTCAGAAGCTACTGCAGCGCTTTTCACTACACTGCCATCAGGCGCCAAGTTGCCAAATAATATGCTGATACCACCAGTAGGGGCATGAGGTTGTGACAGGGGGCGGATTATCTCTCTATTTTTAACCTTGGCTTCCTTTGCTATGCTGCCTAATGACTTGCCCAAAACGGTGTTCGCCTCAAGCTTCAGTAATCCCGATAGCTCGTGCATTATCGCAGGAATGCCACCGGCTAAGTCCAGGTCTTGAATGTGATAATCACTGGCCGGACTTAATTTGCAGATATTGGGCACGGAGTCGCTAATTTCATTTATCAGGGATAAAGGGAAATCTATCCCAGCCTCATGCGCTATGGCAGTAAGATGCAACACGGAATTTGTGCTGCCCCCCAAGGCCATGTCCACGGCAAAGGCATTGTAAAGAGAATCTTTGGTGATAACGTCTTTAGGCCGAATATCTTCAGCCAAAGTTTCCATAACTTGTCGCCCGGCTTTATGAGCAAGTTGTACCCGCCGTTCTTCCACCGCGGGTATCGTGCCGTTACCCGGCAAAGCCATCCCCAGGGCTTCGCTAAGGCAATTCATAGTATTAGCAGTGAACATCCCGGCACAGCTCCCACAACCGGGACAGGCGACCATCTCCAGTTCCTGTAACTCAGCCTCGGTCATCTTACCTCTAGCTACTTCGCCCACGGCTTGAAAGACCGTAATAAGGTCAACGGACCTGGCAGTGCTTCCCTGGCCAAACTCCCCGGCCAGCATGGGCCCACCACTTACAAAGACAGAGGGTAAATTAAGCCTGATGGCGGCCATCAGCATCCCGGGCACTACCTTGTCGCAATTCGGGATAAACACCAAGCCATCGAAGGCATGAGCCTGAGCCAGGATTTCAACCGAGTCGGCAATTAGCTCCCTGCTGGGCAAGCTGTATCTCATTCCCGGATGGTTCATAGCGATACCATCGCAAACAGCTATGGTATTGACCTCGAAAGGCACTCCGCCTCGACTGCGAATCCCTTCTTTTACTGCCGTGGCGATTTTTTGCAGATGGATGTGCCCGGGGACAATCTCGCTAAAGCTATTGATTACTCCAATAAATGGCTTATCCCAGTCATCTGAAGAGCAACCTACAGCCCGCAGCAGCGACCTGTGAGGCGCTCGCTCGATTCCTTTCTTCACCAAGTCGCTTCGCATTTAACTCACCCTATGAAAAATCTCACAGTTTTCACGGAGACCCCGGTAAATTAAGGCCAGACTTTATCGGAGTCCCAAAAAAGTCGCAGGACTTTTTAGGGTTGATTTAACTTATGCTCCCCAAAATGAATTATGTTGCGTAACATAGCATAATACCCAACTAGCGTCAATGCGATATCTTCTTGGGGTTACTTAGCAATTGTTCAGTTGTTAATACGAGGGAAGGTGGTAATATCATTACACTCCACGGGTTTGCTTCGGCTGACCTCCTCAGCTTCACAGTGATACATAGGTGTGCCATCGTGAGTGTAGCGAAGCAATTCAATAGAACAGGGCTTGTCCCTGCCCATTGTGGTCACTATTGCTTTGATATTGTTTGGGATTTAGAAATGCAGGATATAGCATCCCCCAGAAAATAGAAAGGCTCACCGGCAGGATTGGAGCAAAACAATCCCGCCGATGAGCCTCCCCAACGTCGGTTTGGTCTTAGCCTAGACCTTCAAACAGTGTCAGGCCACTTAAAAGGCCACTAATCTCCGGATAGGAAGTCTGGGCTACCTCGCCGGTAGTGCCATCAAGAGTATAGGTGCCCTGTAGAACAGCTACGCCGCCGGGGATGTACTCATCCATCTCACTAGCAAGAGGGAAACCTTCCACAGTGGGCAAGTTTCCATCATGGTCAGTCTGGTAGGATGCCACCGCTACTTCCACCATTTGTAATTCTACGGCCGCTTCCTGCCCAGAATCACCGCTTACCAACTCAGTGAGTTGAGGAATCACTGCTGACGCCGCAGATACCAGAGTGACAGACAGCACCAGCAGCCCAACCAGCAGTTGAGTCACCATCTCAACCAGCATCCCAATATCAATGGAGCCCTTCACTCCATGGCAAAACTGTCGGCCGACTTTACTCATACACTTTTTCATTCTTTTTCACCTCCTTGCTTTACTAGCTTTAGACTCAGATTTGTCTTGGTCATCCGGGAATTCTTGGGGTCTTGACAACGGAGTTAGGTGACATTACAATAAAAACAGCTAGGGGGTTTCCTTCCCGGGTCCCTTTAGCTGTGCCTCCGTATCCTTGACCGGTGCCGGAGGCACTTACTTTTAAGTTTGACAATCCGTGTATTCACATTTTAACCTCCTAAGTAAATTTCTTGTATTATTTATCTTACTGCTCATTAGTCTTCTCCTTCCGTGATAATTTAATGAGGGGTAGCTTAGAGTTACTGAGGGTTAGCATCAAGTTAGTGGGGATTAGCTTAGAGTTACTGAGGTTTAGCTTAGAGTGACTGAAAGTTAGCTTAGAGTTACTGAGGTTTAGCTTAGAGTGACTGAAAGTTAGCTTAGAGTTACTGAGGTTTAGCTTAGAGTTACTGAGGTTTAGCTTAGAGTTACTGAAAGTTAGCTTAGAGTTACTGAGGGTTAGCTTAGAGTTAAAGAATTTTCCCTAAGTCATCATTTCAGAGTACTAGCCTCCCCCTCTTTTTTGCCTTAGCCGTCTTTAGAACTCTTCACCTCCAAGTTCGTAGTTGACTGATTTATCAGCCTACTTCCAATAAATCAGGTAACTACATTTTTCAAATACCTTCCTTCCTTTAGATTTAATTACTCAAATTTATTGTATAGCGCAGTCACTCATCCGTCAATCGCCCATTAGTAATATAAAGTAGTACCATTAACCCACTCTTTCAGCATGAAATCCTTATATATTAAGCACTAAATCCCTTCGACTTCGCTGAGGCCTGAACAAATTCTAAATTTCAAATTCAAAATCGTTCGGGATAAGGCAAAGATAAACTCCGCCACCACACTGCATCAGAAGCGGAAAGGTGGTAACCCTATTTTTTCTCCAGCCTTCCTCCCCAACGAGAGGTGAACCATCTATTTATATTGGCGGGGCTTGTCCCCGCCAATATATAACCACTACATTCCAGCTTGATTTACCAAGATTGCCCCGATTAAACCGGGATAGAGCTAACCCATTTTTTGGTTGTATCATGGGCGGATTTTGGCTACAATATGGGAAGCCATGTGTTTAGCAGTGCCGGTAAAGATTGTTTCCATAAACGGAGATGAGGCTGAAACAGAAATCGCCGGAGTGAGGCGTCGAGTTAGCATCGCCCTTACTCCGGAGGCCAAGGTGGGAGATTACGTATTGCTTCATACGGGATACGCAATAGGCGTTATAGATGAGGCTGAAGCCGAGGAGACCCTCAAGCTTTTTGAAGAGATAGCAAGTCTAAGTGAAGTTCATTGACGAGTATCAGGACAACAAGCTAGCCAGGGGGCTAGCATACAAAATTGCTCAGCGCTCCACCAAAACCATAAGACTAATGGAATTTTGCGGTGGGCACACGCATGCCATATTGCGATATGGAATTCGCCAATTAGTTCCCAAAACGGTGGAAATGAGGTCGGGACCGGGCTGTCCCGTCTGTGTTACAGCAACTGCCGACCTGGACAAAGCCATCGCCTTGGCATATCTGCCCGACGTTATCATCACTACTTTCGGGGACATGATAAGAGTTCCCAGCAGCTATTCGAGCTTGCAACAGGCAAAAGCTGAGGGAGCAGATATCCGAATAGTATATTCCACTATAGACGCTGTAGAGATAGCCAAAGCCAATCCCGGGAAATCGGTCATCTTTATAGGCATCGGCTTTGAGACTACGGCTCCCACCATAGCTGCCTCTATACTTAAGGCACAACAGGATAAAATAGAAAACTTTCACGTTTTGTCCCTCAATAAGCTGACCCCACCGGTGATGAAAGCGCTGCTCGACTCAGGCGAGATAAAGCTAGATGGCATCATCGGCCCCGGACATGTTAGTGTTATAATTGGCCCTCATCCTTATGAATTTATCCCCCGGGATTATGGAGTGGCCTGTGTCATATCGGGATTTGAACCACTGGATATCTTGTTATGCATAGATAAATTGGTGGAACAAATTGAAAAGGGCGAGCCCAAAGTGGAGATAGCTTACCCCCGAGGAGTAAAGCCAGAGGGAAACAGAAAAGCCCGGCAACTGATGGGGAAGGTTTTTGAAATTGGCGAAGCTAACTGGCGGGGGATTGGAATTGTCCCTCAAAGTGGCTTGAAAGTGAGAGGAAAATACGAGCGATTTGACGCCGACAAGGCTTTTTCAGTGAGCTTGAAACCACCGAGGGAGCCTGAGGGGTGCCGGTGCGGGGATGTAATACGCGGCGCAGCTATGCCACCTGAGTGCAAACTCTTTGGAAAGGTCTGCACGCCGGAAAGCCCAGTCGGTCCCTGCATGGTCTCCAGTGAAGGCGCCTGCGCCGCCTATTATCAATACGGGACTCCTGAAAATTCGCAAGGTTTCTAGGGTAGATATGGAGCAGGCTTATGGATGACAGTATTCTTTTAGCTCATGGCAGTGGTGGCAAATTGAGCCACGAACTGGTGGAGAAAAAATTCCTTCCCTTCCTGGCTAATCCGGCATTAAATAAATTAGATGACTCAGCTATTTTCGAAGCCAGCGGGCGCTTGGCTCTCACCACCGACAGCTATGTGGTAAATCCCATCTTCTTCCCCGGCGGCGATATAGGCAAGCTAGCCGTCTGTGGCACGGTGAACGACTTAACTATGAATGGAGCCAGGCCTCTATATTTGAGTCTCTCGGCAATCATAGAAGAGGGCTTTCTCTTAAGTGAGCTTGAACAGATAGTGCGATCAATAAAGAAAGCTGCCGAAGAAGCCGAGGTCAGTATAATCGCTGGGGATACCAAGGTGGTAAATAAAGGACAAGCTGACAAGCTGTTTATCACTACATCGGGAGTAGGGATAATCTCTCCCGGAGTTGATATCTCAGGAGCTAACGCCAGAGCTGGAGATAAGGTCTTGCTGAGTGGCACCATTGGCGACCACGGTATAGCTATAATGAGTCAGCGTGAGGGACTGAGGTTCTCCATGGCTCTGGAAAGCGACTGTGCTCCATTGAATAAATTAGTGTCTCAGATGATGGAGGTCTCGTCCAGGATTCATTGCCTGCGTGACCCTACCAGGGGTGGGCTGGCAACCACGCTCAACGAATTAGCCTGGCAATCGAAGGTGGGCATTACGGTAGAAGAGGCTAAGATACCAGTGAAGGATGAGGTTAAAGCTGCCTGCGAACTCCTGGGACTGGACCCCATTTATGTGGCCAATGAAGGCAAGCTGGTAGCTGTGGTTGACCCCGCCGATGCCGATAAGATTCTTGCCCGCATGAGAAAAAATAGCTATGGTAGACATGCTACCATCATCGGCGAGGTAACCAACGAGCACCCGGGGAAGGTGGTAATGAAAACAAAGCTCGGCCCTTCTCGAATCGTTGATATGCTCTCCGGGGAACTGCTACCCCGGATATGTTAGATAGGTCAACTCTATTTCTTCATCCCCGGGTTCTTCCCAGCGGGATTGCTTCAGATGACTTCGTCAGCCGCACAATGGCAGGATAGAGTATCATTCTAAGAAAAACCGTAAGGGAGGGGTCGTCCCCTCCCAATATTCAAATTCACTCTTAGGTGTATTTTGGACCTTTGCCTCGCCACCCCGTTGCCCACACAGCCAGCGCGGCTGAAACCAGCGCAAGCAAGCCTACTATGGCTGCCTTATCAGCAAGGGTAGTGTTGACGGCTATGGCGCTCACGGCCACAGCGGGCAATAGCCCAGCCCTCACTACTGGCTTCAGGCTGGGATGCTCGGTTATGAACTCGGCTATCGGCGGGCTGACCCCGTAATAAAAGTCTACCAGAGCTCGCCCCAGCGGGTTGGTCAACAGGTATTCATCTCTAAACTCACGGAGAATTTGTATTTCCCCTGCCATTGGGGTGCCGTAGGCTGCGGTGGCGATGAAGCAAGGTGTTGGGAGAAGCCCCAGGGAGTAATCGCCCACGGCGACCACGGTGCCGTCGGACTTAAGCCCCACCGTGTGCCAGTAACCCGCAGCGACCTGGACGATATCCGTCCAGTTGCCGACATCGCACTGCCCGTCGTCGTTCCATCCCACGGCGACCACAGTGCCGTCGGACTTAAGCCCAACTGTATGTTCGGAGCCTGCGGCGACCTGGATGATGTCTGTCCAGCCGTCGACATCGCACTGCCCTGAGCGGTTGATACCCACGGCGACCACGGTGCCGCCGTTCTTAAGCCCCACCGTGTGCAAGTCGCCTGCGGCGACCTGGGTGATGCCCGTCCAATTGCCGACATCGCACTGCCCGTCGTTATATCCCACGGCGACCACAGTGCCGTCGGACTTAAGCCCAACTGTATGTTCGGAGCCTGCGGCGACCTGGGTGATGTTTCCCCAGCCGCCGACATTACACTGCCCGTCGTCGTTATATCCCACGGCGACCACGGTGCCGTCGGTCTTAAGCCCCACCGTGTAAAGCCAGCCTGTGGCGGTCTGGTTAATGCCTGCCCAGCCGCCGACATCACGCTCCCCGTAGCCGTTGGATCCCACGGCGACCACAGTGCCGTCGGTCTTAAGCCCCGCCGTGTAAGCGAAGCCTGCGGCGACCTGGGTGATGTTTCCCCAGCCGCCGACATCGCACTCCCCGAATTCGTTGTATCCCACGGCGACCACGGTGCCGTCGGACTTAAGCCCTACCGTATGACCGGCACCTGCAGCGACTTGGGTTATGTCCGTCCAGTCGCCGACCTCGAACTCTAGGGGGGAGTAGTAGTTTCCCGTGGAGACCATGGTGTCGGCGGCGACCATGAGTGTTACTTGCCCTTGAACCATAACAGGAGCCGCATTCAGCATCGATGCAGGAAGAATCAGGCTGAAGACGAGAGCCATAAAGAGCAGAGCTGTTAAGATAATTTTTCTATTTTTCATTGTCACCTCCCGTTATCTGTCATCTGAAAACTGAAACACCTCTCGTGCGTATGAAAATCTCCCGTTTGTAAAATTCGGCTTTTCCACAATTTCTTGCTTGCAATATTTACAATATAATATGCTACTTTTGTTAAAATCCTGTTAACTTAAGCATATGTCATAATTTTTAAAATGATTATATCAAATATGAACTATATCATCCCCACGCACTGGCAGGCAAGCAAAAAGGAGTCAACTCTATTTCCCAAGGGATTGCTTCGGCTGAATTCACTAACCTCGCAATGATGCAGGTAGAGAAAAATAGAGTTAACCCCTTTTCCTATTAGATGGTTTGACAGTCAGAATTTACCAGTGCTACACTTCGCTTACCTGTGAAGCGTATTGGTATTCTGTATCACCCTCTACGGGAGAAAGCCCGAGACTTAGCTGAGAAACTGGAAGATTTTCTATCCTCTCGGGGAGTTTCTTCGTGGCGATGCTCAGCCTGGGATGAGGATAAAGCTAAACCCCAGGTAGCTGGCACAGAGCTAATTCTCAGCATCGGCGGAGATGGCACTATCCTCCATTCTGCTCGAATCATAGCTCCCCTGTCGGTGCCTATTTTAGGTATAAACCTGGGCAGACTAGGATTTATCACGGAGATAGACGGCGATGAGGTTTTATCCTATTTGCCCGATTTGCTCAAGGGGAAAGGCTGGATCGAGGAAAGGGCCATGCTCGAGGCCCAAGTTGCAGACAAAAGTTTTCATGCTTTAAACGACGTGGTGCTACGAAGTGTTGCAGTCCGCCTGGTTAACATAGAAGCAGAAATTGACGGCGCAGCGATAACCACCTACCGGGCTGATGGTGTAATTGTAGCCACCGCTACAGGGAGCACCAGCTATTCCCTGGCATCTGGCGGCCCAATTCTTCATCCTCAATCCAAGAAAATCATCCTCCAACCGATATCCTGCCACCTTGGGTTGAGTCGTGCACTGATACTGCCTTCGCAGAGCATAGTTGATTTGAAGGTTGCCCACAGAGAAAAGGTCATACTCAGCATCGACGGGCAAGTTGAATTTCCATTATCAGCTGGGCAAAATATCAGAGTGAAGCACAGCCCTCACATAGTTCGCTTCTTAAGAATTCACGAGCCAAACTATTTTTATAGTTCGCTATGGCAAAAACTGGGAGGAAGAATAAATGAAAGCCGCTATAAAGGTTGATAGGGCAAGAGTGAGCGATGCTGCCTCCATGCACCAGATGATCAGTCATTTTGCTGATAAGGGGGAGATGTTACCCCGTGCCTTATCTGAGATATATGATGGCATTAGAGATTACTTCGTGGTCAGGAAAAAGGAGCAGGTTGTTGCTTGTGCGGCGTTGCACGTTACCTGGGTTGATTTGGCGGAAATCAGGTCTCTGGCTGTCGATGAACAGGAACAGAACCAAAATATCGGCTCTTTGCTTGTCCAGGCCTGTCTTGAAGAAGCTAAGGAATTAGGCATACCCAGGGTTTTTTGTCTCGTCCGCAAGCCTGCTTTTTTTGAAAGACATGGCTTCCAACTAATCGATAAAACGGAGCTGCCCCAGAAGGTATGGGCAGAATGCTATCGTTGTCCCAAGTTTCCCAACTGTGATGAGGTAGCTCTTATTCGTCACCTCTGAAGCTGCTATCTGCAAGCAAAGCGGTGCAATTTTAGCTAAGTAGCAAGAGTATGTTGAAGCCGGAAAAGAAGCTAGTCAGCCAACAGATTTATCAGGGGCACGCGGTAAACATACGTGTGGACACCGTGGAGAAAGCCAATGGCAAAAAGACCACCAGAGACGTGGTAGAGCACAGCGATTGTGTAGCCGTGGTAGCCCTCGATGAACAAGATAATGTCCTTCTGGTTCGCCAATTCCGACATGCCGTGAACAGGTTTCTTCTGGAAATACCTGCTGGTGGCATTGACCCCGGTGAAGAGCCCATTGACTCTGTGCGCCGCGAATTACAGGAGGAAATTGGCTATTTCCCCCGGAAAATAGACAAATTGGGGGGCTTTTACTCCGTCCCGGGCTATGGCACGGAGTACCTCCATTGCTTTTTGGCTACCGACCTTGTGCCCAGCCGTCTCATGGCTGAGGATACTGACGATATCGAGCTGGTCTGCATTTCCCTGGATGAAATCCCCCGACTTATTGCCTCGGGCGAAATCTGCGATGGCAAAACCATCGCTGCCCTGCTTATATTCCTCTCTACACGGCAAGGGAAGTAGGCTCGTTTGTGAGGTGATATCCCATTGGTGCACACGCCAAATCGCCCCCTTAAAGCGTGCAGGATATGTTATAATAAATAAAAATACCATAATCTAGAGATGTTGGAAAAGGTAAACTGCTACGTGAAAAGACTTGGCATCCTTTTGATTACGGTAGCCTTAATTGCTGGGATGACAGGCTGTACTTCTACTCCTCCTTCCGAAGTACGGACCTGGAATGATTTGAATGCCGTCAGGGACAACTTAAGAGACCGTTACATTTTGATGAACGACCTCGATTCCACCACGGCCGGTTATACAGAGCTAGCGAGCTCGACAGCCAATCAGGGAAAGGGCTGGCAGCCGATTGGAACCGAGGATAATCTATTTGCCGGGACTTTCGACGGGCAAGGATACGAGATACGTGACCTGTTCATCAACCGCCCTGAAGAGAGTTTTATCGGGCTTTTTGGCGTTGTTGGTGAGGGAGGAGTCGTCCAGAATATCGGCGTGGTGAACGCCGATGTGACTGGCTATGGCGTTGTTGGCGCTCTGGTGGGAGATAATGAGGGCACTGTAAGCAACTCTTATGCCACCGGCAGCGTGACCGCTACCGGGTGGGTTGGCGGTCTGGTGGGAGCGAATGTTTTGGGCACTGTGAGCGACTCTTATTCCACCGGCAGCGTCACTGGCGATGAGCGTGTTGGCGGACTGGTGGGATTTAATGACGCTACTCCTGATGAAGATGCTCTTGTGAGTAATTCATATTCCACCGGCAGCGTCACTGGCCGTTACAGTGTCGGCGGTCTGGTGGGAGCAACTTCTGGCACCGTAAGCAACGCCTATTCCACCGGCAGCGTCACTGGCGATGAGAATGTTGGTGGTATAGTGGGAGAAAATTGGGGCACTATGAGCAACTCCTATTCCACAGGCAGCGTCACTGGCGATGAGCGTGTTGGCGGACTGGTGGGAGATAATCCAGGCACTGTGAGCGCCTCCTTCTGGGACACCGGGACCAGCGGACGAGCTACTTCGGATGGTGGGACAGGCAAGACTACAGAGGAAATGAAGGACATTGCCACTTTCTCAGGTGCAGGATGGAACATAATCGCAATCATATCTGGCCAGACCAATCCCTCCTACACCTGGAATATCATTGATGAACAGACCTATCCCTTCCTGAGCTGGCAGCCGTAAATCTTCAGGCGGCAAAATTGGCAATGACGGCTTGACCCAGGGAGATGCCCCCGTCATTACAGGGTACTTGCCTATGGGTAAAAACCTGGAAACCGCTGCTTTCCAATAAGCTGACTGTTTTTTTCAACAGTAAACGATTCTGGAATACACCGCCACTTAAGGCTACATTACTGATGCCGGTCTCATCAGCTATCAAATGGCACATTTCGTTCGTCATCCGGGCTACGGTATTGTGGAATCTGATTGATATCCTCCCCTTTGAGACACCCTGATGTAAGTCTTCTATCACGGTTGAGAGCAGGTCCCTCAGGCGCACAATTCTCATCCCTTCGTCTTCCACTATACAGTATGGGTAGCTTTCATTATTACCGGAGATTGCTTCGTCGCTTACACGCCTCGCAATGGCAGAGGAATGAGCAGCCATTTCCAGTTCCACCGCCGCCTGTCCTTCGTAATCTATTTCACCCTTTATGCCCAGCAGGGCTGATATGGCATCAAAGAGGCGTCCCATACTTGAGGTAAGCGGTGAATTTATATTTCTTTCTATCTGACGCTTGATAATCTCTATTTCAACTTCGCTAACTTGCCCAATGGAAGCCGGTTGAGATTGCTGCGCTGTGCTCGCAATGACAGCGTTGAGAACATCTTCTCCTAACAGAGTGAGAATATAACCAATGGCGGTGCGGTATGGCCTTTTTGTCGCCGCGTCTCCGCCGGGCAAAGGCAGGTATTCTAGATGTCCTGCTCGGCGAAAATTGCGGTAGTCGGCTACCAGGAATTCCCCTCCCCAAATACGCCCATCTGCACCCAACCCCGTGCCATCAAGGGCAACTCCTATAACCGGAGAGTCAAGCCCGTTATCAGCCATGCAACTGGCGATATGGGCATGGTGATGCTGCACAGGAATAAGCTTCATACCGATCTCGCCTAACTCCCGGGCATATTTGGTAGCCAGATAATCGGGGTGGAGGTCATGGGCAATGATTTCAGGTTCTACATGGAAAAGTCTTTTATACAGGGATATAGTGCTGTCAAAATGTTCCAGGGTCTCCATATTCTCCATATCGCCGATATGTTGTGATATGAAGGCATAGTTATCTCTGGTCAGGCAGAAGGTATTTTTCTCCTCAGCTCCGCAACCAAGCACCTGCCTAGCCTTAAATGGCAGATGGATGGGATAAGGGGCATAGCTACGCGCCCGCCTTACGAGCTGGCTTGTGCCCCTCTCTACTATGGCAACGCTGTCGTCGTAGCGGGAGTAGATATCCCGATTATGAATTAGAAAGTAATCGGCAATACCCGAAAGCCTCCTTAAGGCTTCATCATTGTCTCTGGCGATAGGCTCTTCACTAAGATTGCCGCTGGTCATTACTAAAGGCAGGCCAGTATCCCTGAGCAGTATGTGGTGCAGCGGAGTATATGGCAGCATAACCCCTAAGAACCGTAAATTTGGCGCTACCTCCCGAGACACAGATGAGTCCTCATTCCACCTCATGAGCACGATGGGGCTTTGGGGCGAGGCAAGTAAATTTGCTTCCTCCGGCGAGACATAGCAATGCCTTTTAGCTTCAGCGACCGTAGCAACCATTATGGCAAAGGGCTTGGAGGAGCGCTTCTTCCTCTGCCGCAGCGTTTTAACCGCGATATCGTTCGTGGCATCGCAAGCCAGGAGAAAACCTCCTAACCCTTTAATGGCCACGATTTTCCCCTCCTTGAGGAGTTGACTGGCAGCAGCTACAGGATTCAACCCCGATTCTATCGGGGTTATTAGATTGCCCTGGTTATCAACCAGCTCGACCTGGGGACCACATTTCGGGCAGGCGTTTGGTTGAGCATGGAAGCGGCGGTCCAGGGGATTATCATATTCCGCCTGGCATTGAGGGCACATCTGGAAGGAGCGCATGGTTGTTTTTGGGCGGTCATAGGGCATATCTTCAATTATGGTAAAACGTGGACCGCAATTGGTGCAGTTGGTAAAGGGGTAGCGGTAGCGGCGGTCTTCGGGATTCAGCAACTCGCCAAGGCAAGCCTGGCAGGTAGCAACATCCGGAGAGATAAGCTGATATTTCCCTTCCTGTGCCTGGCTATGCCGAATTTCAAAATTTTCATAACCGAGAAGTGGGTGATACTCAGTAGTTACGTTCTCGATGTGAGCCAGCGGTGGGGCTTTCGCCTCAATCTCCCGCTCAAATTGCTCAACAGCTTCTGCCTCACCTTCCACCTCAATCTTGACATCCTCTGAAGTGTTGTAAACCCATCCCTTGAGGTTGTGTTCGACAGCCAGTCCGTAGACAAAAGGCCGGAAGCCAACGCCCTGAACAATGCCCCGGACGCTAATAGAAGCCGATTTGAGAGGCTGCCTTGTTGCTTTTGACATATGAGACGATTCCTGGGGAATGCAATAATCGGTGAAATTTATACTAACACGCCCTCGATCTCGGCCATAATTTCTTCGGTAGTAAAATGTCTATGAGTAATCGCTCTGCTGGGACAAGCTGCGACACAGGTGCCACAGCCCTTGCACACAGCTTCATTGATATTAGAGACCTTATTCTCATCGTCAAAGGAAATGGCACTATAAGGGCAGAGAAAGTTACAGATTCGACACCCTGAGCAACGAGCTTCGTCGATAACTGCAGTGCTTGCTTCAAGCTCCACCTTGCCTTTGGTGATCACAGCTAGAACTTTGGCCGCCGCCGCCGAGGCTTGAGATACCGTATCCGGGATATCCTTGGGGCCCTGGCAACAACCCGCCACGTAGATTCCATCGGTCCTGGTCGCCACTGGGTCCAGCTTGGGGTGGCGTTCCAGAAGGAATCCGTCAGCATTGAGACTCACGGAGAAGATATGAGCCAGTTTATCGGCATCCTGTTGCGGTTCGATGGCAGTGCAGAGGACAACCATATCAGCGAATACCTGAGTCACCTTGCCGTTATCCGGATCCTCCGCAGTGATAATCAGCTTGCCTCGATCCATCCCATTCCCATCGGCGCTGGCGACCTGCTTAACCTTCCCCCGGACGAAGTTCACCCCTTCCCCAACCAATCGCCCGTAGAAATCCTCATAATCCTTGCCAAAGCAGCGGATATCAGTAAATATTTGAGAGACCTCGGCATCAGTCTTGTCTTTGATAAGGTGAGAATGTTTTAAGGCATACATGCAGCATACTCGTGAGCAATAATCGTGAAACTCCTCATCGCGGCTGCCGACACAGTGGACAATAGCCACGCTTCGGGGGGCAGAGCCATCCTTCAATTGAATATTGCCACCAGTGGGACCAGTGGCATTGCATAGTCTCTCGAACTCAAGCCCGGTGATAATGTCGCCAAATTTCCCATAGCCGTACTGAGCAGCAACAGAAGGGTCAAAGGTCTGAAAACCGGTAGCCAGAATGACATTGCCGACCTCCACCTCTATTAGCTTGTCCTCATCATCGAAATTAATCGCCCCTGCCTCACAGAATTTCTCACAGGCACGGCACTTGCCCTTCTGGAAATAGACACAGTGCTCTCGATCAATGACAGGGACATTGGGCACTGCCTGAGGAAATGGAATATAAATGGCTTTCCGCTGCCCCAAACCCATCTCGAACTCGCTGGTTACTTTCCAGGGGCATTTCTCCTGACAGACCCCACAACCGGTGCATTTCTCTTCATCAACGTACCTGGCTTTCTTTCTGATCCTGGCCTTAAAGTTGCCGACGTAGCCTGATACCTCTTCGACTTCACTGTAGGTGAGCAGCTCGACATAAGGATGCGAACCCAGTTCGCTCATATTGGGGGACAGGATACAGGCCGAGCAGTCTAAGGTAGGGAAGGTCTTGTCCAGTTGAATCATGTGTCCCCCAATAGAAGGCTCTCGTTCCACTAAGTAAACCTTGTGACGAGAGTTAGCGATCTGCAAGGCGGCTTGAATACCGGCAATACCTCCACCCACTACTAGCGTGCTGGGATTTACCGGGACCTCTCTTATTTCGAGAGGCTCATGGAAGAAGACCCGCCTCACTGCGGCCTGAACCAGCGCCTTAGCTTTTTCGGTGGCTTTTTCACGATCGCCGGTTACCCAAGAGCAATGCTCTCGAATGTTAGCCATCTGGAATAAGTGACGGTTAAGCCCTGCCTGCTCACATGCTTTGCGGAAGGTGGGTTCATGCATTGTGGGGGAGCAAGAGGCAACCACAACCCGGTTTAAGCCCAACTCTTTGATATCCTTTTTTATCATCTCCTGCCCCGGCTCAGAGCACATAAACCTGTAGTCTCGGGCTACTGCCACTGAATCCAGCTGCGAGGCATACTGGCTTACCTCAGCCACATCTACCGTCCCAGCAATGTTAGTGCCGCAATGACAGATATATACTCCTGTCCTTACTTCATCCCTACTGCTTTCAATTCCTGCTGTCATGGTTGCTCCAAAAACTGCGAAATCTGCTCCAGGGTGAATACTGGACCATCCTGGCAAACATACTTTTCACCAATATTGCATCGAGCGCATTTACCAAGGCCGCACTTCATCTTAGCCTCCAGAGTAGTGACAATCTGGTTATCCTTAAAGCCCAGGTTCCTTAGCCCGGCCAGGGTAAAGCGGATCATTATCGGTGGTCCGCAAATAATAGCAATGGCATTATCTGGCGAGGGTGCCAACTCTTTCACCACATCGGGGACCAGGGCCACCCGTCCTTTCCACTGCTCATCACCCCTGTCAACAGTGAGTTCCAGTCTAGTTCGAGGTGCTTCCATCCATGTTGGAAACTCCGGTTGGAATACCAGATCCTGGGGTGTTCGTGCTCCGTTTATGATTACCAACTCGCCGTAATCATCCCGCCGCTCCAGTATCCTGTTAATCACCGGCCGCAGTGGTGCCATCCCGATGCCCCCGCCGATGATGATTATGTTCTTCCCTTCATAATCCTCTAAAGGGAAGTAATTGCCGAAGGGCCCCCGTACACCTAAGGTGTCACCGGGCTCGAGTTCCTGTAAGGCTCTGGTTACCGTGCCAATACGCCGCACGGCGAACTCCAAGCCGTCCTTTTGCAGAGGCAAAGACACAATGCCAAAGGGTGCCTCTCCCTCTCCGAAGGCTGAGAGCAAGGCAAACTGCCCTGGCCTATAGTCAAAGCTAGCTCTGATGTCAGGGGGTTCCAGTTCCACGCTCAGAAGCTTGATATCAGGGGTCAGCTGGGTAGCCGTCTTCAGAGTTGCCAGATAGGGAATAAAAGGACTTTCAGGACCCACTTTTAGCCTCCATTACCTGTTGCAAGTCGCTTATAACCTCGCGAATGTCTATATTTACCGGACAGGCCCTGACACAGCGGCCGCAGCCAACACAGGCCACGTCCTGGAATTGCTCTGGAAAGTAGAGGAGCTTATGATAGAAGCGCTGTCGCAACCTCTCCCCCTTCGTAGTCCGGGGGTCATAACCCCCAGCCGTGAGGCTAAAGCCCCGGG
>Ga0307429_1000762_pt1 | contig 17279 bp, 14 predicted proteins | sample SalMarWE160230MG_FD_202151 | JGI IMG/M metagenome (GOLD analysis project Ga0307429, IMG submission 202151) | Salt marsh sediment microbial communities from the Plum Island Ecosystem LTER, Massachusetts, United States - WE1603-230 | ecosystem: Environmental > Aquatic > Marine > Intertidal zone >... | reverse complement strand
AGTTGCAGCGCTCGGCGTGTTTCAGGCGCGAGAATACGTCTTGGAAGGGGGCGCCGAAGGCGCCGCGAACGATGTCCGAGCTCCGAAAAAGATCGAGCGAGTTGATCCAGGCGGTCGGCAGCGGCGGCGCCTCGATGATCTCGGCGTTGCCCTCGGCCGCGGGGCCAGGATCGACCTGATTGGCGATGCCGTAATTGATGCCGGCGAGGATCGAGGCAATGACGAGATAGGGATTGGCGTCGGCGCCGGCGACACGGTGCTCGATGCGGGTCGAGGCGCCGTTGCCGCGGGGAATGCGCAGCGCCACGGTGCGATTGTTGAAGCCCCAATGGGCGGCCATGGAGACGTAAGCCTTGGGCACGTAGCGCCGGTAGGCATTCGCCGACTGCGCCCAAACCGCCATGAAATGCGCCATGGTCTCGCGCAAGCCGCCAAGCGCGTGGCGGAACAGGGGCGAGATGGGATCGCCGGCGAACACGTTCTCCCCCGCTTGGTCGATCAGGCTCAGATGAATGTGCATGCCGGAGCCGGCCCAGTCGTGGTGGGGCTTGGCCATGAAGGTGGCGTCGAGCTGATGTGCCCGCGCCGCCGCCTTGACCGCGCGCTTGAGTAGGAGGCCGTCAAGCGCTGCGGTGACGGCGTCGGCGCGATGCACGAGATTGATCTCGAACTGGCCGGGGCCGGATTCCTGCATGACGGTATCGACCGGCAGTCCTTGCGCCTCGCAGATGCGGTAGACGTCGTCGATGAAGGGCGCGAGCGCGTCGAGCTCCTCGAAGCCGAAGGTCAGCGGCCGGCCAGGATCGGTGGAAAGGCCTTCTGGCGTGTGCAGGACGAAGGCGCCATTGGTGGTCCTGCTGGTGACGTAGAATTCGAGTTCGACGGCGGCGACCGGCGTTTGGCCCGCGCGCCGGAAGCGCTCCACCTGATCGGCGAGCACCGAGCGCGGGTCGAGCTCATCCTTGACGTCGATGACCATCACCGCTTGCGCGTGGCGCCCGTCGCCGACCGGGATTGGCACCAAGGTCCGCGACAGGAGATGGCAATGGTGGTCGGGATCGCCGGTCTCCCACAACCGGCCTGTCTCTTCGACGCAATTGCCGAGCGGGTCCATGATGAAGACCGAGGTCGGCATGGAAATGCCACTCTTGACGACACTGAGGAGGTCGGAGCGGCGAATGCGCTTGCCGCGCGGGATGCCGTTCATGTCGAACACGAAAGCGTCGATCCACTGCACCACCGGGTTGGCATCAAGAAAGGCCTTGGCCTCGTCGACGGTGAGCCTCGTGTTGGTCATGATGCGGTGCCCTTGGCGGCGGCGCCGAAGCGGCGGAACAGCGTGGTCGACACCGGGTTCGACTTCGCCGCCCATTCCGGGTGCCACTGCACGCCGATGCAGAACGCCTCGTCGTCGGGCCCGCGCACGGCCTCGACCAGGCCGTCATCGGAGATCGCCTCGGGGCGCAAACCTTCGGCGAGGCGAGCAATGCCCTGTGAATGCAGCGAATTGACCAACAGCTCATCGCTGCCGATCCAGTCACGCAATTTGCCGCGAAGGTGGACATGGTGCACGGGGCCGTACATCTCGTCGAGGGGAAGCTCGTAGTTCGGGCGGTGGTCCTTATGTCCGTTCACATCGTGGACGGCCTGATACAGGCTGCCGCCAAGGGCAACATTGAGCTCCTGGAAGCCGCGGCAGATGGCGAACAACGGTGTCTTCTTTTCAATCGCCGCCCGGATCAGCGGCAGGGTCAACGCATCGCGAAACGGATCAAGCGCGTCCGGCTTGACCGGCGGCTCGTCGCTATAATGCTCCGGCGCGACGTTGGAAGGACTTCCCGTGAGCAGGATGGCGTCGGCCACATCGAGGATGGTCTCGATGTCGGACATGCTCGGGCCGACCGGTACCAAGAGGGGCTGGCATTCCGCGACCTCGGCGATTGCCGCCGCATATTTGCGGCCCACGGCGTCAAAGACGTAGCCGTCGATCAGCTTGGTGCAAGCCGGGATGACGACAATCGGACGGCTCATGCGGCAACCTCGCCGGCAACATCGCTGAGGGTGAGGCCGAGCGCGCGGCGGATCACCGCCTCGGCCTCGTCGAATTGCTTCTGCTCCCAGATCAGCGGCGGCGACATGACCATGGTGTCGAACACCGCGCGCATGATGAAGCCTTCGCGGAAGAAATGATCCCGGCAGATAAGACCGACGCGGCCGGGATCGGCGAAACGGCGGCGGCTGCCCTTGTCGGCGACGAGCTCGATGGCGCCGAGCAGGCCGACGGAACGCACTTCGCCGACGAGCGGATGGTCCTTGAATTTCGCCAGCATCTTCGCAAGTGCCGGCGCGCCGAACTCCCTGACGCGCGGAACGAGGCGCTCACGCTCGATGATCTCGAGATTCTTGAGTGCGACGGCGCAGGCCACCGGATGGCCAGAGAACGTGTAACCGTGATTGAAGTCCTCGTCATGGGCCATCAGCACGTCGACGATGTCGTCATCGACCATCACGCCGGACAGCGGCAGGTAGCCCGAGGTCACCGCCTTGGCGAAGGTGATGAGTTTGGGCCGGATGCCGTAGTACTCAGAGGCGAACCAGGTGCCGAGGCGGCCGAAGCCGGTGATCACCTCGTCGGCGAGGAGCAGAATGCCGTATTTATCGACAATGCGCTGGATCTCCGGCCAATAGGTCACCGGCGGAATCTTGACGCCGCCCGCGCCTTGCACCGGTTCACCGGCGAAGGCGGCGACATTCTCAGGCCCGACCGCGAGGATCTCGTCCTCGAGCGCGCGCGCGGCGCGGAGACCAAACTCCTCCGGCGTCTCGCCGTCTTTTGCCTCGCCGTACCAATAGGGATCCATGATGTGGCGGAAACCCTCATAGAGCGGGTAGCTGTGGGCATGCATATGGGCCATGCCGCTCATGGAGGCGGCGGCGATGGTCGAGCCGTGATAGGCGTTCTTGCGCGAGATGATGATACGGCGCTTGGGCTCGCCCTTCAGCGTCCAGTAATGGCGGATCAGGCGGATCGCGGTGTCATTCGATTCCGAGCCTGACGAACCGTAGAACACCTGGTTGAGATTGTCGGGCGCAATCTCGGCGAGCTTCCGCGACAAGGCCACCACGGGGGGATGGGTGGTGCGGAAGAAGGTGTTGTAGAACGGCAGCTCGAGCATCTGCTCGTAGGCCGCCTCGGCGAGCTCTTTGCGGCTGTGGCCGAGATTTGCCGTCCACAGACCAGCCATGCCGTCGAGAATGCAGTTGCCTTCGCTGTCCCAGATGTAGGCTCCATCGCCGCGGACAATAACGCGCGCGCCGCCGGACCGCAGCGATTTGTGGCTCGTGAATGGGTGGAGATGATGGAGAGCGTCGAGCTCTTGATAGTGTTCAGTCTGATATTGATTCGTCACCCTAAGAACCTCCAGCAGAGCGTGACCCGAGGGCCGGCCGATTAGTGCTGGAAGCTCCCGGGCGTATAGCCGATGCGGGCGCAGAGCAGGAGCAGCAGCGCCTTCGGATTCGGTCCGCGCAAGGTCATGGTTGTTGGAGAAGGAAACATGTCGGTGCGCTCCCGGCGCATCCCGGCAGGCCGTCTTGTTGCTTCGGCGATCGGTCCCAAGCCGGTCACACTACACCTCCGCCGTCTCCAAGCCGTGCCGAAGACCGCCTTGACAGGGGCTCTCAAGCGGGTATGGCTACGGCAAAGAGTTTATTGGCTACGGTGTAGAATTGTCAAGGCAGGCAGCGCGCAAGACCGGCACTTCCCGGCCCCGCGGCCGGCGGGGGCTCGACCGCAACGACATCCTCGATGCGGCCTTCGACATGCTGTCGCGCCATGGCGAGGCGGACTTTTCGGTGCGGAAGCTCGGGCAGCGCATTGGCGTCGATCCCATGACCGTGCTGCATCATTTCGGCTCCAAAGACGAGCTGATGCGACGGATCGCCGACCGAGCGCTGGCCACGGTCGAACTCCCCCTGCCCAGCGGCGATTGGCGCAGCGACCTCCGCCACGTCGCGGTGGCCTATCGCGATCTTGCCCATCGCCACCCGCGGCTGTTCCACCTGCATTTCCGCTTTCATGCCACGGGGCCGGCCGACCATGCCTCGAGCGAGGTGGTGTACCGGGCGTTGCGCAGCACCGGCTTGCCGGACGCCGAGGCCGCAGGGCTCGGGCTCGCTTTCTACGCCTTCATCCTTGGCTACGCGCTCGCGGAAGCCGAGGGTCTGTTGCAGCCGATCAGCGACGAGGACGAGGCTGAACTCAAGGAGCTCGATCCCCTTGCCTGCCCGGCGACTCTGTCTTTGATCCCGGCCTTCAAAGCGCTCAATCCCGATGCGGCGTTCGACGCCTCGATCGCGGCGTTCATCGACGGCATCGCCTGCCGATGCAACCGGGCCGAGCAACGTCATCTTTCCTAGGCCCGGATGTCCCCGAAGGCAGAATTGGCCGCGTAGAAACTTCATTCCGAGCTCGCGGCGTTCGCTCCGCCAAGAAATTCAAGAAGGATCGCCGCAGTCTCGTGCGGTAATTGATCCACGAAGAAGTGACCGCCGGGCAACGCCGCCGCGGTCAACTGCTCGCAGCGCCCACGCCATTCCTCGGCCAGATCGAATAGCTGCGCCATCACGCCCCCTTCGCCGTACAGCACCAGCGTCGGACAGATCACCTTGCGGTCCAAGTCGGCGGCATCATGGTCGAGGTCGATGCTCGCCGCGGCCCGATAGTCAGAGCATGAGCCATGGATCATTTCGGGGTCACGCCAAGCATGGCGATAAGCGGCGATCATCTCAGAATCGAAATCTGAGATCTTGGTGGCGCCCCAGCCGACAAGACAGGTTTCATAGAAGAAGTCCGGATCGCTGCCGATCAACCGCTCTGGAAACGGCTCAGGTTGCGACAGGAAAAACCAGTGCCAATAAACGCTGGCCAAACTGCTATTGGTCTTGGCGAACATCGTGTAGGTCGGCACGATGTCGAGCAGAGCGAGGCTCAGCACGGCCTCGGGGTGGTCGAGGGCGAGGCGATGCGCGGTGCGACCGCCGCGGTCATGACCGACCAAGTGAAAGTGATCAAAGCCGAGTTGCCGCATCAAGCCGCGCTGATCGCCGGCAAGGGCACGGAAGGAATAATTCGACTTGTCTGGCGCGCATTTTGGCTTGGCGGAATCGCCATAGCCGCGGAGATCGGCGCAGACCACGGTGAAGGAGCTGGCAAGCTCCGGCGCGACCTTGGCCCACATCGCCAGGTTCTGGGGGAACCCGTGCAGGAACAGCACGGGGGGCCCCCTCCCGCCGACGACACAGGCAATGTCGGTGCCGTTGACCGTCACTTTGCTGCGTTCAAACCCGTCGAACAGGGTCACGCCGGTATGTTCCTCGTTTGCCTTGGCGCTGCTCCTTGGCCCGCCGGTCGAGTAGAAGCGCGGGCAAGGCCGCTTCCAGCAGAGGGGGCGCGCGAACGCGGGGTCATTGAATCTCCACCACCACCCTGCCGCGGACATCACCAGCCATGATGGCCTTCGCCGTATCGGCAACATCGGCAAGGCCGATGGTCGTACGCATGGCGTTAAGCTTGTCGCGATCGAGGTCGCGCGCCAAGCGCTGCCACGCCACGAGGCGGCGCGGGCGCGGGCACATGACGCTGTCGATTCCATACAAGGTGATACCACGCAAGATGAAGGGCGCGACCGAGGTCGGGAGATCCATGCCCTGCGCCAGCCCGCAAGCGGCGACGGCGCCGCCATAGCTCGTCATGCTGAGCACGTTTGCGAGCGTATGCGAACCGACCGCGTCAACGCCAGCGATCCAGCGTTCCTTGCCGAGCGGGCGCCCGGGTCCGGACAGTTCGCTCCGATCGATGATCTCGGCGGCTCCAAGATTCTCTAGATAGGCCTTTTCACTGGTGCGGCCGGTGACGGCGATGACCTGCCAACCGAGCTTGGCGAGAATTGCGATCGCCGTGGAGCCGACGCCGCCCGCGGCGCCGGTGACCACCGCGGGTCCCATCGACGGCTCGAGGCCGTGGCCCTCTATGGCGAGAATGCACAACATCGCGGTGTAGCCGGCCGTGCCGATGGCCATCGCCTCGTCGGCATGGAGACCTTCCGGCAGCGGTACGAGCCAGTCGCCCTTGACCCGCGCCCGCTCGGCGTAACCGCCGAAATGGGTTTCCCCAAGCCCCCAGCCATTGAGGATGACCTGGTCCCCAGGCTTGTAGTCAGGGTGGCTCGAGGTTTCGACCACGCCGGCGAAATCGATTCCCGGAATCATCGGGAATTTGCGCACGACGGGCGCCTTGCCGGAGATCGCCAAGCCATCCTTGTAATTCACGGTCGAATGGGTGACGCGGACGGTGACGTCCCCATCCATCAGGTCGCTATCGTTCAAACTCTTCAGCACGAGGCTCTGCGCGCCGTCGCTCTTCTCTAACAACAGCGCCTTGAAATCGGTCATAACGGTACTTTCAAGAGAGGGCGCCTCCTTAAGCCTGACCGGCATGAAGAAGTCCCCGTGAATTTCGGAAAGGCCATGGTCGGGCCCGTTTCGTCGTCGCTGTGATACCGTCCCGTTATCGACCCAATCCGCCGGCATTTCTTTGGACTAAAGTATACCAGACCTCGGCGATGGAGACGCTCGCCCTCATCGGGAGGCGATGCGATGATGACGAACGTTAGTGCTCGGCAGGTGGCGGCTCGCGGTCCCGGCCTCGCGCGCGCCGGCGCGGGAGGGAGCCGTGCGTGCCGACCACCCAAAATAAGAAATTGCATGGGAGGGTGATCGCAGATGAGCCGCTATCGCGAGGTCTATGAAAGCTGGCGAAAAGACCCCGAATCGTTCTGGGCCGATGCGGCGTCGGATGTTGTCTGGCATAAGCCCTTCGACAAGGTCTTCGACAGCGACGCCGGGCTCTATGGCCGCTGGTTCGTCGGGGGCGAATGCAACACCGCTTATAACTGCGTCGACCGCCACGTCGCCGAGGGTCGCGGGAACCAGACCGCGATCATCTATGACAGCCCCGTTACCGGGACCAAGCGGTCGCTGACCTTCGCCGAGCTTCTCGACGAGGTCGAGACCTTCGCCGCCATCCTCGCCGACAAAGGCGTGAAGAGGGGCGACCGCGTCATCATCTACATGCCGATGGTCCCGGAGACCGTTGTCGCAATGCTCGCCACGGCGCGGCTCGGGGCCGTTCACTCCGTCGTCTTCGGCGGCTTTGCCGCAGCCGAGCTCGCGGTCCGCATCAACGACGCCAAGCCGAAGGCCGTGGTCTCGGCGTCGTGCGGCGTGGAGCCGGGGCGCATCGTGCACTACAAGCCGTTGCTCGATGCGGCGATCGAGATGGCCGACCACAAGCCGAACGCCTGCATCATCCTCCAGCGCCCCATGGCGGAAGCGCCTCTCATCCAGGGGCGCGACGACGATTGGGCGGATTGCGTTGCGAGCGCAAGGGCTTCGGGCCGCAAGGCGGCTTGCGTATGGGTCGCCGCCACCGATCCGCTCTACATCCTTTATACTTCTGGCACGACCGGACACCCCAAGGGCGTGGTGCGCGACAACGGCGGTCACATGGTGGCGCTCAAATGGTCGATGCCGAACATCTACGACGTGAAGCCGGGCGAGACCTATTGGGCCGCATCCGACATCGGCTGGGTGGTTGGTCACTCCTACATCGTTTACGCGCCGCTCCTGAACGGCAACGCCACCATCATCTATGAAGGCAAGCCAATCGGCACCCCAGACGCCGGAGCCTTCTGGCGCGTGATCTCGGAATACCGCCCCGCTGCCCTGTTCACGGCGCCGACGGCGCTCCGCGCCATCAAGCGGGACGACCCGCGCGGCGATTTCATCCGCCGCTATGACCTCTCCAGCCTGCGCACGCTGTTTCTCGCCGGCGAGCGCGCCGACCCCGACACCATCCTCTGGGCCGAGGAGCATTTGGGCATTCCGGTGATCGATCATTGGTGGCAAACCGAAACCGGGTGGGCGATCGCGGGCAATCCTGTCGGCCTCGGCCAATTGCCGGTAAAGCGCGGCTCGGCGGCAGTCGCCATGCCAGGCTATGACATCCAGGTGGTCGATGACGGTGGTCATCCGGTCGAGACCAGCAAGCTCGGCAATATCGTGGTGAAGCTGCCGCTGCCGCCGTCCTGCCTGCCGACGCTGTGGCATGCCGATGACCGCTTTCGCGCGAGCTATCTCGATGAGTTTCCCGGCTATTACAAGACCTCCGATGCCGGCTACCGGGATGAGGACGACTATGTCTTCATCATGAGCCGCACCGACGACATCATCAACGTTGCCGGCCACCGCCTCGCCACCGGCGCCATGGAGGAGGTCTTGGCCTCGCACAAGGATGTCGCCGAATGTGCGGTCATCGGCGCTTTCGACACGGTGAGGGGCGAGGTGCCGGTGGGCTTTCTGGTGGTCAAGTCAGGCGTCGAGCGCGACCAGGCGGCCATCGAGAAGGAAGTCGTCGAGCTCGTGCGCGAGAGGATCGGGCCGGTCGCGGCGTTCAAGACCGCGATGACGGTCGCCAAACTGCCGAAGACGCGATCCGGCAAGATCCTGCGTGGCACCATCAAGAAGATCGTCGACGGCCAGAGCTACAATCTGCCGCCGACGCTGGAAGATCCTGCCGCACTCAGCGAGATCGAGACCGCCGTCGAGAGCCGCAAGCGGGCGGCGGTCACTGCCTAAACGTCTCGCTGAATCTGCCGCGCTTCCCACTCGGAGCCCCAATCGTGACGAGGCCTCCGGAGGCTCTGACTGCGCTGGACTAATTGCCAATAGGCCGTTCCGGCGGGCGTACTAGACTGCCGCCTCGCGCGAGATGAGCGTCGAAAGAGCTCCCCGCCGCTGCCCCTGGGGGGAGAAATTCATGCAACTTATTGTAACGCCAGAAACCGGCCTCCGCGCTTGAGCGCGTCGGCGGCCAGATCAAGGTCCGCAACCGCTACGACGACTTCATCGGGGGTGAATGGGTCGCCCCGGTGAAGGGCCAATATTTCGACAACCCCACGCCCATCAGTGGGGAGATCGTTTGCACCGTCGCACGTTCGACCGCCGAGGACATTGAGAAAGCGACGTCATGACGATATCAAAGGCGGGCGAAACCGTCTGAACCGCAACGTCTTCCCTCAACATGACCGGTTTTCGGAACTGATCGCGTCAGCCTACTGCGGGTTGACCCCGAAGGTCAGGCCCACGCACACTGACAGCACCATGACCGCGAAGCTCGGCATTCTCATTGCGGATCCCATCCACGACGACGGGGTAAGACTGCTTACTGCCCGGGAGGCGTTCCGCTGCGATGTCGTCAAGGATCTCACCGAGCCCGAGCTCATCGATCGCATCCCGGGATATCACGCCTTGATCGTGCGTTCGAAAACGAAGGTCACGCGGGCAGTGATCAATGCCGGCAGCGACCTCAAAGCCATCGGCCGCGCCGGCATCGGCGTCGACAACATCGACGTTGCCGCCGCCACCGAGCAAGGCATCGTCGTCTTCAATACGCCTGATGCCAACGCGACGACGACCGCCGAGCTGACGATCGCTCATCTCCTTTCGCTCAGCCGCCACCTGCCGCAAGCAGACCGCTCGACGCGGCAGGGGGAATGGCGGCCGACCCATTTCGTCGGCACCGAGATCGCCGGCAAGACCATTGGCATCGTCGGTTTCGGCACCATCGGACGGCTGGTGGCGGAGCGGTCCCGTGCGCTGAAGATGACGGTGCTCGCTTACGATCCGTTCGTCACGGCGGAGAGCATGGCGGAGGCCGGCGTCGAGCCGGTGGATCTCGATGCGCTGCTCGCGCGCGCCGACTATGTGACGCTGCATTGCCCGCTGTCGGAGAAGACGCGCCACCTCATCGACGACGCCAGGCTGCGGCAGATGAAACCCGGCGCGCGTCTGATCAATTGCGCCCGCGGCGGCCTCGTCGACGAGCAGGCACTTTATCAAGCGCTCACGGACGGGCACCTCGCGGGAGCCGCACTCGACGTCTACGCCGCCGAGCCACCGACCGCATCGGCCCTGCTTGGGCTCGACCGTGTGGTGCTGACCCCTCATCTCGGCGCCTCGACCCAGGAAGCGCAGCAGGCGGTCAGCGTTCGCATCGCCGAGGACCTCGCCAATTTCCTGGAGACGGGCGCGGCCCAGTCCGCCGTCAACCTGCCCTTCATCGCCAGCGAGCAGTTCGGCCTCTCGCGGCCCTACCAGGCGCTTGCTTACTCGCTCGGCAGGCTGCTCGGCGCCATCGCCGAAGGACCGATCGAGGAAGTCGTGGTGCGCCTATTCGGCCGTGCCGCCGAGCTCGACCCGCGCCCCATCACCGCGGAAGCCCTGGTCGGGCTGTTGAGCAAGCGGCTCACCGGCCGCGTCAATCGCGTCAACGCCGCTCATCTTGCCCATCGCCAAGGCATTGCCATCAGGGAATCGCGATCGGAGGACGTGCGCGATTATCTCTCGCTAGTGGAGGTCAGTGCGACGGCGGGCGACACCGCCGTCACCGTCGCCGGCACGCTGCTTGGCGGCGTTCATCCCCGCCTCGTTCGCATCGACGGCCATGACGTCGAGGCCGTGCTCGAGGGACGGCTGCTGTTCACCCGCCATGAGGACCGGCCGGGTGTGGTCGGCGCGCTCGGCGGCATTCTCGGCCGCGAGAACATCAACATCACCCGCATGCAGGTCGGCGAGGTCGAGGGGAGCACCCTCGCCATCGCCTTGATCGGCATCTCTGCGCCCCTGCCCCCGGCGGCGCTCGCCGAGATCAGAGCGCTACCCGCGATCAAGCAGGCGATCGAGATCGAGCTATGACGCGCATCCTTCCCTCCGACGCGCGGGCCAAGCCTTCGGCGCGCCCCGTCAATCCGCTGTTCTCGTCGGGGCCTTGCGCCAAGCGGCCGGGGTGGACGCCAGCCGCGCTTGGCAACGCTCTTCTCGGGCGCTCGCATCGTTCCGCGGAAGGCAAGGCACGGCTGAAACTCGCCGTCGACAAGACGAGAGCGCTGCTGCGGCTGCCGGCCGCGTATCGGATCGGCATCGTGCCAGGCTCCGATACGGGCGCGTTCGAGATGGCGATGTGGTCGCTGCTCGGGAGCCGCGGCGTCGACGTGCTGGTGTGGGAAAGCTTCAGCGCCGGGTGGGCCACCGACATCACCAAGCACCTCAAGCTGAAGGATGTCAGAGTGCTGGACGCGCCCTATGGCGCGCTGCCCGATCTCGCCAAGGTCGATTTCGACCGCGACGTGGTGTTTGCCTGGAATGGCACGACCTCAGGCGTGCGGGTTCCGGATGCCGAGTGGATCCCGGCCGACCGCAGCGGCCTCACCCTGGTCGACGCCACCTCCGCCGTGTTCGCTCAAGCCATCGACTGGACCAAAACCGACGTCGTCACCTTCTCCTGGCAGAAGGTCCTGGGCGGGGAAGCCGCTCACGGCATGCTGATCTTAAGCCCGCGCGCGGTCGAGCGGCTCGAGAGCTATGTGCCGCCTTGGCCGCTGCCGAAGCTGTTTCGACTGACCAAGGGCGGCAAGCTCGATGCCTCGATCTTCGACGGGCAGACCATCAACACGCCATCGATGCTCTGCGTCGAGGACTATCTCGATGCGCTTGCTTGGGCCGAGAGCGTCGGCGGCATCGACGGTTTGTTCGCGCGGGCGGACGCCAATGCCAAGGTGATCTTCGACTGGATCGAACGCACACCTTGGGTTGCCAATCTCGCGACGGATCCGGCGACGCGCTCCAACACCTCGGTGTGTCTCAGCATCGTCGACCCCGCCGTCATCACCCTTCCCGCCGAGCAGCAGGAGCGCATCGCCAAGACCATGGCGGCGCTGCTCGACAAGGAAGGCGTCGCCAAGGACATCGGCTCCTATCGCGACGCGCCTCCCGGCTTGCGCATCTGGACCGGCGCAACGGTCGAGGCCGCGGATCTCGCGGTGCTGACGCCGTGGCTCGACTGGGCCTTCGCCGAGGCGATCGCCGCGGTGTGCGGCGAACCGTGACCATGGACCACCAGCGATCGAAATTCGACGCCGTCTGCTTCGATTGCGACAGCACCTTGAGCCGGATCGAGGGCATCGATGAGCTGGCGCTGCGCTCTGGGCTCGGGCAAGAGATCGCCGCCCTGACCGAGGCGGCGATGAACGGGTCGCTCGCGATCGATGCGGTCTACGCCAAACGGCTCGATGCAGTCCGCCCCGACCAGGCGACGGTCGCCTGGCTCGGCCAACGCTATGTCGAGGAACTGGTCCCCGGCGCGAGAGAGACCGTGGACGCGCTGCACCGGCTCGGCAAGGCGGTCTATGTCGTGAGCGGAGGCCTGCTGCCTGCGATCCGGCATCTCGGCCACTCCCTTAGCATTCCTGCCGCGTGCGTGTTCGCAGTGCCGATCCATTTCGATGCGATCGGCGCCTATCAGAGCTTTGACGAGACGTCGCCGCTATCACGTGCCGAGGGCAAAGCGATGGTTTGCCGCCGCCTCGCGATGCAGCACGCAGCAATCGCCATGGTTGGCGACGGCATGACCGATATCGCTGCCCGCGCCGCCGGCGCCTATGTCGTCGGCTTCGGCGGCGTCGCCCGTCGCGACGCCGTGGCGAGGGAGGCCGATCGTTACATCACCGAGCCTACGCTGACCGCGACGCTCGAGGTGTTGCTGAGCGCGGACGAGCGCGATGCGCTCGCCCGCTTTTGATGCGACGATGATGCCCTAGCCGAGCTGCCTCAACAGCTCGCGCGCGGCTTCCGCCGATGAGGCCGGATTCTGGGCGGTGATCAAGAGACCATCGGCGACGACGTACGGTTGCCAATCAGCGGCCTTCGAATAAGATCCGCCGCGCTCTTGCAGCATGTCCTCGACCAGGAAGGGCACGATTTCGGTCAAGCCCACAGCGGCCTCCTCGCTGTTGGCGAAGCCGGTGACCGTCTTGCCTTGAACAAGCGGACTGCCGTCCGGCGCCTTGACGTGGCGCAGCACGGCCGGCGCATGGCAGACCGCGGCGACCGGCTTTCCGGCCGCGATGGTGCGTTCGATCAGCCCGATCGAGGACGGATCTTCGGCGAGATCCCACAGTGGGCCATGGCCGCCGGGGTAGAACACCGCGTCGAAGTCTCCGGGCGAAACCTCGGACAGCTTGCGCGTTGCGGCTAGCGCCGCTTTGGCCTCGGGGTCGGCCTCGAAGCGGCGCGTGTCGTCGGTTTGGAATGCCGGGTCGTTGCTCTTCGGATCGAGCGGCGGCTGCCCGCCCTTCGGTGAAGCTAGCGTGATCTCGGCGCCCGCGTCCTTGAACACGTAATAGGGCGCGGCCAGCTCCTCGAGCCAGAAGCCGGTCCGCTCGCCGGTATCGCCGAGCTTTCCGTGCGAGGTGAGTACCATCAGAATTTTCATACGCGGTCCTTTTCAAAGCGAAGGCGGCGCTGGACCGGCGCGCTTCGCCAATGCTGCTGTTCGGGTTTGAGTTGGCGTCGTCCTGGGCCGGGGTCAGTCCCAAGGTGGCCATCTTACCGCGGCCGACCTGTAAAATGGGCAGTTTTCGTTTTGTGACCAAGGTACACGTTGACCTCTGTCAGAGGGGGTGGCTAGCCTGTTCCATGATTAGCTTGGGGGCATTGCATCGGCGACGCCGGGGCGTCGCCCGGATTGCGCTTATCGGCATGGCTTTCTATGCCGTGCTCATCCCTTGGCATACCGTCTCTCAAGCCATCACCCCACTTCTTGCCGCCGCGGAGGCCACCACCCCGCCCTGTCATGACGCCGCAGGGGCGGATGGCCAGTCCGCGCCTGGCAAGTCGCGAACCAATTGCCCGATCTGCAAGGGGTTGGGCACACTCAATCTCGCCACGGCCGCCCAGGCTTTTCTGGTCGTTGCCAATGTCGCCGAGAGCACGCCTCTGCCGCAGGCACCGGACGAAGATCTCGTGCCGGGAGAAGACGTCACACCGCAGAGCCGCGGTCCCCCTACCCTCTCCATCTAGTCCAAACCTCCCCACCTCGCCGACACGCCCTGCTCGGTCGGCAGTCGTTTAACCCCACGTCTGCACCCGCTTTGCGGTGCACGCACCGTGGTCTTGGAGGGACAAATGGAGAGATCACATCTTTACCGAATTGCCGCGCTGGCTTTGCTTGGCTGCGCGGCGTCGGGCTCGGCAAGTGCCCACTGCATCATCGGCAATCGGTTCTTTCCGGCGACCTTGACTGTCGACGATCCTTGCGTTGCCGACGAACTGTCGCTGCCAACGATCGCCGGCTTCAAGAACGGCGACGATCCGTCGGCGCAGGAGTTGGATATTGCTGGAGAGTATTCGAAGACGATCACCGAGAATTTCGGCGTCTCCTTCGAGGAGGCCTGGATCCATCTCTACGTCCCAGGTGAAGGCACCCACTCGGGCTTCGACAATCTCGGCACGAGCTTCAAATATCAGTTCGTTCGGGATGCCGAGGGCGAACAGGCGATGTCCATCGCCCTCGACGTCGATTGGGGCGGGACCGGCAGCAAATCCGTCGATGCGGAGCCGTTCACCACTCTGGTGCCGACGCTGTTCTACGGCAAAGGCTTCGGCTTTATGCCGGATTCAGTCGCATTCCTGAAGCCGTTCGCGATCACGGCCCAGCTCGGCTACGCGATCCCAACCAAGTCGTCAGTCACCGAGGTCGATGAGGACACGGACCTTCCGGGCCAGACGCCCAATCCGCGCGTCCTCGTCTGGGGCGGCACGCTGCAATACAGCATGCCCTACCTCAAGTCGTCGGTTCGGGATCTCGGCCTGCCCGGCTTCATCAATCACCTCATTCCGCTCGTGGAACTCAATCTGGAATCGGAAGTGGCGAATTTCAGCGGCGAGGAGCGCACCACGGGCACCGTCAATCCCGGCTTGCTCTATGTGGGCGACAAGTTCCAGTTGGGCGCCGAGGCCATCATTCCGATCAATCGCGCCAGTGGCGACGATGTCGGCGTGGTCGGCCAGCTTCATCTCTATCTCGACGACATATTTCCGAACTCGCTCGGCAAGCCGCTGTTTCAGACAGCGTTGCGCCAATAGGGGTCACCAGCCATGCGCAAGTTCAATCTGATCGCCTTTGTGTTGCCTTTGATCATCGCCTCCGCGGCTCACGCCCATGCCATGCTCGACCACGCCAACCCCCCGGTCGGCAGCACGGTGGCGCGGTCGCCGGGCCAGGTCACGCTCACCTTCACCCAAAGGCTCGAGCCCAAGTTCAGCGGCGCGGAAGTGCGGAGCGCTTCGGGTGCGCGCGTCGATCAGGGCAAGAGCGTCAGCGGCAATGTCATGCGCATTCGCCTGAGGGGGTTGGCGCCCGGCACCTATCGGGTGACCTGGCACGTCCTTTCCGTCGACACCCACACCACGCAAGGGAGCTTCAACTTCAGAGTTGGGGGCTGATGCAAGCGCTAAAGCCCACGCCTCGATCCCATGGTTGATTGGCTCGTTGCCGCGAGGACGGTCCAATTTGGCTCCAGCATCGTCGCTGGAGGCGGCGCGATCTTCGTCGCAAGCGTGGGCGGCGGCGGACGGGCGCCAGAGGAAGGTCGCAGGTCGGTGGCCAAGGAGACCGACGGCACCCTGATTGCCGCGCTGCTCGCGGCGATCGTCTCAGGGGCGCTTTGGCTCTGCCTGTTCCGGTCGCAGCTCGAGCAAATCGCTTTCCCAGACGATGAGACCCGGGTGACACTGTGGTCTGTCGTCACCGACACCCAGTTCGGCCGCGTCTCGGCGCTGCGTTTCCTTCTCGCCGTGCTGCTAATAGCGCTGTGCGGCTTCCGTTTTCGGCGGCCGCTGCCGCGATCCCAAAGTTTGGATTGGGGCGGCGCGCTGCTCGGCCTCGCTCTCGTCGTGAGCCTTGCTTGGTGCGGCCATGCCGGCAGCGGCATGGGCGCTGGCGGCGACGCCCATGTCGCAGCGGATGCGGTTCATCTCGCCGCAGCGGCGATCTGGGTCGGCGGTCTTACCCCCTTGCTCCTCCTCCTCCGGCCAAGTTTGCCGCTCCCGCCGCTCGAGCGCTACGGCATGGTCCGGCGCTTCGCGACGCTCGCGGCGTGGAGCGTCGCGCTGTTGGTCCTGAGCGGTCTCGTCAACACCTGGTTCATGACCAACAGCTTTCGCGACCTGATCGGAACCGACTACGGCGACCTCCTCCTGGTCAAGATCGCCCTGTTTGTCGTCATGCTTGGCTTTGCCGCCTTGAACCGATTCCGATTGACTCCGCGCCTCGCGGCGTCGGGCACCGGCGGCTCTCAAGCACTTTGGCGGTCGGTTGCGGCGGAACTCGTGCTCGGACTTCTCGTCATTTGGGTGGTGGCGGTGCTCGGCCAGATGGAGCCGCCCGGCCACATGCATGTCGGCGTCTCCGAGACCGCACCGGCGCTCGACGAAAACGTCAGCAGCCTTCGCGGCTTAGCGCGCGGCGCGGCTCACGGTGATGTGTCGTTGACATGGCTACCAAGTAGTAGGTAGATACGCCGATGGTACCGAGAAAACCGGACATTTGCTCGCATTGCGGCGGGGCGCTGTCGCGCCGGGGCCTCCTTCAGATCTCGGTTGCGCTCGCGTCGGTGCCGTTCCTGAGGCCGATTCCGGGCTTCGCCGCAGCGCCCGCAGCCGACGCCCTCGAGGTGACCGAGATCGCGCCCGGCGTCTTCGTGCATCAGGGCCGCTACGAGATGCAATCGCCAGAAAACCGCGGCGATATGGCCAACGCCGGTTTTATTGTCGGCAATGATGCGGTCGCCGTGATCGACACGCTCGGCAGCGAGGAAGTCGGCGAGCAATTACGGAACGCGGTGCGCGCCGTCACCGACAAGCCGATCCGCTACGTCATCAACACCCACATGCATCCGGACCATGTGTTCGGCAATGCCGCGTTCAAGCAGGACAACCCGGAGTTCGTCGCCAACCGCAAGTTCGAGCGTGGCCTTCGCGCCCGCGCCGAGCGCTATCTCATTATCAACAAGAAGATGCTCGGGCCGGAGGCGTTCAAGGGCATCGAGATCGTGCTTCCCACGGTTGCCGTCGACGACAAGCTGACGCTTGATCTCGGCGGCCGTACCCTCCTGCTCGAGACGCAGCCGACGGCCCATACCGACAACGACCTGATCATCACCGACAGCGCCACCAATACGATGTTTCTCGGCGACCTTTTGTTCTCAGGCCATGTGCCGACGCTTGACGGATCCATCGAGGGCTGGCTCGCAGTGATCGACAATCTGAAGCAACGCAAGGTCGCGCGCGTCGTGCCCGGCCATGGGCCCCATGCCATGGAG
>Ga0307429_1000761_pt1 | contig 17292 bp, 24 predicted proteins | sample SalMarWE160230MG_FD_202151 | JGI IMG/M metagenome (GOLD analysis project Ga0307429, IMG submission 202151) | Salt marsh sediment microbial communities from the Plum Island Ecosystem LTER, Massachusetts, United States - WE1603-230 | ecosystem: Environmental > Aquatic > Marine > Intertidal zone >... | reverse complement strand
TGCCAACCGTATACCTAAACTGCTGCATGGGCTGAATTGCATGTTTATGAAGCGAAGGTTTCCAGCTATTCATGTTTGTAGTGGTCCAGTCTCCGTATATCCGCTTGACCGTTATCAGCCCGACTTTACTGACCTCTGCCAGGATTCGAGGAAGAAGAGACGCCTGGGCATTGTCACCATCAATCAGTACTGCAAACCTCAGTTGTTCAGATTGTTCTTCCACTGTGCACCTTTCTGGTTATCGATTGACGCCAAACCATACAAAGATGGAGTCCATGTCGTTTCTCAAGTTAATTAACCACGTATTTATAGAATTTTACTCCGTATATACTTCAAATAACAAGAGGCAACAAGATGACGAAACGTGTAGTTTGGAACTACTCAAGAATCGGGTATGTAATAGAGTTCAAGTCGGGTACAATGGGCGGTACTGGACAACGGACATAACTTTATGCTATTGTTTAGCTTCAGTGTATGGTCGAATCAAAATCACAGGATTTGTTTACCTGGATTATATATGTTATCCCCAATCAAGAGTGACCCAAGCCCGTAGTGTCCTGGCGCTGCTAACTTCATGAGATAGTGTGCAGAAAAGACAGCTCGATAGAGGATAAAGAATGAAGACAAAGAAAAGAGAGCACCGGTCGGCTTCACTGGTTGAATCCCAACCTGCGGTCCCAGTAAGGAGAACTCTTGCCCAAGACCTGTTCGATGGTGTTGCCCCCTCGTACGACACTTGGGCGCAAGTGCTGACTTTCTTTCAGTACCTTCGTTGGCGCGAGTTCTTAGTCTCGCGAATGGCTCTTCGGCCGGGAAACCTTGTGCTTGACGTATGTACCGGTACAGCCGGTGTTGCTATGGAGATTGCCGACCACCATGATGGCCAAATCGTGGGACTCGATGTTAGCCATTTGATGCTGCAAGCTGGCCTCCGCGCCGTCGAGAAGCAAAGCCTAGACGGCAGAGTCCAACTTATCCAGGGCCGCGCTGAGCATCTACCCTTTCCTGATGAGACCTTCGATGCGGTTGTCTTCACCTACCTGTTGCGTTATGTCCAAGACCCTGATGCAACAATACGGGAGCTGTCTCGGGTACTGAAAACAGGCGGGGAATTGCTCTCGCTTGAGTTCGGCATTCCAGAAGCCCTCTGGGTAAGAACTCTATGGCGTATCTACAATAGGGTCGTCATGCCAGTAATGACCATCCCCGTTTCACGAGGTTGGCATCGTATGGGCTGTTTCTTGGGTCCGAATATCTCCGAGTTTTGTCGGCGGTGTCCTGTTGAGCGCATCGCCGCAATATGGCGTGAAAACGGAATTCCGCTGGTAGAAACAAGACCCCTGCTTAAAGGTGCAGCCATTGTGATGTGGGGAACGAAAGGAAGATAGAGACCGATAGCCAGCCGTAGTAATTACCTTATGGTAGGCTTTCTCGAATTCCCGGGACACCATACCAATTAAGCCTACTACAAATTAGGTATTATGGCCCCGAATACCCAGACATGCGCCAACTATATGGCTTTTCGTCACATTGAGTTTTGTGGTATCCTGTTGTGGATGACTTGATGTCTGCTTGACACCATATCCCAGTATGGTCTAATCTTGTTGTTAAGAGTGTTGAGATATCACTGGTAAGGAAAACTGAAAATGAAACTGGTGAAAATATCCTGCGAGGTCAAATATCTGGAGAGAATAAAGCTGTTTGGTGGATACGAGGCAATCCATAGGGATATGCTCAAGAAAGAACTTGAAACGGCGGGGACGTGGCTCACACCAGGCTTACGAATCAAGGATAAAGAGAGCAAGAGAGCGATGCTTGTGGACCCCTTCCACAGTGTTATTGATATCGAACAGCCTCCCAATGTAGGCTTTTGTAGAGACTCGGTGCTTCGGTTCTTCAAGTCTGTTGATGAGAGACTTGGCATACCACAAGTTACCAGATATGGACTTCGCTCTACTTGGATTCAGGAATCCAATGGTAGCTTTCGAGATCTCGTCGACAAGTGCAAGCAGCGTATTTTTGGTAGTTCGACTTTAGTTGAAAAAGTCGACGACGTCGGTGCTGTTTTCGATTACCACATCGATGAGGGTCAAAAACTTACGATGACTATTGGACCGATGGAGTTTGAGCAACTGAGGAGCCAGTTTCTCAGCTTTGAAACTAAACCATTTCCATTGCCATTCTTGTATGTTGATGTTGACCTAGGGGACACTACAACAAAACAATTCTCTATACAGAAGTTGAGTAATTTCTTCGATATGGCTGTCAGCGAAGGTGAAAGACTCACAAGTGAAGCGATTACTCAGATAGGAGTCAGCCAATGAGCATAGGTACACTAGTCCGAGCACCCGGGTTAGCAGGGAAATTGTTACCTGACAGGACACTCGACTGTATGTCCAGAGAAATCTCATCACCTGAAGAACAAATAGGCGAGCAAATGTTGGAACCTAGATTTGGCCCAGAGCTAGACTTAAAGACTACGACGCATAATGTGTATGTTGCTACCGCTGCGTATTTTGATCGTATTCTTCGCCGGCATGCATCTGGCACGGCTCTCGACGATTGGGATATCGTTCCAACTGGAATTAGCGCGGCCATTTCCAATGTGTGGGACAAGCCCAAGCTTAGGAAACTTATGGGAGAGCCCTTGGGCACACCGATAGAACTAACGATGGAAGAGGCAGATGAGATAATTCGTCTTGCGTTTGGAAGACGTACCGACTTGCCTGCTGGTAAAGAATTGGTGAAAGAAGTGCGTGAACTGCTCGGCCATTCCTTGATGGAGCGACTGGGAAAGATTGACTAATATTCAATGAGTGACCTTTACGACACGTCTGTATTCATAGATTACTGGAAAGGAGATACTGCTGCGTTTACTCTCATAGATTCCGCCAGGCGCCAACCACGATCGGCGTCCTACAGTCCTCTTTCTGCTACAGAGCTATGGCAGTATCCCCGATTAGGTCGCCAAGAAGAAATCGAGTACGTTGCCTTGACGCATTACTTCCTCCAGGAAGCTCAACTGAGCACTACAGCCGCAATGAAAGCTGGGCAGCTGCTGAGAGCCTATAGCAGGAATCAACGCAGGAAACTTGTGGCTGACGCCCTAATCGCGGCAACAGCAGAGGAAAGAGGAGAACGAGTTGTCAGTAGGAATGACCGGGATTTTCGTAAGTTCTACAGTAATGTCGCATCTTACTAGCCAGTTAAGATTTGACATTCCGATGAAAAGTTCACTGCTTTGGCAACGTGCCGAATATCTTCCCGCCAACTTCCACTAATCTCTTAAATCCATAACGATCCAAACGTAGATAGTCAGTCGCATGAAGACTCTCGCCCTGGGTTCTCGATAGAACCGCCGAAATTAAAAGCACTTTGGTCTCCCTACCGACATCTATGACCTTAAAATAATATGACCGCCTTTCGAGAGGACCAGCGCCACTACGACGAGCCATATTGTCCCAACTAACCTCATCCCAGGGTATGAGATCACCTAACTCAGGCATATGCACCTCCTTATGATGATCTACTTTTCACCATAATACTATAGGTAAGATTGCTGGACAAGCTGACGGATTGTGCAGCTTTCCAGTCGCTTTTAAGCGCTAAGGGCTAAATTCGATTTCGCTCTGGCTTAAGCTCTTTTTCCCTCTCTGAGGCTTAAGAAGTCCGAGTTATATTCCTCAATCAGACCGGCATCGGCAAAGCTGAAGTAGCGATTTTCGCCTATTATACGGATTATTGCCAGCTCAGGAAGGGATAAGTCTCGTCGTCAACGATGTTCCAGATGTAGGAAAGGTTGCGCATGCTAGAACTGGCGACTGCGATTATATTCCACTCCGCCCCTGAGAGAGTGTCGATGTTCTTCATCTCTGCTGTGGTTTCGCCTGTCCCGCCAGACGAAGTAGCTTGTCCACTGGTCTCAATGTCCCAGAAGGAGTTGCTTACAGTGCCCTCATAACTCCGCCCCACCAGACCACCAACATACTCATCGCCAGTCACGGTACCAGTGGAATAACAATTACTCACACTGGCCCGATTACCTCCCGCCAGACCGCCAACAAGCGACTCACCATCCACGCTAGCACTGGAATAGGAGTTGCTTACAGTGCCCTCCTTATTCCATCCCACTAGACCACCAACATACGAATCGCCAGTCACGCTGCCGGTTGAATAGGACTTACGGACATTGGCATGATTTTGTCCTATCAGGCCGCCAACCTCGAAACTACCACTCACGCTAGCGGTGGAATAGGAGTTGCTCACAATGCCACCATTCTCTCCGACCAGACCGCCAACATACGTATGGCTAGCTACGTTACCAGTGGAATGACAATTACTCAGATTTCCTCGACTATGTCCCGCCAGTCCGCCAACATACGTATCGCCAGTCACATCGACGTCAATCACCGCGACACTCTCAACGATCGCTCCCTCGTTAACAAAACTGAAAAGTCCCACATTCTCTTCGACCGGCCGGTCTATAAACAGGTCCCTTATCTCAAATCCCTGACCGTCGAAACTACCGGTAAATGGGTCAGGCCAAATCCCAATTGTCTGCCAACCCCTACCCTCATTAGCTGTCGGGCTCGCCAGCTCCGTATAACCAGCGGTAGTGGAATCCAGGTCGTTCATTAGAAGGACTTCGCTGTCCAAGTTATTCTTGATGGCATCCAAATCATGCCAATCCCGTATTTGCACGCCAGAAGAAGGGGTATTACAACCTGCCATCCCGACCATTAGGGCTACCATGGTCAACATGATCAAAAAGACGCTGGTTGCTGCCGCATAATGCCGTTTCCTCAAACTAGGCGTCTTCATACGTCACCTCCTTTGTAATACTTCTCCATTTTTATCAAATAAATGCTGGAGAAGTCATAAAATTTCTGCCGAAAAAATTACAAATCTGTGACAATTTCAAGTGTCTTTGGAAAAGAATGCGGGTCATAAGCAGCTAGGAGCCCATTTAAGGTAAGCCTCCTGCAAAATAGGTAAGGGAGAACTATGAATTATGAATTATGCAGTCAACTATGGTTTCGCCGTGCCTGCTTCCGCTAGCGAGTTTTCCCCTCTTTGAGGCTTAAGAAGTCCGAGTTATATTCCTCAATCAGCCCGGCATCGGCAAAGCTGAAGTAGCGATTCTCGCCTATTATGATGTGGTCTAAGACCTTAATCTGCATAATATTTGCGGCAAAGACTAAATCCTGGGTTATTTGCTTATCGTTATCGCTGGGTTGAGGATTCCCGGCCGGGTGGTTGTGAACAAAGATTAAGGCGGCAGCATTATGTTTGACGGCACCCTGGATAATTTCCCGAGGATAAATTGCACTGGCGTTTAATGTCCCTTCAAAGAGGTCCTCAATCTCCACAACTCGATTTTGGGAATCAAGGAACATGACTTTGAAGACTTCCTTTTTCAGGTCTCGCATAGAATGGTACAGGTAATCGAAGACCTCCCTGGAGGATCGGCAGTAGGGCTTATCGAGGACTTGTTCCTTAAGAAACTCCCTGGCTACATCCTGCATGAATTTGATTACAAAGATGTGGGTTGGGCCTATTCCTTTAATCTTCAGCAATTCTTCGGGAGGAGCCTCCAGAACGCCTCTCAGGGTCTTGAACCTCTTTATGGCTTCTTTGGCTTGCAGTTTACAATCACTGCGAGGCGTCCCCAGTGTCAGAATTAGTTCCACAATCTCATAGTCGAGGAACGCTGCCAGCCCCGATTGATTGAACCTTTCTCGCAGTCTTTTCCTGTGCCCTTCCTGGCTTTTAGCTTCCATGCTTAAAGAATCTCCTTCATAACTCCCCTTACCCCTCTTACCTTAAGAGGGGAATTTTGAGGACGCTTTTCTGACGCTCATCAATTATATATTTTAACTATGGTTATGGGAATGACGTTATACGATTGCAAAGGAAGTGCTGATATAATACTGATGTAATGAATTTAGCCCGGCAAATAGAGCAATATCTCCCCAGGCAACTCCTGAAGCTAGTCAAGGATATCAGCAAACAGGCGGCTAAACATGGGCAAAGGGTATATCTCGTCGGTGGTGTGGTACGAGACTTGCTTTTAGGAGATCCTTCGCTTAGCTCAGGACTTCGCTTCGACCTCGATCTGGTGGTCGAAGGCGATGCTGTGAAACTGGCTCAACAAGTAGCTGAAGCCAGTCAGGCAAAGTTGCTTGCCCACCACCGCTTCGGCACCGCTAAGCTCAGATATGAGAATTTCACCCTGGACCTGGCGACAGCACGAAGGGAAACCTACGCCAGACCGGGGGCATTGCCTATGGTGACTCCGGGCACCCTCAAGTATGACCTCATCCGTAGAGATTTCTCCATTAATGCTATGGCTATATCCCTCGCGGCAAATGATTATGGGGAGCTGGTCGACTCCTATCAAGGTAAAATCGACCTGGAGCACTGTCTCATTCGTATTTTGCATCCCGGAAGCTTCAGCGACGATGCCACCAGAATTTTACGGGCCGTCCGCTATGAACAACGGCTATGTTTTGAGCTTGAAACACAAACTGCTCAGCTACTTAAACGGGATATTCCTATGCTGGATACAATAAGCGGCGACCGAATCAGGCACGAGCTAGAACTAATTTTTAAGGAAAAACAGCCGGAATTTGTTATCAACCGGCTTGCCGAGCTAGGAGTGCTGCAAGGAATAAGCCCTTTTCTCAAGGGCGATGGCTGGATAGCTGAGAAATTTGACAAAGCACGCCATCTAAAGAAGTCCACCCAATTGCCCTCGCTCTATTTCTGTCTTCTTATTTATTCATTTAGCGAAACGGACGTTGAGCAATTTCTCGCTCGTCTTAATATACCGGCAAAATTGTCCCGAGCGATGCGCGATACGCTCCGCCTCAAGACCAGCCTTCCTCTTCTGGACAAGTCTTCCCTGAAACCCAGTGAGATTTATTATCTGCTCTGGGAATATGAGCCTGTGGCGATACAGGTAAATGCCATAGCTTCAGACTCCTCAATGGTACACCGCCACCTTCAACTATTTCTCACAAAACTGCGCTATGTAAGAACTTCCCTCGACGGGGAAGAACTAAAAAAACTGGGCATCTCCGCCGGACCGGAGATGGGAAAAATCCTCCAGATGTTGCATAAGGCAAAATTAGATGGAGAGTTTAGAACCAAGGCAGATGAAAAAAAACTAGCCCTCTCTTTAAAAGCGCCCGACCTTAATACCGACCCTGAACCATCGCGGGAGTGACCGGAGCAGAACATCCAGACACTGTCGGGGGCAACGCGAGGGACATGCATAATAACCGATGGCTACCGTTACACGACATCTTTATCACTGAAACTAGAATGGCAAGGGAGGGAGAAGATCCAAAATCACCCCGCCGAGGTAGCAGCCCAAAAGATACTTGGGGAATTTCCCTGCCCAGCAAGGCAAGATAAACTTCCATAGCGGTAGTTTAGAGGCTCCGGCCAGGAGCCCAGCTACGTCAAATGGCAATATAGGTTGAAGTGAGAGAAGGAAAATGCCCAAGGGGCCATGTCGCTTCATCCAGCCCACAAGTTTCTCATATCCCGGTGTAGTCTCAGTGATTATTATCTTTTTCCCTAAGTAACCAACATAATAGCCCGTTATTTCCCCCAAGGTGCCAGCGCTGCTAGCTATAAGAGCTACCAGAATAGGGTCCCACTTCGATGCCGCTGTTATCATTACGGCGACGAAAATAGGTACTGGAATAATAATACTGGCGTTACTTACCAGGGTGGTTACAAAAACAACCAGGTAAGCTGTAGTGGCCAATCCTTCAACTGAAAGATCAAAATAGGCCATCAGATATCGAAGGAGGAAATAAAGGCCGACGCTGAGACCAAGAATGACAACGGCATAAATCGTCGTCAGAAGCCACTTATTTCGCTTGATTTGCTCCACTATACTCATACTTTCACTTCATCCTAACCTTCTCCCTTCGGGGGAGAGCGTTCTAGCCTCAGGGAAAAGGAGACGTCATGTAACATTCTAGCCCTTGTCCTATCAAGTTTAGACTTATCACTTTGGCCTGCTTCTCCTCCGAGAAAAAAGTGAAAAGACATGGTCCGGAGCCAGCGAGATGAACTCCTGGGGTTCCGGCTTCTTCCAGAGTCTTCCGATATTTGTCCAGCCCGGGGAAAAAATCAAAGGCTATCTGCTCGAAGACATTAAACATAAGACTATGGTCAATCATTTTACCTTGTCTCAAAGGTGACAAGGCTGCCTGAACAAACTGGCCTTCGGTGTAATAAGCAGCGTCTAAATTATTATACATTTGCTTTGTTTTGCCCGAGATTTTAGGTAATGGAGGCACCAGCAACACAAAGCAGGTTGAAGGCAACGATGGCAGCGGGGTTACCTTTTCTCCCTTCCCCTCTACCAAAGCCGTGCCTCTATAGATAAAGAAGGGAACATCCGAGCCTAACTTAGCAGCCAAATGGACCAACTCAGAAAGCGGCAACCTCAATCCCCAAAGCTCATTCAGAGCTAAGAGAGCAGCGGCGGCGTCGCTGCTGCCACCCCCCAATCCTACACCCCAGGGTATATGCTTGCGAAGTTCGATTCGTGCCCCCAGACTACATTTCGTGCTTTCCTTAAGCAGGGTGGCCGCCTGTGTTACCAGGTTATCGCGCTTTAAGCCGGGCTCATCGCATTCAAAGCATATTTCCTCGTCCGGCTGAAAATTGAGGACGTCACATAAGTCTATTGACTGAACAATACTGGATATTCGGTGATAATCATTATGCCTGCCCAGTACTTCGAGGACAGGGTTTATTTTAGCCGGGGCATAAACAGTCAACATTATAATCTTTTTGTAAAGGGAGCAAAGATTTTCCACAGCTCCCTCCACTCCTCCAAGCTAAGAGTTTCAGCTCGCCGTTTAGCTTCTATGCCGGCCTTCTCCAGTAATGAAGCAACCTGGCTGGACGGCATCCCTAAAGAGTGAGCCAGAGAATTACGAAGCTGCTTACGAGGAGAGCTGAAACCATGCATAACTATATCAAAAAAACCAGCGACATCGGATACCTCGATAGGCGGCTGGGAGTAAACATCCAGACGTAAAATAACCGAATCCACCTTCGGCGGGGGATAAAAACTTGTCGCTGGCACATAAGATATAATAGCGGGCTTGCTATAAAACTGAGTCTTAACACTGAGCAAGCTCATCTTACCAGGGGTAGCAGCAATAGCTTCACCGACTTCCTTCTGTACCATAACCACCATTCCCGAGGGTCGGGGCTGCGCCTCGAGAAAATGGCGCAACACCGGTGAAGTAATGTAATAAGGAAGATTAGCTATAACTTTATAACCTCGGGCAAGTTCGGAGGCGGGTAAATTATTTTGTAGAAGTTGCCGGGGGGTAACCTTAAGTATATCAGCATGGATAATTTTGACATCAGGAAAGGCGGCCAGTCGTTTTTTCAGCAGGGCAACCAATTTGGAATCAAGCTCAACAGCAATGACTCTGGCTCCTCGTTTGGCTAACCCATCAGTTAGTATGCCCAGGCCCGGACCTATCTCAACTACAATATCCCCAGGGCCGAGCTCAACAGCAGATAGAATACACTCTAATACAGCTTCATCTATAAGGAAATGCTGTCCTAAGCTTTTTTTCGGTTTAAAGCCAAATTGGCGAAGTAATTGCCGGTACAAAAGTGTCGCCTTATCCAAACAATTGGTAGAGGCCCTCTCCCACTTTCCTTATTGCCACATCCATGACCCCCAAAATTTCTGTAAGCCGTGCACCTGCTCTCGATTCCTGAACCGGAAAGATGTCTCTGCCAGCTAGCTCCAGCCAGGCAACTCTATATCACACTGGAAATGCTATTTACCGCTGCTTCCTTCCGGACCTGACGGGGTTCATAGCTTCCAGTTGCATAGAACCCGACTATCAACACCGCTCAACAAAAACAAAACCTCGCCAGCCGTAAACCTCAAGCAGGAATTCAGCCCCGCTATAGCGGTTTTCGGGTACAGGGCACCGCTAGCTCCCCACCTAGCACGGCTCAGTTCATGATGTTACCAATAAGCGCCAACTACGTCAACATCAGGATGGCTCTTCGCCAAATTGTGCGTCCCCTGCTTGGCAGTCTTTAAGCCCAAGCAGCATTGTGGTACTATCTGGTTTGACTAACTATTGGATAAACCAGTAACATAAATGAATCTGGGAGGTAAAGATGATTAGAAGCTTTAACGGCAAGACACCCAAGATAGCTGATTCAGCCTTTATCAGTGAAGCAGCTTATGTTATTGGTGATGTAAAGATTGGTGAAAACTCAAGCGTGTGGCCCGGAGCAGTAATCAGGGGAGATATCGGCAAGATAAAAATTGGCAAGAATAGCGTTGTTGAGGATAACTGTGTTATTCATTCGGGGTCACCAACCTTGCCTCCCACAGCAGAGGCTATCATCGGGGACAATGTAATCATTGGCCACGGCGCTGTTTCTAATGGCCATAGAATCGGAAACAACGTTGTGATAGGTATGAATGCTACCGTCCTTCACGACGTTGAGATTGGCGACAATTCAATAATTGCTGCTGGTTGTGTAGTTAAAGAAAAGATGAAAATTCCCGACAATTCATTTGTTACCGGCGTGCCCGGACAAATTAAGGGGAAAATCACCGCTGAGCAGCTATGGTGGTCACAGAATAGCCCGCCAATCTATCAGGAACTAGCCCAGCGATGTAAGCGCGAAGGACTCGAGGGGCGCCAGCCGTAAACAGCGGTTTTGGCCGGTTTTGACTACGAAATCGTGCCTGGAAAATTTTTTTAAAGAAGAGCCACCAGAGGCTTGATAATTTCCGGAGGACAATATATAATCCTATCCCCGTATAGAGATTTTGAGGAAACTAAGCTATTACAGCAGTGTAGCCAGCTTTGAAATAGAATCCCTCTAAGCAGAGAAGCTGTTTATGCGGTAAAGTATGAAGTTTCTAATTACAACGGCGGTCGCTTACGTGGGCTATCTCATTCTCACCCTCGGTAGCGACCCCATTTTTTTATGGAGTAGGGCCGAGCTCATCATCGGGGCAGTACTCGCCGTGGTGGTCGGTGCCGTGCTTAGGAACCGGTTCATCGGCAAAGACCTGCGCATGCTGAACCCGCGGCGGTGGTTTACCTTCCTCGTTTACCTGTTTCCCTTCTTCTTTGCCATGGCCAAGGCCAACATTGACGTGGCCTACCGCGTCATCACCGGGCGGATTAATCCCGCCATCGTGAAGATAAATCCCAAGTTGAAGAACGACGTGTCACTTACCATTTTGGCCAACTCCATCACCCTGACGCCCGGAACCCTAAGCGTAGACGTTGACCAGAAAACCAATGAACTGTATGTGCACTGGATAAATATCGACCCTAAGGTGCTCAAGGATATGCCGAGAGACTATCATCCGATATGCGGCAGTTTTCCTGACTGGGCGAGGAGAATCGCGGAATGATTGACTGGTTTCCGGCAATCATAGCCATGGCGGTGTGTATTATTATCGTCGTGGTACGCATCTTTATCGGGCCGGGGGCACCGACGAGGCTGGTGGCTTTTGATACCACCAACACTCTGGTGGTGGCCAGTCTGGTCATTGTGGGAATGATGTTCAATCATTGCATTTTCGTTGATGTGGCCATCGTGTACGCTTTGCTCTCGTTTACTATGACGCTGTATGTGGCCAAATACATTGGGGGGAGCAAGTTTTAGTGGATGCGCTGAACACAGTAACCTATGTATTCATAGGAATTGGCCTTTTCTTCAATTTTGTCGGGGCCTTCGGTCTCCACCGCTTTCCCGACATGTACACCAGACTGCATGCCGCTACTAAATGTACCACCTTCGGCTCCGTCTTCCTCATCTTGGCAGTAATAGTGCAGGCCGCCGGAATCTGGTCACAGGTAGGGATTTCTGAGTCTGCAATGTGCGTACATGCAGTGCTGGCGCTGGTAGCGCTGCTGGTCACCAATGCTACCGGAGCTCATGCCATTGCCAGGGCGGCACATCGCAGCGGAGAAAAGCCCGCCAGGGCGGTGGTGGATGACCTGGAGGGGAAAGAGAATGATTGAAGCTGGAGTTCTGCATATCATTATACCGCTGGCACTGGTTGTCTGTGCCATATTTGTGGCCGTATTTCGGGACCTCTTGTATGCGGTCGTGGCGCTGGCTGTGCTGAGTTTGCTATTAGCCTTTGAGTTCTATCTTCTGAAGGCTCCTGACGTGGCCATGGCCGAAGCGGGCATCGGGGCGGCTGTGACCGCAGCTATCTTTATCATCGCCATCAGAGCGACCAAGCGTGTGGAGTGAATATGAGACAAGTTATAGGCTTGATTATGTTGCTTGTTGTGATCGCCTTTCTGGTGAGCGGGATGCTGCCTCCAATCATGCATGACTTTGGCTACCCCCCATCTGATATGGACGATTATATAATTGAGAACGCCCAAGAAGAAACCGGGAGCAACAACGTGGTAACATCGGTGGTCTTTGACTACCGCGCACTTGATACATATGGGGAGGCCACGATACTATTCACAGCGGTGACCGGGGTGTTGCTTCTGTTACGAACAGTGAAACGCAAGGAGGAGAGTTCCTGATGCTGTCAAAAATTGTGCGCACCGTGGCCAACCAGCTTATCCTGTTTATCCTCATCTTCGGCCTTTATGTTATTGCCCATGGACATCTTACCCCGGGTGGAGGCTTTCAGGGTGGCGCTGTCATCGTTTCCGGTGTAGTCATGTTGCTGGTGGCCTTCAGCTCTAAGGAACTTAAAAAATCGCTGCGTGAGCGTCTTTTATCAATAACGGAAAGCACCGGGGCCTTAATCTTTTCCATCCTGGCTTTTGCCGGGATAGGCACTGCCTTTTTTTATAACTTTCTGGTTGGCACGCCAATCTTCGGCAGGATTCCTGCCACCGGTCCTGGCCCGGGGGATATCTGGACGGGTGGGGTCATTCCCCTGATGAACCTCGCTGTGGGCCTTAAGGTGGTAGCTGGCCTTTCAGCAGTGGTCCTGGCTATGGCGCTATTTTCCAGTGGTGAGGAGATAGAAGAATGATGGAGCACATTCCTCTCAATTTTCCCTTTCTAGCGGCAGCGCTGCTTGTTGGGGTATCTTTTTATATACTCATATTCAAAAGGAATTTGATTAAGCTCATTATGGGCATTGGCATGCTGGCGTCGGGGGTCAATTTGTTTCTGGTGGCGCTGGGCTACCGGGCAGGAGGAAACGCCCCTATCTATACCGATGTGCCAGAAGGGCCCATGGTTCTGCCCGTACCTCAGGCACTCACCCTGACCAGTATCGTTATCAACGTTGCGGTGTTGGCCTTGATGCTGACCATGGTGATACTCATTTACCGCCATACCGGAAGCCTAGATTCAGAAAAATCTAGAAAGATGAAAGGATAATGATTTGGTTGCTCTAATAACTCACTCCCCCATCTTGATTATAGCCATACCTCTGGTGGCAGCATTTTTAACACCACTAATAGGTATGGCAAGCAAAAAAGCCAGAAATGCACTTGTAATAGTCAGCCTGGCATTTGTAGCATTTCTGGTTATAATTCTAGCCAGGGATATCTCCATCAATGGAATCCACATCTATACTCTAGGAGCTACTTCTCCCGAGCTTACTCTTCCCGGGGGAGCCATGGTGCCTATCCGCATAATTCTGGAAGTCGATGCCATGTCCATATTCATGGGCATAATTTGGGCGACTGTCTCCTTAGCTGCAGCTATATTTTCTCTTTCTCACATGGCAGGTGAGACAGGGCAGAACAGGTTCTATACCCTTTTATTGCTTATGGTGACCGGCGGTTTCGGAATGATGTTCACTGGTGACTTATTCAATTTGTTCGTCTTTTTAGAAATAGCTTCTATTTCTGGGGCAGCGCTGATAGCTTTTAGAACAAGATTTGCCGATGCGGTGGAGGGAGGGTTCAAATATATAGTCATATCTGCGGTTGCAGGGCTCATTTTTCTATTTGGTGTGGGTTTGCTTTATGCCCAGTATAACTCGCTCAATATAGGGTTTCTAGCCAATGCAATGCAATATAGTACGCTGGATATAATAGCCTTAACCTTGTTTCTAATGTCATTGACTATTAAAACAGGGATGGTACCTCTACACATGTGGTATCCGGACTCATATACCGTTGCCCCGGCAAATATAACTGCTATGCTAGTAATAACAAGCCACGCTTGCATGTATGCCGTTTTCAGGATTTGCTTTAGCTTATATGGTGGTGTGCTAGACGCGTCTGTGGTGGGTTGGATAATTGTAATCATTGGACTACTAACTATGTTTGTTGGGGTAACTATGGCTGTTTTTCAGACAGACGTGATGCGCTTTATGTCCTATCATGCTATATCCCAGATGGGGTATATGTGGCTCGGCGTAGGGGTTGGGTTAGCCGTTCTGGGCAATCCAGCATTAGATACTTATGGGAGAGATGCCATAAGTGGAGGTATCTTCCATATATTAAATCATGCTATGTATAAGCCGCTTCTATTCATGACTGCCGGAGCTTTATTCCACCGCACCGGTACCAGAGACCTCAACAAGATGGGCGGCTTAGGCCATAATATGAAATTCACCTTGATACTTTACATAATAGGGACTCTATCCATTGCAGGTATCCCTCCTTTGAACGGCTTTGCTTCAAAGTTCTTGATATATGAGTCCGTGTACCAATTCAACCCGGTCCTGGCTGTAGTCGCCATGCTGGTATCCATCATAACCTTGGCTTCTTTCACCAAAGCTTTCCAATCGGCCTTCACAGGGCCGCAGTTACCGGAATATAAGGATGTTAAGGAAGTCCCCAAACCAATGCTAATCGGCATGGGGATTCTGGCCGCAGCCATCATTTTCACCAGTATATTCCCAGGACTAGTAGTTGAACACATAGTCAATCCGGCTACAGATGCGCTGATAAACCAAGCAGCATACGTGAATGGAATTATGGGAGGCGGCATGCCATGATAGAAAGCCCTTCAGGATTTTGGGGACCTGTAGTCTGGATTATTGCTGCTATCGTGGCTCTGCTTATAGCTTATTTCATTCAACGTAGAGGGGAAAAGGCGTATAAGAAGGGCGTGCAAAGTGAGACATTCCTCATGGGCAATCCTAAATTATCCGAGGGGGAAACACATATCAAGGCTCATAACATATATTGGGGGTTTTTCGAAGGACTAAAAAAATACTACGTTCCTACTATAGCTGCACACACAGGGATAATAAACGACCATCTCATTTGGTTTATAGCAGGCATAGCTGTAGTTGTAATCATACTCTTCGTTACAGGAGGCATATAAGTGGTTGAGCAAGCGACAAAGATGAAGAGATTAATAAACGCTATCTGGATATTCAACTGGTTTAACTCGTGTGGATTTACAGAACTGATTCCGGTCGTCGGCTCGAGGTGGGACATGGAAAGGTTTGGCATGATTATCACCGGGACGCCGAGACATGCCGACGTTCTGTTTATCGCTGGCTACCAGACCCTGAAATCTATAAAAAGAGCTCAGGTGATATACGAGCAAATGCCTGATCCAAAGGCAGTAATTGCTCTGGGCGCATGCACTATGAGCGGCGGGATGTACTGGGACTCATACAATACTGTTAAGAGGTTGACAGACTATATTCCGGTTAATATCTATATTCCCGGGTGTCCCCCCAGGCCTGAGGCGATATTCGAAGCTTGTATGAAGATATTTCACCATGTGGGGGCTGTTCCTCCACATGGGAGAAAGTTTGCGAAGGCGCACAGGGGATGAAGGATCAAGGAAATGGCCGAGATTTTGCATAAAGAGGGCAAAGTTATAGAGGATATAAGCGCAAAATTCAACATTGACGGGAAGGTGCAGAGGGAGCGCAGAGTCTGGGTGACGATTGATAAAGATAACCTGATAATGCTGTGCAATTTCGTCAAAGAACTGGGATTTGAGCATCTTTCGGCAATTTCTGTCACTGATTGGCCCGAGGAAGGGACATTTGAACTCACTTATCACCTCTGGTCGTACTCAAAGAAGATTCTCCTGACTATCAAGACAAAGTTGGATAGGGCTGATCCCATTGTTGACTCGGTCGTTTCTGTATGGAGAGAGAATGCTCAGATACATGAAAGGGAATTACACGAGCTTTTCGGAGTGGAATTTGAAGGCAACGAAGATTTGACTCCGCTTTTCCTAGAGGACTGGGATGGGCCGCCTCCATTCAGGAAAGATTTTGATTGGAAAGAATACGTGAGACAGCAATGTTATGACAAAGCAAATGAACGAGAAAGAGCTTATTACGATTGAGCACATAGAGCAAATTATCCCAGAAGACACCGATTATAACTTCTATTTCGGACCAGCACATTCTGGGTCTGGGAATTTCGGCGTGAAGCTAAGAATAGACGGGGAGAAGGTAACGTCTGCTCGTGCTGACCCCGGTTATCTGCATAGGGGATTTGAAAAGCTGATGGAGTACAGGGTTCCCATGCAGAATGCTGTGTTATCAGATAGAGTCTGTGTCTTAGAGGCACTTAACTGGAATCTAGTGCATGCCGAGGCGGTGGACGAGTTGACAGGCGTTGAGATTCCCCAACGAGCCAGATACATAAGAGTGTTAATGGCAGAGCTGTCGAGATTGCAGTCCCACCTCATTTGGTATGGTGTAATGAGCCTCGCCCTCGGTTTCGATACCGGATTTAAGATGGCTTTTGGCTACAGGGACTATATACTGGATATTTTCGAACTGCTAACAGGAGGAAGAGTCTATCCAGCAGGTTACATATGTCCAGGAGGGGTGAGAAGAGACCTGCCTAATGGGTCTGAAGATAAGATAAAGAGAGTCTTGGATCAAACCGAAGAGATGATGCAGAAAATGAAAGACTTCGACAATATAGTGTTTTCTAGAAGGACGAAAGGTGTCGGTATTCTAAGGACGGAAGAGGCAATCAGGCTAGGGGCAACAGGACCGGTGTTAAGAGCGTGTGGAGTGGAGACAGATGTAAGGAAGGATGATCCATATGAGATATACGGCGAGCTAGATTTTGACATACCAGTTAGGGAGGAAGGAGATGCCTTTGCCCGCTGTTTGATCAGGGAGAGGGAAATGGAGGAATCCATAAAAATTATAAAGCAAGTCCTGGATAGAATACCACAAGGGAACATTAGGGAACCGGTAAAAATAACGCCTCCATCCCGTGTCAAGATTCCTGAAGGTGAGGTATATGTGCGTAATGAACTTGCCAGAGGGGAAGGATGTGCTTATATGAGAAGTGTTGGGGAAAGAGCACCCTACAGGGTTAAGCTCAGGGG
>Ga0307429_1000760_pt1 | contig 17340 bp, 20 predicted proteins | sample SalMarWE160230MG_FD_202151 | JGI IMG/M metagenome (GOLD analysis project Ga0307429, IMG submission 202151) | Salt marsh sediment microbial communities from the Plum Island Ecosystem LTER, Massachusetts, United States - WE1603-230 | ecosystem: Environmental > Aquatic > Marine > Intertidal zone >... | reverse complement strand
CGAGATAAGCCACTCCACCCCCAGCGACTTCATGGCGTAGATATTTGCCTGGTAGGGCACCTCGGAGGGGTTGAGGCGGTGCCCCTTGCCGTGGCGGGGCAGAAAGGCGACGCCGACATCATCCAGCGTGCCGATAACGATGCTATCGCTGGGCTTGCCGAAGGGGGTATCAATTTCGACCTCCTCAACTACTTTCAGCTCCTCCATATCATACAGCCCGCTCCCGCCGATAACACCTACTTTTGCTTTAGCTTTAGCGTTTGGCATTTTAGCGCCTCCTTTTATAAGAAAGATGGTGGTGGTTCAGCTACCATCAAATCTGGAACTTTCCAGAGCTCAATTTCAATATTTTCTTCCTGCTTGCATCTTGCTACTTCCTCGTAAGCTGGCTTGGTAAAGCTAAAAGCGAAAAAGTAACCTTTATCTTTTTTCTCTGCATGAATGGCTGATTGAAACTTCTGGATTTCAGGTCTTCCTACGTGCTCCTGCTGTTTGACCTGAACCGGATAGCGTTTAAATGTGGTATAACCATCAATTCCAAAGTCTGCCACAAGTGTGGGTGAATGCATACCTTGTATGAAGTCAATGACGTAGTTCTGGAACTCAAAATGTTGCATAGCTTTTAGGTCTTCCAGACTCTTTGGCACGTCGACCTCTTCAATTTCAGTAGCTCCGTATTTGATTAACCTTTGTTTAACTAACCTCAAAGCTGTGGGTGCTACATCACAGCCAATCCATTTTCTCCTTAGTAATTGGGCAACAGCCAACGTTGTGCCGCAACCACAGAAGAAATCTGCGACAATTTCATTAGGATTAGAACTAGCTTCAATGATTCGCTTTAACAATTCCTCCGGTTTTTGTGTTGGATAACCTAAACGCTCCTTGGCTGAAGTATTTATGATAGGCATGTCCCAGACATCATCAATAGCACGCCCTTTTTTGGTCACTTCATCTATATAAATACGGTAATGATGACTTTTACCCTTACCAGCGTGCCCCCATATCCATTCCCTCCCATCCTCATCCTTATGAACTTCCTGCTTTTTCATCTTGATGTAATCTGCCCGAGTATAGCGCTCTGTTGGATAGTTGCGGATCTTAGCTTGGTTACTCTTCCCATAAAAAAGAATAGTATCATGCTTTGCGTTAAATTTGTTACGCCCTTTCATTCTTCTACCAGTGTAATGCCAGATAATATCGTTTCTGAAATTATCATCCCCAAATATTTTATCCATAGTGATTTTAATATAGTGGACTGCGTGCCAATCTAAATGAACATAGATACTTCCTGTAGGTTTCAATACTCTGTGCATCTGAGCCAGTCTCGGTTCCATCCAGTTTACATAGTGATACACATCCCCCTTCCACCTATCTTCAAACATCCTCTTTTCCTTTGTGTCGCCATAGATAATCTCGTAGGCTTTGCTACTGAAGAATGGCGGGTCAATATAAATAAGGTCAATGAAGTCATCAGGAATGTATTTATTCATCACCTCTAGATTGTCGCCATAGTAAAGTGCGTCAGTTTTCATTTTGCTCTCCTAACACCACTTTCTTAATCCCTCTATCCCTCAAAGGGGGAGAGGTTCGGGAGAGGGGGCGCAGCCCCCTCTCCCCATAATTCCCCCTTCCCTTCATAAATCCCCAAGGGAAGGGGGTCAGGGGGATAGGTTTCCATAAATCTTCTTTATTCCCTCCTCATAAGGTTCACCTATTATACCACCCTCGGTAATAATCGCCGTTATAAAGGGGTGGGGGGTAACGTCAAAGGCGGGGTTCAAAGCCTCAATGCCCTTCGGGGCAATGGGGACACCCTGAATATGAGTTACCTCACCGGGGCTTCTAAACTCAATCGGAATCTGAGCCCCCGAAGCCAGCGCCGGGTCGATGGTGGTGATGGGGGCGGCAACGTAAAAGGGGATATTATTTTCCTTAGCCAGCACCGCCAGAGTATAAGTGCCTATCTTATTGGCGGTATCGCCGTTTGCGGCAATGCGGTCGGCGCCGACGATAACGCAGTCAACCTCACCCTTACTCATAAAGTACCCGGCCATTGAGTCGGTGATGAGGGAGAAGGGGATATTAAATTCTTTAAGCTCCCAGGCGGTGAGGCGCGCCCCCTGGAGGAGGGGGCGGGTTTCGGTAGCTAGAACCCTGAGCTTTTTGCCCTGCTCAGTAGCCTGCCTGATTACCCCTAAAGCGGTGCCGTAGCCGGCGGTGGCCAGCGGGCCGGTGTTGCAGTGGGTTAAAACAGTAAAGCCGTCTTTAATCAATTCGGCGCCGAGTTTACTAAGCTTTAAAGTGGCTTCGGCTTCTTCGTTGTGGATGGCGATGGCTTCACTAACCAGCGCTTTTTTAATCTGTTCAACGTCTTTAACAGCTTCGGCGGCGCGCTGCATCCTCTCTAAAGCCAGGGGGAGATTGTGGGCGGTGGGTCTGGTGGCGGCTATTTGCTGGATAACGTCTTTAAGTTCTTTGAGAAATTCGGCTTTTGAGCTTGCTTTGATTTTCAGGGCGCCCAGAGCTACGGCATAGCCACCAGCTACCCCGATAGCCGGGGCACCCCTTATTTTCAGGGCTTTGATGGCCGAGGCTATGTCCTGGTGGCGGCCGAGCTCCAGGTAGACCTCTTTTTGGGGTAGTTGGGTCTGGTCGAGGATTCTAACTCTATCGCCCAGCCATTCTACAGCTTTCATCGTCTTCTAGCTACGCATGTTCCTTCGGAATAGTATGATGCCGATGGTACCCTTGACCCGGAAGGGCTGCTTGAGGATGTCGTAGCCCATAATGCGGGCGGTGCCGCTGGTGGGCTTGAGCAGGCAGCAGAGCATGTTGATGGTGGTGGTCTTGCCGGCGCCGTTGGGGCCGAGCAGGGCGAACAGCTCGCCTTTTTTGATATTGAGGTCGACGCCGTCCACCGCCGTTAGACTGCCGAATTTCCGGGTCAGGTTGAGGGTCTGGACAGCGAAGTCGTCATCTGGTGAAGTCACTGCGACCTCCTTCCCCGTTTTGTGTGGTTATAGTATGTGGTAATAATAGCATGTTTCACCTTTATAGCAATAGGTAATTTGGGGAGTTGGGGGGGGAAAAATCCCCCTTTTCTAAGAAAATATCTCCCCTTCCCCTTGCCAAGGGGAAGGGGATAAAGGGGATAGGGTTACCCTTCCTTGACACGGCTTATCGGGGCAAAGTAAACTTTCTGGTATGGCGAAAACTTTGTCCGGTATAGAGAAACTGAAGGCTAAGGTCGGGGTGAGGTGGCAGCCCAGAGAGTACACCATTGAGGGGGAGATGATACGGCGCTTTACCCGGGCGGTGGGCGACCCCAACCCCCTATGGAAGGACGGCACCACCGCCCCGCCGACCTTTACCCTGGCTATCGGTTTCGAGCAGTTCGTCGAAGACCTGATGAAGCTGACCCCCTTTAACACCGTCTTCATGGGCAGCACCGAAATCGAGAGCTACCAGCCGATGAACTTGGGCGATGTCATCACCGTCGTCTTTGAAATCAGCAACCTCCGCGAAAGAAAGGGCCAGATGGGCCGGATGGCCTTTATGACCTTCGAGAGCACCTATAAAAACCAGGAGCAGGCCTTGGTGGCCAAGTGCCGCCAGATGGTTATCGGCTATTAAATGAGTATCCAGCTTTACTACCAGGATGTGAGGAAGGGGGACGAGGTTACCCCTCTGGTCAAGGAGCCGACCCCCCGCCAGCTGGTGATGTGGGCCGGGGCGGTGGGCGACTATATGCCCATCCACTATGACCAGGACTACGCCCGCAGCCGGGGGCTGAAGGGTATTATCGTGCACGGGCAGCTGGTGGGAGCTTTCCTGGGGCAGCTGATGACCGACTGGGTGGGGAAGCAGGGGTCCTTAAGCAAGCTGAGCTGCAGCTACAAGGGGATGAACTACCCCGGGGAAAAGATTACCCTGAGGGGTAAGGTGCTCCGGAAATATGTCCGCGGCGGCGAGAACTTTGTCGAGTGCGGTGTGTGGGCAGAGAACCCTAAAGGGGAGAAGACCGCTTCGGGGACGGCCACGGTAGTTCTGCCCTACGGGGATGACTATAAACGGAAAGGAAGGACAAGACGATGGGCCAGAGGTTAAAGGATAGAGTAGCCATTGTTACCGGCTCGAGCCAGGGCATCGGCAAAGCCATCGCCATAGCGCTGGCTAAAGAAGGGGCCAAAGTTGTGACCAATAACCGCCGTCCCGGTGCCGAGGGCGGCGATGCTGATACGGTGGCCAGGGAGATTAAGGCGATGGGTGGGGAAGCGGTGCCCTTCTACGGCAGCGTTTCCGAGTTTGGTGTCGCCGAGAAGATAGTCAAGACGGCGGTGGACAGCTTCGGCAAAATCGATATCGTGGTCAATAACGCCGGCGCCGACGCCCCCCGTATGGTCTGGAATATGAGCGAGGAGGAATGGGACCGGAGCGTCGATTCCTTCCTTAAGGGCTCTTTTAACTGCACCCGCTTTGCCAGCGGCTCGATGCGGGAGCAGAAGTGGGGGCGGATTATCAATACCACTTCTACTGCCTGGCTGGGCACGGTGGGGCACTGCAACTACGGGGCGGCTAAAGCCGGGCTGGTGGGGCTGACCCGGGCGGTGGCGAGGGAGGTGGGCAGGTACGGGGTGACCTGCAACGCCTACGCGCCGACCGCCGCCACCAGATTTACCTTAAGCGATGATATAGTTGCCGGCTTTAAGAAGCGCTACGAGGCCGGTCTGATGACCAAAGAAAGATTTGAAGAATTGACAAACCCGCCCCGGCCGGAGACGGTGGGGCCGTTTATTGTTTACCTGTGCACCGAGGCGGCGGCCGATATCAACGGGCAGGTCTTCGATGTCACCGGCGGCGATATAGCCATATATTCCGAGCCGGTGAAGAAGAAAATCATCACTAAAAAGAAGGGGCTGTGGACGGTGGAGGAATTAATCGAGCAGGTGCCTAAAGTACTGCTGGAGGGCTACAAGAACCCGTCGCCGCCCAAGAAGGACTAAAGGCTTAAAACGGGGGCGGCAGCTTCTTTTTGCCCTTGCCCATGAGATAGGCGTAGTAGGTGGAAGAGGTATAAAGAGTGGCCAGCGGATTATGGCTGGTAACCCGGTCCTTTACCGCGATGACCGTCATCGGGCGCTGGCAGTAGCGGATAAAGAGGGTATCGTGGCCGACGCAGAGCCCCAGCATGACCGCCAGGTCTACCTTTTCCGAGTTCAGTATTTCAGCCTGGGCGATGGGGTTGCACATTGATTCCCAGTTTTCGGCACCGCCTATCTTTTCCTCCGGCTTGATGCCGATGCTTTCCTTGGCTATTGCCCCCACCTTGCAGCAGACCGAGACGACCTCGAAGCCGTTGTTTCCCAGTATCTCGGTTAAAGTACGTGCCTCATTTTGCAAGCCGACGCAGAAAGCCAGCCCCAGCTTTTTATAATCGCACTTATGGGCGAACTGGATTAGCTCTAAGATGCGGGGGTTTTTGGGCTTTCTCAAGCCGCCGGGGAGCTGTTCGTAGCCTTCGAATTCCTGCTTGGAAGCCTGCCGGGCGAACTCCTTTACCTCCGGGTTATCGTATTCGGCGACGGCTTTTTCGATGACTTCGGTTTTGTGGCGCATGGGGCAGAAAGCCGGTAGTTTGTCCTTGGGGGGAGTTTCATTGGCCTTGATGGGGGGGTGGCAGTCTCCTTTAACGCAGAGGGCACAGTTGGGGCTTGATTTGGCTGTCATCGCTTAAGTCTCCTTACTAAATCTCTCTCTTAGCCTGCTGCTGCCAATTCTGGCGGTGCAGCTCCATGAGCATAAAATTATAGTTGTCCCGCTTGAGGTTGCCGCAGGGGGTAAAGCCGCACTTGGCAAAGCACTTCTGCGCCCGGGTGTTGTCGACCAGGGTCTTTAAGTACAGCCGTTCCAGCCGGGTCTGCCCGAAGATATGGTCGAGGAGATGGGTGACGGCATCGGCGCCGTAGCCCTTATCCCAGTAATCGCGGTTGCCGATCATGATGCCTATCTCGGCTTCGCCCCGCTTGTGGTCGACGGCGTAGTAGGTGCAGTTGCCGATGTGTTCGCCTTCCTCAGTTTCGATGGCGAAGCGCTCCCGGCGGGAGGGGGGGTAGCTCAGCTCGACGGTGTAGCGGGATAGATAATCCTGGTAGGTCAGCGGCGACGGCGTGACGGCGTCCAGCGCCGCCAGTTCGGGGTCGGTCTGCCAGCTGTAGTCATGGCTGGCATCGCCCAGCTTTTTTCCCCGCAGCCTGGTCTTAAAATCGTCCGTCATGCTAGTCTTCCACGAAGTTTTCTATCTGGGAGAACAGCGGGTCCTCCTCGGCTTCCAGATGCGATAACGCCTGCCCGGCTGCCCCCTGGATAACCTCGTCGGAATGGTTGAGGCACTTTTCCAGGCAGCCCTTGGCTTCGGGGCCGCCTATCTTGCCCAGCGCCTGGATAGCCGCCAGCCTGACCTCGATATCGGGGTCGTTGACCAGCTCGCAGAGGTAGGAGGCGGCTTCTTCCTCCCCCAGCTCGCCGCAGGCGCCGGCGGCTTCGTAGCGTATCTCGTCATCGGTGCTGGTCAGCTCCTTGAGCAGGATGGGCATCCAGGAGGAGTTGCCGCTCTTGCCCATGGCGAACAGGGCGCTGATTCTAAGTTTGTTATCGCCGCTCTGGTAGGCTTCGGCGATGGCTTTATTCATCTGGGGCAGAGTTAGCGGCGCCGCCGCTTCCAGGGCGCGGCGCTTGACCTCCACCGGCTTACTGTTGTCCTGGATTACCGCCAGCAGGCTCCGGGATACCTTTTCCCGGTAGTTGGGGCGCAGCTTTTCCAGCTCGGCGAGCAGGGCGAACTTACCCAGCGCCGTAGCCGCCGCCGCCTGCACCTCCTCCGAGCTGTCTTTCTCAAGTAAGTCAATCATCGGCTCAATCAGGGAGGACTCCTCGTTTTCCCAGAGGCCCTCGATGGCCTTGCTCCGTACCCCGGCGTCCTCGTCCTTAAGGCGTTCTTTGAAGATATCGTCGAAGTCGAGCTCGAAGTTGTTCTCGGCCAGCTCGACCAGGCGGTAAATTATCTGCCGCCGCCTTTTTAGCTCGATGGTGGGCCACGCCTGCTCCAGCGGCTTCAGCTCGGCCGAGTTGAGGCCGGACAGGTCGGTCAGCCACGAGTCCGATAGCGGCTTTTTCGGGTCAGCCAGCTTGGCGATGGTCTGTTCCACCGACGGCGGCAGGGCTGGTTCCATCGGCTACTCCTCATCCTCATCATTTTGTTCCCATATGGGTTGGGTGAAGTGGTCTATGTACTCTTCCATGGCCTCGTCAGCCATCTGTTTAATCCGGTCGGCCGTCTCCTTGGCGGCGTCAGCCAGCTCGGTAATATCGATTTCAATATCCAGCATCTTGGTCAGCACCTCCAGCACCGCCACCGCCGCTACCGGGTTCTGGATGCGGGTGGCGTACATCGGCACCTCGCCCAGCAGGCAGACGCCCTCCATGCCCCGCTCCTTGGCTACCCCCAGCAGCAGCCCGTTCAAGCCCGATATCTGCAGGTTGCCCTTCTGGGCCAGGTCGTAGCTGTCCAGCTCTTTACTCATGTGGGGGCTGGTGACCACCCCCCATGCCCTCGGTTGCTCGCTGTGGTGCATGCGGCTCAGGGCGGCGGCGCAGGTATAGACCCGCTTTACCTTGAACCTTACGGCGACATCGAGGACGCAGTTAGCCAACTCGTAGCCTTTAGTTATCGGCTGGTCTTCGCCGATAAATAGTATTATATCACTGCGGCCGGGCTTGTTCTTAAAGTAGTAGAACTGGCTCTGGGGGAACTGGGGTTCCTCAACGACATTATCCCTGGCCACCACCCCGATGGCGTCAAAGAATTCCGACGGCTCAATTTCGCCCAGGTCCTTAAATTCCAGCTTGCGCAGCAGATATGTTGCCACGATGATAGACACGTTGCCGACGCCGGGCCAGGAAGCCAGCATCACCGGCGATTTTAAGCGGGGCCGGGCGAAGAGTCTGATAATTTCGTTCATGGCTTAATCTTTGCTCGCCACTGACAGGCGGGGGCAGTAGAGGGGCGGGGTGTTAAGAAAGCCGCCCACCCATTCCGCCCGGCTGCCGACGGCGGTAAGTTCTTTTAGCACCTGATAGACGTTTCCCGAGACCATGGTATTTTTAACCCTACCTACTATTTTACCACTTTCTACTTTATAACCTAAGAGGACGTTGCCGCTGAAGTCGCCGCCGAGGATATTGCCCTGCTCGGCGCCCATGAGCTGTTCGATGACCAGCCCCTCTTTTATATCTTTTACCATGTCATCCATAGTTGTTTTGCCGGGGGCGATGACGAGGGCGCTGGGGGTGGGCGAGGGCAACCCACCGCCTCTATCGCCGCTGCCGGTGCTTTCGGTACTGGCTAAAGCGGCGGTCTGCAAATCATAGAGAAAGCTGGCTACCACCCCCTGCTCTATAAGCGGGGTGCGCCGGCTGGCGACGCCTTCGTCGTCGCAGGGGCGGCTGTGGGGCCGAAAAGCTATAGTGGGGTCGTCCCACAAAGATATTTTTGCGTCGAAAACTTTTTTGCCCAGTTTATTGCCGATGGGGGAAGCTCCCTGCAGTACCGTCTTGCCGTTGAAAGCCGTCGCCAGGGAGGGGATTAAAGCGCTGGCCGCCCCGCGGGGGGTAAAGATTACCGGCAGTTGGGCGGTGGGCACCGAGGCCGGGTTTTTGGCCAGCTCTAACTGCTGGATTACCACTTTGGCTATGTCTTTGGGGTGGGTTATGGGGTGGCCAAAGCTCTGGCCTTCACCGACGAAGAGCATATCTGTCCCGCGGATGAGGCTGCCCATAATGCCCACGCTGAAGATGCTTTTCTTATATTCCGCCCTGCCGCCGCTGGAGTTTAAGAGCTTTACCGATTCCGTTTCCTTGCTGACCTCTGCCTCGCAGAGGATTTCCGGGGTATGGCCGGTAATAAGTTCAATCAATTCCTGCCCCAGCTTTTCCATATCTTCGAGGGGGGTGGCTTCAATGGCGGGGTCAAGGATATCAATCTGGGGATAGGGGGTGGTGGGGGGAAGCTGAAATTTGGCGGGCATGCCGAAGCGGGCGGTCTCGGCGGCGCTGTCTATGAGGTTTTTAATATCATCCGGGTCGGTGGTGGTGGCATAGCCCAGGCGGCCTTCTTTAATAATTCGTAAGGCGATACCGGTGCTCTGCTTGCTCTGGATGTGCTTGAGGCGGTTGGTTTCGAACTGTACCGAGGTCTCTTCGGCGGCGACGGCAAAGATTTCCGATGCTTCGGCGGTCTTTTGGGCTAAAGCCAGTATGTTTTCCACTAGCTGCCTCCCACCAGGCACCGGCTGATACGGATATGGGGGCTGCCGTTGGAGACGGGGAGGGGGTACTGACCGCCCTTGCCGCAGCCGCCGCCCTGGTTCATGTCCAGGTCGTTGCCGATGGCGTCGATATTATTGAGGGTGGTAAAGACATTGCCGGTGAGCACCACCGGTCTTAAGGCTTCGGCGATTTTCCCGTTGCGAATCATGTAGGCTTCACCCGCCGAGAAGGTGAACATCTCCATGCTGGTGGTGCCGCCGAACCAGTTCCTGGCGTAGACGCCCTCTTTTATATCGGCGATTATATCTTTAAAAGAAGCCTTGCCCGGTTCGATGTAGGTGTTGGTCATGCGGACGATGGGCGGGTAGCGATAGTTTATGGCGCGGGCGTTGCCGGTGGGCTTTTCCCCCATTTTGGCGGCGGTCTCTCTTGAGTGGAGCCGCCCCACCAGCTTGCCTTCCTTGATAAGATAGGTCTTGGTTGCCGGAACCCCTTCGTCATCGTATTTATAGCTGCCGCGCAGGCCGGGCACGGTGGCGCTGTCTATAATATTAAGCTCTTTAGAGCCGAACTGCTTGCCCAGCACCATGACTTGACGGAGGCGGTCGTCTTCATAGACGAAGTCCGATTCGGAGAGGTGGCCGAAGGCCTCGTGGACGAAAACGCCGGCCAGCACCGGGTCCAAGACCACGGTGTATTCGCCTCCCTTTACCCGGGGGGCGGAGAGCATGGCTACGGCGTGCTTTGCCATCTCTTCCACCTCTTTATGGAGGTGGCGCATCGGGCTGAAATCACCGCGGCTACCTAGGCTCAAATTCGCCTGCTGGACATCGCCGTCTTCGGCGGCCACGGCGCTCAGGCGGATGGTTATATCCGTCCTGGGCTGCCTGATATAGCTGCCCAGTGAGCTTAAAAATACAGTTTCCTGGTGGCTGTCGGCGTAGCCGATGACCGAGGTCTGGAGGCTGGGGGTGCCCCAGATAATCTGGTTATATTCATCGAGGAGCTGTTTCTTTTCCGCCAGCGGGATGTTGAGCGGGCGGTCCTGTTTATTGTCTACCGTGTCGACAACGGGCTCGACGGGGGCGAGCCGGCTGGTTTCCTTGCCGACCAGGGTTGCCTGCTTTACCGCCAGTTCTATTCTTTGGGGGAGGTCGTCGAGGTCGTTAAAGCTGACGAAGCCCCAGCCTCCTTTGACCAGGGCGCGGATGTTGCCGCCGGCGGCGGTCGATTTGCCGGCGGACTCTAATTCTTTGCCGCGGTAGGTGATGTGGCTCCGCTGGCTCTGCTCCAGGCGGGCTTCGATATAATCGGCTTTATATTTTTTTAGGGCTTCTGCCAGCTGTCCGGCGGCGGTTTCAATATCGGGCATAACAAGAATAGTTTAACCAGCCGCCAGTATGCTGTCAATTCGGGGGGATTAGCCTAATTTTTAGAGTGCGTTTTGTTTCCCGCCCTCCCGCCCTATAGAGGCACAGCCTCTTTACCAACTCTTTTTAGGGGGCTAATCTCTTTCCCCTTCTGGGGATTGACGGAAACCTTGGAGTGTGTATTATAGGGGTGTGAAAAAGCTTGTTATACTCTTAATATTGGTATCCCTCTTGCTGCCCCTCGTGGGGTGTGGGGATTCTCAACCTGGAAAATTCGTTGGTAGTGTTAACTCAAATGTTTACCACTATCCATATTGCAAGTATGTTGACCAAATTCACGAAAGTAACAAGATTTGGTTTACATCATCTCAGGATGCCCGTAATCATGGCTATAGACCGTGTAAAGTGTGTAATCCCCCATAGGAATGAATTATTTATCTAAAGCTATTCATGAATCCGGCTCAAATACCAGATGTCATCGGGCATATCCCGGTAGATATCGCAGACCAGTCCCTTGCTGGTCTTGACCATAAAGTAATTGCGGGTAACCTCCTTGCCCCACCACTCCTCAGCACTCTGCCAGCTCCGGTATACCCGGGTTACGCGCTGTTTCTCTCCGTTTCTAGCCAGGGTTAAAGGCACCCCCCGGACATTCATCGTTACCTTAAGTTCCTCCGGTTTTTCCAGTATCTTAGCCAATTCAAACCTCCCTATACTTATAGCTTACGTAACACGGCGATTACCTTGCCCTGAATCTCTACTTCTTCCGGCGCAAAGTACATGGGTTGCATCGTTTTATTTGCCGGCTGGAGGCGGATGCGGTCTTTTTCCCGGTAGATTTTCTTGAGGGTTACTTCCTGCTGGTTTTTGAGCCAGACCGCCGCCAGTTCGCCGTCCTCCACCGTAGTTGCCTGCTGGATGATGACGATATCGCCGTCGTCGACGAAGGCGTCGACCAGCGAGGTGCCCTTTACCTTCAGGGCGTAGATGTCTTTTTTGTCCTGGGTCAGCTCACCGGTGAGCTGGAGGGTCTCTTCGGGGGTGGTCGTCCAGCTATCGGGGGCGGGCACCGGTATCGGGCTGCCGGCGGCAATAGTTCCCAGCAGGGGCACGTGGGAGATTGCCTCCCGCTTTCTCTCCACCAGCTGGATGCTGCGGAATACCTCCGGGTCGCGGCGGATAAAGCCCTGCTCCTCCAGCATATTGAGGTGGTACTGCACCACCGAGGGCGTGCTGATATTGCACCCGCGGGCGATGTCCCGGACGGTGGGGGCGTAGCCCCGCTTATCCAGGAAGCGGCGGATGAAGTTGAGGATGCGTGGCCGGGTATCTGATACACGTGGCATGGTTAACTCTTAATACATTTGTTTCAGAAACAAGTGTATCATAATGAGTGTGGGTTGTCAATAGGGGGCTTTGGGGGGTGGATTTACTTAAGGAAATTTGCCTTTTAGAGGCTGAAACTAGTACAATATAATTGACAGCCAAAAACCAGAATGCTAAAATTCTTGGGAAGTGGTGTCGGGGCTGGTTTGAACTAAGAAATTCGGAGCCAGAGTATCCGCGGTAGACAGAGTTTTTAGCCCAGAGTTAGGCACGACATAGGCTAACGGCGAGCGGATAGAGCAAATTATGCCAAACAAAAAGGCAAGCTTTAGTAAATTGTGCCCTCAGCACCTCAGGTGTTCCCTTTCTTTTATTAATCTTTCCTGTTATTACTGGTTTCCCTAGTTAGATTGCGGCTTTCTCTCGAGGGGAGAGAAATCTAAAGTTCCAGCTGTTGTCAGTGAAAGGGGGTTAAAGATGGCTAAACCAAAGGTAGCTTTTTACTGGTGCGCCTCCTGTGGTGGCTGTGAGGAGACCGTGGTTGACCTTAACGAAGATATATTGAAGGTAGCCGATGCTGTGGATATCGTGCTCTGGCCGGTAGCGCTGGACTTCAAACGCAAGGATATCGAAGCTATGAAGGACGGCGAAATCGCGGTGAGCTTCATCAACGGCGCCGTGAGGCTGGAAGAGCAGGAAGAGATGGCCAAGCTCTTAAGGCAAAAATCACAGCTGGTGGTCGCCTTTGGCGCCTGCGCCCACCTGGGGGGGATTCCGGGGCTGGCCAACTTCTGGGACCGGGATTCCATCTTCGAGAGGGTATATAGAGAAGTCCCCACCGTGGACAACCCCGATAAGATTTTCCCCCAGCTGAAGACCAAGGTTAAAGAGGGCGAGCTTACCCTGCCCGAGTTCTATGATACGGTGAAGACCCTGGACCAGACCATAGATGTTGATTACTATCTGCCCGGCTGTCCGCCGCCGCCCGATTTGATAATGAACGCGATTAATGCCATTCTGGAGGGGAAGCTGCCGGAGAAGGGGGCGGTGCTGGCGCCCAACAAAGCGCTGTGCGATACCTGCCCCAGGGCGGAATCCAAGCCGGATAAGCTGGCTATTGACGAGGTCAAGAGACCCTGGCAGGTAAAGATGGACCCCGAGAAGTGCTTTTTGGCGCAGGGGATAATCTGCCTGGGGCCGGCGACCCGCACCGGCTGCGGCGAGACCTGTATCCGGGCTAACCAGCCGTGCCGGGGGTGCTTCGGCCCGGTGGACGGCGTCGTTGACCAGGGAGCCAAAGCCCTGTCCATGGTCGCCTCGATACTGGGAGTTGAGGGCGAGGAGACCATGAGCGAGGCAGAGGTCAAGAAGCTGATGGACAGCATCGTCGACCCGGCTGGGACGTTCTATAGATTTAGTCTGGCTTCTTCTTTGCTGAGAAGAAAGAGGATGGAATAGGAGGGTGGCATGAAGAAGATAACCATCGACCCGATAACCAGACTTGAGGGACATGGCAAGATAGAGGTATTCCTCAACGACGAGGGCGACTGCGAGCGTGCCTGCCTGCAGATTCCCGAACTGAGGGGATTTGAGAAATTTTCCGAGGGCAGAGCCGCCGAGGAGATGCCCCGTATCACCACCATGATATGCGGCGTCTGTCCCACCGCCCACCACATGGCGGCTACCAAAGCCCTGGATGACCTGTTTAAGGTAGAGCCGACCTCGGCGGCCAAGAAGATAAGGGAGCTGATGTACAACGCCTTCACCGCCGAGGACCATATTCTGCACTTCATCTTCCTGGGTGGTCCCGACTTCGTCGTCGGGCCGACGGCGCCCGCCGCTGAGAGGAACGTGCTGGGCGTTATCGGCAAGGTGGGGCTTGAAGTTGGGGGCAAGGTCATCGAGATGCGCAAGCGGATGAGGAACGTACTGCGGATAATCGGCGGCAAGCCGGTAATGCCTACCTGCGGCCTGCCCGGCGGCGTGTCCAAGCAGATTAGCGAGGACGAGAGAAAGACCATCATCGAGGCCGGTGAGTACGGCGTCGAGTTCTGCCAGGTTGCCCTGGGGCTTTTCGATGATGTGGTGCTTAAGAATAAAGACTATGTAGACCTGATTACCGGCGATGTCTACACCCATAAGACCTACTACATGGGCCTGGTGGACGAGAATAACAAGGTGAATTTCTACGACGGCATGATAAGGGTAGTCGACCCCGACGGGAAAGAATACGCCAAGTTCAAGGGGCAGGACTACCTGGACCACATAAGGGAGCACGTTGAGCCCTGGACCTACGTCAGATTTTCCTTCCTCAAGAATGTGGGCTGGAAGGGCTTTGTCGATGGCAAGGAGAGCGGCGTCTTCCGGGTGGCCCCGCTGGCGCGCTTAAACGCCTCCGAAGGCATGGCCACACCGCTGGCCCAGGAAGCCTACGATAAGATGTATTCCACGCTGGGGGGCAAGCCGGTGCACAGCACCCTAGCCTTCCACTGGGCGCGGCTGGTTGAGGCGCTCTACGCTTCGGAGAGGGTGCTGGAGCTGGCTAAAGACCCCGAGATTACCTCGGACGACATTGTCAACCTGCCCACCGAGACCCCCAAGGAGGGGGTGGGGGTGGTGGAAGCGCCCAGGGGCACCCTTATCCATCACTACCAGACCGACGAGAAGGGAATTATCACCAAGGTCAACCTGATTGTAGCCACCCAGAATAACTCGGCGGCGATTAATATGTCGGTGGAGAAGGCGGCCAAGGCGCTGATAAAGAAGGGTGATGTGCCCGATGGTATCCTGAACATGATTGAGATGGCCTTTAGGGCTTACGACCCCTGCCACGCCTGCGCTACCCATTCCCTGCCGGGGAGAACGCCCTTGGAGCTTAGTGTTTATGATTCCAGTGGAGTCCTGGTCAAGAAACTGGAAAGATAACCTGGTAAAGTAATAGCCAGCGTTTTAATAGTGTTATCAATAAGGAGGTGGGTTGTGAAGGAGAAGATAGAGGCGGCTTTAGCTAAAATAAGACCGGCCTTGCAGGCCGACGGCGGTGATGTTGAGCTGGTGGGGGTGGACGATGGGGTGGTCAAGGTAACTCTGAAGGGTGCCTGCGCCGGCTGTCCGATGGCAACCCTGACCCTGAAGCAGGGTATCGAACGGATACTCAAAGAGGAGATACCCGAGGTCAAGGAGGTGGTGGCGGTTTAGCCGCCGATAGAAAAATGCCGATATACGAGTATGTCTGTTCCGATTGTAAGCAGAAGTTTGAGCTGCTCAAACCGATGAGCCAGGCGGGCAAGTCCGTGGCCTGCCCCGAGTGCGGCGGCAAAGCCGGGCGCGTGCTTTCCCGGTTCTGCAGCTGCTCCGACGACTCTTTGGATTTTGATTCTGGCGGGGGTAGCAGTTGTAGCACTTGTTCGACGGACAGCTGCGACTCCTGTTCATTATAAAGAGGATAGTGAGGTAGATGGCTGAGCTGGAAGAGAACCTTTGCTGTCATGTCTGCGGCGAAAAGCTGGAATGCCCTGAGGGGAAGCCTCCCTGCTATGCCCTCGAGGGCTGGTTTACCGTGTCCTGCTGGGAGGGGCCGGGGGAGGTGACTCAGTACAGCTTCTGCTCCCTCAATTGCCTTAAGTCCTGGGTGGACGGGGAACTACCCGGTATTCCCGAGATATTTCTGGAGTCTTTTGGAGAGGGTAAGAACTAAGATATGGTAAGGGCTAAGCGATAATGTTGACCCTTATTCTGGGGTTCGGCAATCCCATCCTGACCGATGATGCCGTCGGCATCCGGATAGCCGAGGAGCTGAAAGGGGAGTTTCCCGATATAACCGTGGAGGCTACCAGCGAGGCCGGGCTTTCCATACTGGAAGAGGTTACCGGCTACGATAAGCTGGTTATCATCGATTCTATTAAGACGGGAAAGGGGAAACCGGGGGAGCTGTATAAGCTTACCCTGGAGGACCTTAAGCCCAGGTCCGATTTCTCTTCCTCCCACGGTCTGGATATCGCCACCGCCTTCAAGCTGGGGGAAAAGCTGGGCTATCCCCTCCCCCCTGAGGTGAGCATCTACGCCGTGGAGGTAAAAGATAATACTACCTTCGGGGAGGAGTGCACCCCGGAATTAAAGCAGAGTATATCGTTAATTGTCGGTCAGATAGTAAAGGAGGAAAGGCTATGTCAGACTTCGAGCCCAAAGTCCTAGTTTTTTGCTGTAACTGGTGTTCCTACGCCGGCGCTGACCTGGCCGGCACTTCCAGGCTGAAAATGAAGCCCAATTTCCGGGTAATCCGCACCATGTGCTCCGGCCGGATTGACCCCTCCTTTGTCTTTCACGCCTTCGCCCGGGGCGCCGACGGGGTGCTGGTGGCCGGCTGCCATCCCGGAGATTGCCACTACAGCAGCGGCAACTACAAGGCGAGGCGGCGGGTGAGCCTGCTCCGTAGTGTGCTGCCCCAGATGGGGATAGAGCCGGAGAGGTTAAGGCTGGAGTGGATTTCCGCCTCCGAGGGCAACAAGTTCCGCGATACCGTTAACGGGTTTATCGATGAGGTAACCCAGCTTGGCCCGCTTCACAGCAACGGTAAGGGTGAGGTGAAGAAGGGGGAGGCGGTCAGGGTAAAGGGTAACTAGAAAGGGTGCTATTTTGAGCCAAACGGTCGCCGAGCCGAAAGTCGCCGTTAATATCAAAGAGGAGCAGTGCAGCCGCTGTTCTATCTGCAGTTCTCTCTGCCCCTACGACGCCATCACCCAGGACCGTGATAACCACAAAATGGTTCTGGATATTGAGAAGTGCCAGGTCTGCGGTATCTGCTATTCCGCCTGTCCGGCCAAGGCTATCGACACCATCTACTACAGCTGCGGTTCGGTGCTTAAATACCTGGAGAAGGTCAGGCCGCAGTACAAGAGCGATACCCTGGTTATAATGTGCAAGGGCAGCGCCCCCGACTTCAGTGAGGTGGGTAAGCTCTTTGGGGTAAAAGAGTTTATCCCGCTGGCCGTCCCCTGTGTGGGGCGTATTCCCGAGGAGGTGTTGCTGGGGGTGATGGTAGCCGGAATAAAGAAGATTAATATACTGGCCTGCGACGAGGACTACTGCCGCTTTCAACGGGGCAGCCCCCTCGCCGGGCGCCGGGTCGTCGCCCTCAACCGCATGCTGGAGCAGCTGGGCTATGGCCCGGAGGCCATCACCCTGAAGCGGAACAGCCTCAAGGTGAAGGTGAATAAAGACCTCTGCATCGCCTGCGGCACCTGCGTGGCTTGCTGCCCCTATCACGCCCCCAAGCTGGAGAGCGTGGGGGGGATAAGCTTTGACCTGGACGCCTGCCGGG
>Ga0307429_1000756_pt1 | contig 17377 bp, 15 predicted proteins | sample SalMarWE160230MG_FD_202151 | JGI IMG/M metagenome (GOLD analysis project Ga0307429, IMG submission 202151) | Salt marsh sediment microbial communities from the Plum Island Ecosystem LTER, Massachusetts, United States - WE1603-230 | ecosystem: Environmental > Aquatic > Marine > Intertidal zone >... | reverse complement strand
AAGATGGATGGTGATGCCCGAGGTGGAGCTGCCCTTTCTATTAGATTTGTTACCGGGGTGCCCATAAAATACCTGGGCACGGGCGAGAAGATGGATGCCCTGGAAGTATTTTATCCCGACCGTTTAGTGTCTCGCATTCTGGGTATGGGAGATATGCTCACTTTCATTGAGAGAGCTGAGGCAACCTTTGACCAGCAACAGGCCAAAAATTGGGAAAGAAAAATTCGCACCGGAGGTTTTGACCTTGAAGACCTCCTCAGTCAAATGCGCCAAATTCACAAAATGGGTTCCTTAGGGGGACTGGTGGAAATGATACCGGGTTTCTCTAAATTCGCTTCCCATTTGCCAGATGTCGAAGGGGAGAAACAGCTAAAAAAGATAGAAGCTATTATCCTGTCTATGACTTACGAGGAGAGGCGTAATCCAGCCATTATTGATGGCAGACGGCGAAGCCGTATTGCTCAAGGAAGCGGCACCACATCCAAAGATGTCAATCAACTTCTTAATCAGTTTCGCGAGATACAAAAGTTAACTAAGTCACTAACGCGAGGTAAGTTACCTAAAAAGATGGGTACTATGTTTGACATCCCTTTAAAGTGAAGTCAGTCTAAATAGCCTTTGAGCTTTCGACTGCGGGTGGGATGACGCAACTTGCGTAGAGCCTTACCTTCAATCTGTCGTATTCTTTCTCGAGTTACGTCGAATTCTCTACCCACCTCTTCCAGAGTTCGAGCATGCCCGTCCTTAAGGCCAAATCTAAGCTGGAGCACCTTTTTTTCGCGCTCGGTAAGTTCATCAAGTACTTTATCTATTTGTTCCTTGAGTAGCTGTTGTGAAGTGGCTTCAGTTGGGGCTAAACTAGCGTGATCTTCAACAAGGTCTCCTAGACGGCTATCGGCATCCTCTCCAATGGGCATGTCCAGCGATATTGGCTCACGGAAAAACAAAGCCATGACCCCTTCTACTTTTTCTGGGGATATATTCAGGCGGTCGCCAATTTCTTCGTAACTTGGTTCGCGTCCAAGTTCTTGAATTAACTGCCGAGTTGTGCGCAATAGCTTGTTAATGGTCTCTACCATGTGTACCGGAATGCGAATGGCACGAGATTGGTCAGCTATAGATCGAGTGATACCTTGCCTGATCCACCAGGTGGCGTAGGTACTGAATTTATAGCCTTTTCTATACTGGAACTTATCTACAGCTCGGATAAGGCCAATATTTCCCTCCTGGATAAGCTCAAGTAGGGGCATACCATGCCCGATGTATTTCTTGGCTATGCTCACCACCAGACGTAGGTTTGCTTCGGTGAGGTGCCTTTCTGATGCTTTTGCTTCAGTCCTTATCTGCTCAAAGTAAGCTTTGAACTCATTGCTATGAGAATCGATTCGAGACAAGAACCTGCCGTCAGTCGAGAGAGTCTTTAGTTCTTGCCACGAAGTTTTATCTCTGGCTAGGAGCTCTAGCAATTGCGGAGGCGGAAGTTGACTGTTTATAGAAAGATTTACTATAGCATCTTCAGCCGTAGTGGTTCCTTTGTCTATTCCATTAGCGATTGCCGCTATTAACGATGGGTCTACAACAGCGTCAATGGCGGAGCGAAATTTAGGATTCCTGATCGTCTCCACCACATTGCTGGAGGGATTGATACCAATATGCTCTTCGATAATCTGAACAACGGGGTATGCCTTGCATAATTGAGAAATTACGTAAATAACTACGTTAACGGGTGAGGGGAATTTCTTGTATTTCCTAAAATGGTTGTCATCGATTCTTTCCAGGCTTCTGCCCAGCTCTATCCTCCGGCATAGTAACTTCTCTTCATGGACATTGAGAAGTGGCACTCTGCCGATTTCTTGAAGATACATACGAGCTGAGTCGTCAATTACCTCATATTCCCCTAGTGGCGGCGGAGGCCTGATCTCCTCAGTTTGTTCAGCGGGGAATTCCTCACTTCCTTCTTTTTCTTCACCTTCCTCGGTTAAGGTACTGGCATCCTCAGCTTCAGCGTCATCGCTGAGTAAGCTTTCAGACTCTTCCTCGTCACTACCCAGGTTGATGTCTTCTTCTTTCATTGAACCCATGGTTTTTTCCCTTTTTTAACAAAGACGTCCTGAAGTTGCTGCCCGGAATTTATTCCCCGTTCCTCCAGTTTGGACAACTCTGAGCTTATACCACCCTTTTCCCTCTCAAGCTCAAGCGCCGCCTCCTTCTCAGTTTCTAATTTCCGGGATAACTTTTCTTGTAGACGTAGAATACAATTGGCTAAATCGAAGTGTCGTGTTCGCTCGCTTTCCTGTACGGCTGGCGGGAAATTTTTATTAACTAAATAGTATAAATGTTCTAATAGACTCGTGTCAAGTCCACTTTCAAGATCCGGGATATCGGAGGAATGTTGCCATTTGACAAAGACCTCTCGATTTTCCGTAGATTCGAAGTGTTCTGGTGATAACTCTTGAGCCAAAGGACGAAGCTCTGGGTACTGCAGGAGCAGTGCCAAGCAGTATTCTTCAATAGCGCTGGATACAAACTGACGGGCAAGGCGAGATTGTTCTGTTGGCTTGCTAAGTTGAGGCCTTTTCCTGGCAGTCTTTAATTTCTGCAAGGCAACTTCTATATCCGACGTTCTGATTTTTAGTGCCCGAGCTAGCTTCTCAACATAATGGAATTTTTGTGTGGGGTCCTTTATTTCATAAATTGATGGCAGGAGTTTTTGTACAGCCAGGGATTTGTCTTTGGCTTTATTGATATCGACTTTGCTTATTACAGATTGAAAGGCGAAGTCCAGAATAGGCATAGTTTGTTCCACTAGTTTCTGCCAGAGGGCAGGGTCTTCTCTTATTACTTCATCCGGGTCTTTGCCTGGAGGTAATAAAATGACATTTGCATCAGCATTGGAGTAAGCTAATATCGCTTTGCCTCGCAAGGTGGCTTCCTCTCCGGCAAGATCGGCATCGAGTGCCAGAGTTATGTTATTGGATAATCTTTTAATGACTTCCACCTGATTCTCGGTTAAAGAAGTTCCCATTGAGCCAACTACATTTTGCCAGTCGTGCTGGTGAGCAGTGAGAACATCCATGTAGCCTTCCACGATTATTACCAAGTTTTTCTTTTTAATGGCAGATTTAGCCTTATCAATGCCATACAAGTTGCTACTCTTATCGAAAATCGATGTCTGGGGGGAATTGATATATTTAGGCAGGGAGTCATCAAGAACTCTGGCTCCGAAACCAGTGACCCGACCCCGGATATCACATATAGGGAACAGCAGCCGGTTGCGAAACCGATCGTAACTACCTCCTCCTTCTTTCTCGATTATCAGACCAGCTTCTACCAGCTCCTTTTCTGTGTAACTTTTACCCAGCAGGTAATTCTTAAGGGCTTCCCAGGCATCAGGACTGAAACCGAGACGGAACTCTTCGATAGTCTCAGTCGTGACCTTTCTTTTTGCCAGATAGTTTCTCGTTGCTTCTCCTGCCTTAGTGCTCGAAAGTAAATGGTGATAGTATTCAGTAGCTGCCTCATTAATCTGAAATAATCTCTCGTTCTTCTCATCCTTAGCCTTATCTGGCGCCTCACGAGGGCTTAAAGTTATGCCTCCCCTCTGAGCTAAAAGACGAAGAGCCTGGCCAAAATCGATGCTTTCCTTTTTCATGATAAAAGAGAAGATATCGCCGCCAGTTCCACAGGCACCAAAACAATGCCAGCTTTGTTGCTCAGGAAAGACAAAAAACGAAGGGTGTTTCTCACTATGAAATGGGCATAAGCCTTTGAAGTTACGCCCTGCTTTTTGCAGAGTAACATACTCAGAGACAAGCTCTACTATATCTAATCTCTGCTTTACTTCCGTGATCACGCTCATTGAGATATTTCTTCAGCCAATCTTAGCGCATATTGATCGGTCATCCCAGCAATGTAATCAATGACTTTGCGCTCCTTGTTATCCGGTAGAGAGGCAAATTCTCGAGGTAATCCGTCCTCATGTTTCAGGAAATGAGCATATAACAAATGCAGTGCCTCTACCGCCTTTACTGCCTCCTCTTCGTCTAAGCTGGGATAATATACTTTGTCAAATAGAAACTGGCGGAGTATATTAGTTGCTCTGAGGACTTCAGGGCTCATGCCTATAGTTGGCTTGGGTAAATCGCCATTGCCACTAACTAGCCAGGAGCAGTCAATGATATCACAAACCAGGGTATTAATCCGCTGTGAATGCGTATTTCCCAGAGTTGATACTACCGGCTTGGGTAAATCATTCTGGGAGATAACGCCAGCTCTTATGGCATCCTCGACGTCGTGGTTAACATACGCCACGATATCGGCTATCTTGCATATCTGGCCCTCTAAAGTATTGGCATCTCCCCATCCCTCTCCCAAGATCTCAGCTTGTCCCTTGGAATGATTGAGGATACCATCTCGCACTTCCCAGGTAAGATTTAGCCCCTGCCCTTCCTTTTCCAATAAATCAACCACTCGTAAGCTTTGTTCATTATGCTTGAAGCCGCCGTGGTACAACTCGTTCAGGACTTCCTCGCCTATATGACCAAAGGGTGTATGCCCTAAATCATGTCCGAGAGCGATAGCCTCCGCAAGGTCTTCATTGAGATTTAGAGCCCGCGCTATAGTTCTGGCTATCTGGGATACTTCCAGAGTGTGAGTAAGCCTGGTGACATAATGGTCCCCCAGGGGAGCAATAAAAACCTGTGTCTTGTGTTTTAGCCGACGGAAGGCCTTGGAATAGATGATACGGTCACGGTCACGTTGGAAACTGGTCCTTATAGGGCATGGCTCTTCCCGCTTCAACCGACCACGGCTGAACTTACTCTTAGCGGCATAAGGAGAAAGAGCTTCTTCCTTCTTCTCCGTCTGCTCACGTATATTAGGTTTGTTAACCATGGAATCACTGTAATATGGTAAGTCAAGGCAAAAATCCTTAATTTACCGCAGCAGCACCTTCATGTCCTCACACGCGTTTTCTTTTGGCTTTTGCTTTTATCCTGTTTTCCACCTCTGCGATATTTAACCTCGTCGACAGTACCACATCCGGGTTCAAAGACATCGAATCTATGCCGCACTCAACTAAAAAGTCGGCAAATTCCGGAAAATCACTCGGCGCCTGCCCGCATATCCCTACTTTTCTCCTTGGTTTGTGATTGTGTGCCACATCTATGACTTGCTTCACCAATCTCTTCACCGCTTCATTCCTTTCATCAAATATGTGTGCCACAAGCTCGGAATCTCTATCCAAACCGAGAGTTAATTGCGTTAAATCGTTCGACCCTATGCTGAACCCATCAAACACACCGGCGAATTCCTCAGCCAAAACCACATTGGATGGTATCTCGCACATCACATACACTTCCAACCCATTTTCCCCTTGCCTTAAGCCAAACTCTTCCATGGTTTTTATTACCTTCATCCCTTCTTCCGGCGTCCGGCAAAAAGGAACCATCACCTTCACATTGGTCAACCCCATCTCGCCCCTTACTTTCTTTATCGCTTCGCATTCTAAACCAAAGGCAGGCTTAAACTTCTCATCATAATAGCGAGACGCCCCCCTCCACCCTATCATGGGGTTACTTTCCTCGGGCTCGTAACGATACCCCCCGATTAAATTGGCATACTCATTTGTCTTAAAGTCAGAAAACCGAACGATGACCTCGTTGGGATAAAACCCCGCAGCTATTTTCGCTATCCCCATGGCTAGATTATCAATGAAAAACTCCCTTTTATCCTTATATGACGCACTCTTCTTATCTATCTCTTCAATCACCTTCGCCAGCTTCTTGTCATTTCTCGCTGCTTTCTGCAACTCATCATATTCTATAAGAGCCATGGGATGTATGCCGATGTAAGAGTTGATGATGAACTCTTCCCGGGCCAAGCCCACGCCGTCATTAGGAATTTGACTTTGAATAAACGCACCATCGGGAATGCCAAAGTTCATCATTATCCTGGTGTCGGGCCTGGGAATCTTAGTCACTTCTACTTCATCTACTCTGTATTTCAATTTCCCCTCATATATCCTGCCTTCACCTTGCGAACAATCTATCGTGACCTCTTTTATCTCCCTCAAGACCTCCGTCCCCTTGCCGGTGCTAATTACACAAGGTACCCCAAGCTCACGACTCACGATAGCCGCATGGCATGTCCTTCCACCCTTATTTGTAATTATGGCACTGGCAATCTTCATTATTGGCTGCCAGTCGGGGTCTGTCATCTCAGTAACCAGAACTTGGCCCTTCTTGAATCTGTGGATCTCACTACTCTCTTCTATTACATGCACTTCGCCTTGCCCTATCTTTGTCCCCACTGCTTCCCCTTTGAGCAGTAACTTCCCCTTTTCTTCAAGCACATAAGTCCTGAGCGAAGCTAAGTCCATTTGTGAATGCACTGTCTCTGGCCTGGCCTGGACTATGAAAAGTTCCCCGGTTATCCCATCCTTTGCCCATTCAATGTCCATAGGTAGACCATAATGTTCTTCTATAATGCAAGCCCACCTGGCGAGAACCAAGATTTCATCGTCACTCAATACGAACTTTCTTTGCTCCTCAACCTTGACTTCCTTTTGCTCCGTTCCAGCTCCATCTCTCTTGTAGACCAGTCTCTTTTCCTTCGTCCCCAGCTTCTTTTCTACAATTGGCCTGAACCCTTCCTTTAGAGTGGGCTTGAAAACGTAAAACTGGTCTGGGTCAACAATTCCCTGTACCACATTCTCTCCCAGACCATAGGCAGCAGTTATGTAGACCACATCCCTGAAGCCTGAATCTGTATCTATGGAAAACATGACACCGGAGCAGGCTAAATCAGAGCGAACCATCTTTTGCACCCCTATGGAGAGGTAAACGCTGAGATGGTCAAAACCTTTATCCACCCGGTAGGAGATCGCCCGGTTCGTGAACAAAGACGCAAAGCAGTCCATGACCTTTCCCAAGAGGTCATCTTCTCCACGCACGTTCAAATAACTCGTTTGCTGCCCAGCGAATGAAGCTGTAGGCAAATCTTCGGCAGTGGCACTGCTTCTCACAGCAACATCGACGTTCTTTCCAAATCTCTCTTCCATCTTTCGATAGCAAATTCTTATCTCCTCTTCTAATTCTTTAGGGCAGGGAGAATTTGCTATCGAATTCCTTATCTTTTCGCCCCTCTTCGCCAAATTTTCCATATCCTGTGTATCCAGGTCCGCTAAAGTGTCTCTGATTTTTTGGCTTATGCCTGCTTTCTCTACCACATACTTATATGCTTCAGCAGTAATAGCAAAACCGGGGGGAATGGTTACCCCTTTCTCACCCAGATTTCTTATCATTTCACCAAGAGAGGCGTTTTTACCGCCGACTAAAGCTATGTCCTTTGCTCCAAATTCCTCAAACCATTTCACAAACTTCATAGTTCTTTCTCCTCTTTACAAAGTATAGTCATATCCGCACATGCCATCTCAGCCAAATCCGCATCCTTGCTTACAGGCAGTTAAGCTAAAAACAAAGCCAAATTATACCATGTTTCAGTAAGGCCAAAAGAAGAGGGATTTTTGCCTCTCCGGCTTGGCCCTACTACGGTCAGCCTATCCTTCTGCCATCTGTTGCAGCGCCATTTTAATCTTTTCTTCTAAGCTTAGCTCCTCAGAATCTGGAAGCTTAGAGATAGCTTTGGTGGCTTCCGTTAAAGAGTAGCCCAAGCCAGTTAAAGCAGCTATGACATCGGCACTCTCCGGGGCTAAGGGCAGGGCTACCTCTTTCCATTCCTTTTCCAATTTGCCTCTGAGTTCAACGACAAGGCGGCTGGCCATTTTTTTACCGATGCCAGGCGCCTGGCTGATGAGGTCGCTATCGCCGCTGGTTATAGCCATGACAAGTTGCTCAGGATTCAAAGCTGAGAGCAGGGCTAAAGCCACCTTAGAGCCAACTCCTGAGACGGAAATAAGGTTTTTGAACAAAGCTAATTCCTCGCTTGAGGCAAAACCGTAAAGAGAAATATTATCCTCTCTCACATGGAGATGGGTATAGAGGGAGACATTGCCTTTAACAGCTCCTAATTGGCTTAAAGTTGAGCCGGAGACATATACCTGAAAACCTACTCCGCCGACATTAATGATAATGGAGTCGTTACCACGATATTCCAGTATGCCTTCTAACGTAGCTATCATTTCGGCGTATGTTCAGTGAGCCATTGGTTAAGGTGTCTCTGCTGAATGTGGCACATAGCTACAGCCAGGGCATCAGCAGCATCGCTAGGCTGAGGTAGCTCAGAGAGCCTGAGTTGGACTCTTACCATTTCTTGAACCTGTTGTTTGTCGCTTTGCCCATAGCTGGTTATTTGCTGTTTTATCTTGGCTGGCGAGTAATAGTAGACGGGCAATCCCTGATTGACCGCTGCCAGGATAGCTATAGCTTGTGCTCTGCCAATAGCAAACGCTGACCTCACGTTGTGGCCGATAAATGGCTCTTCAATGGCCACTTCGCTCGGTTTATGCTTAGCGATAATTTTGCTTAATTCATTGTAGAGAGAGCGCAGTCTCTCCTCCATAGGAAGCCGGGATGGAAGATTGATTACTCCGCAATCTACCATATGCACTTCTTCCTCGCCATCTACTATACCGTAGCCTAAATTTATAGTGCCAGGGTCAACGCCTAGAATGCACATGGTAGGTTCAACTGCGCAGCTTTTCTAAAGTAGCCTCAGAAAAATCGATATTGGAGAAAACACGCTGTACATCGTCTAATCCTTCCAGCTCGTCGAGGAAATTCAGGGCTTGAACTGCTTTATTTTCCTCCAGCAACACCGTAGTTTGAGGCGTTAGCGAGAGCTCCGCCGAAATCACATGTTCGTTCTCTTCAATAACCTTTCTTACTTTTTCCAAATCCTCTGGTTTAGTGTAAATTTCCACATAATCCTTTTCGGTCTTAACATCTTCGGCCCCGGCATCAATAGCTCGTAGCGCTATTCCTTCGGCATCTGAGGCATTGCTTTCTACAGTAATCACTCCTCTACTCTCAAAGAGCCAGGAGACACAACCACTCTCACCAAGATTAGCACCGTGGCGGGTGAAGAGACGGCGGACATCCTGAATGGCGCGATTACGGTTATCGGTCAAGGCTTCCACCAAAACTGCTATCCCGCTTGGCCCATAGCCTTCGAGTTTCATCTCAATTAAGGCAGCTTCCCCGGCTTCACCACTGCCCCGCTTTATGGCTCTCTCGATATTCTCCAAAGGCATGTTATTATCACGGGCTTTCTGTACTGCTAAACGTAACTGGAAATTACTTTCTGAATTAGGACCACCTTGTCGCACTGCAACTATGATTTCTCGAGCAAGCTTGGTAAATAACTGCCCGCGCTTGGCATCAGCTACTCCCTTCTGCCGCTTAATCTGTGACCACTTAGAATGTCCTGACATTGCTATCCTTTATATCATTTTATCACTGCAACTCCTAAAAGGGAAAGCAGACATACTTGAGCGATACTGCAACGTTTTGGTCGGCCGGGGTTGAAAATATAGCCTACTGTAGTTGCCCTATTCATTGGGCTCCCTCCTCTGTCATTGCGAGGAGTGAGATTCCTCGCTTGCGCTTCGGAACAGGCTCCGCAATCTCGTGGAGCCAATGAGATTGCCACGCCCCGACAAGTCGGGGCTCGCAATGACAAAAATGCTTGCGCTCTGATTTCATCAGAGCAACTACAGGAATCCGGAGCCCATCCCTTTTAGTCCTTCAGCATAAGGTTCCCTTACTATACCCTTCTCGGTGATTATGGCAGTTATATAACTATGGGGAGTGACATCAAAGGCAGGATTGGCTGCTCTTATGCCTTCGGGAGCAATGGGTACTCCCTGGATATGAGTTACCTCCTCAGGGCTTCGCTCTTCAATTGGGATTTTGTCTCCCGAGCTTAAGGAAAGGTCAATAGTGCTTGTAGGAGCAGCGACATAAAAGGGGACTTCACTTTCTTTAGCCAGCACTGCCAGAGTATAGGTGCCGATTTTATTGGCGACATCGCCATTGGCGGCAATCCTGTCAGCGCCAACAATGACACAGTCTAACTGCCTCTGCTGCATAAAATAGCCAGCCATGGAATCGGTAATCAAAGTTACCGGGATGCCCTCTTGCCTTAGTTCCCAGGTGGTTAGCCTGGCTCCCTGGAGAAGGGGACGGGTTTCCGTGGCAAAGACGCTCACTTTCTTTCCCTGTTCTTTAGCAGCCTTGATTACACCCAGGGCAGTGCCATAGCCGGCGGTGGCTAAAGGACCGGCGTTACAATGAGTAAGCATGGTGAAACCATCCTTGATAAGCTCGGCTCCTAGCTGGCTGAGCTGCCTGGTTGCGGTTATTTCTTCCTCGTGAATCCGCTTTGCTTCATTGACAAGCGAATTTTTTATTCCAGCAACGCTGTCTCCCTTGGCAGCTTTCTTCATCTTGTTGATAGCTTGAAAAAGGTTGACCGCAGTAGGCCTGGAGTCAGCAAAACTTTGCATGACCTGATTCAATTGGGCGAGAAATTCATCCTTGTTTGCTGTTTTAATATCCGACGCCCCCAGAGCTATGCCGTAGGCAGCAGCGACCCCGATGGCTGGTGCCCCGCGAACCCTCATTTCCTTGATAGCCAGGACTACACCTCGGTAATCGTCCAGGTCGGCAAAGATTCGCTCCCCGGGAAGCCTGCTCTGGTCCAGTATCCTTAGCTTGCCGTCAAGCCATTCCATTGCTCTGGCTGCCATTGCCTTATAATAGTATAATTCAAGAGACAGGAATAAAGGAAGCAATTGACTTGGCAAGCTGTCTATCATTATGTCTAAGGTTACAATACAAAAGCATACAAAGGAGGCAATATGAATGTTTGCATAATAGGCGGTGGAGGAGGTGCTAGCAATGCAGCCAATGTTATTCGCCGTTTAGACGAAGAGGCTCAAATTGACCTGTTCAATAAACGTAGCGAGATGGGCCACCAGCCTTGTGAAATTCCTTACGTGCTGAGGGGATTCCTCTCATCATGGCAGGACACTTTTGTGTTCAAGCAGAAATTCTACGACGAAAGGAACATTAAGGTCCACTTGAATATGGAGGTTACCGATATCAACAGGGAGGAGAAATCCCTGATAGCTGGTGGAAAAATTTACCACTACGATAAAGCAATTCTAGATTTGGGCTCTATCTCTGTTACCCCTCCTATACCAGGACTAAACGGCGAAAATGAATTCTTCCTGGACACCAGTCTGGAAACTGCCAGAGTATTTGAAGAGGCGATTTCCAAGTATTCGAGCGCAGCTATCGTGGGCACGGGACAAATAGCCCTGGATGTAGCCGGGGTTCTGAAAGCAAGAAATTATGACAAAATATACCTTCTAGGCAGGTCGGACTGTCTCCTCCGAGCCTACCTGGATAAAGATATGGCAGAAATCATTGAAAGAGGGATAAAAGAAAAAGGTATAGAACTAATTCTGCCGGCGAGAATCAACAGTATAAAAAGCCATAATGGTAAAAAAATCGTATCTCTTCCAGGTCAGGAGCTTGAGGTGGACTTCGTTTTCTTCGCTACTAGCTCCAGGCCCAATGTAGAGCTAGCCAGAAAAGCTGGTATCCGGATAGGCGAATCAGAGGCTATCGCTGTGAACGAATACCTTCAGACCAATGACCCTGATATCTACGCTATCGGGGATTGTATGGAGAATTGGGACAGAATCACAGGTTCTAAAAGGACTTACCAGACCGCCACTTCCGGGGCTACAACGGGAAGAATTGCAGCTACAAATCTAATTCGGGGCAATGTTCTTCCTCACCAGGGTACTGTAATGACGTTCGTTACCCAGGTTTTCAACTACGAAGTAGGTACGGTAGGTTTCACCGAAATCTATGCACGAGAGCAAGGACTGAATGTCGTCTGTAATATAATGAGGACTGCTACGCGGCGGAGATCATTCGGGGGCAAACCTATCCACATCAAGCTCGTTGCCGACCCGCAGACCAAAAGCCTGGTTGGGGCCCAAATCATTTCGGAGGAAATGGTGGCGGGGAAGATCGACAGACTCGCCCTTGCCATAGCGCTGAGAGTCCCGGTTGAACAACTGGCCTTGATTGATACTTGTTACTCTCCACCGCTGGGCTCAGCATACGAGTCAACAGTAATGGCGCTGGACCAATTAATACCCAAGCTTACATGACCTGGTTCGCCTGATGTAGCCCGGGATTTCGTTACCCCCAGCCAATATATTGATTTGATAATATCGTGGAATAATGCTACCCTTATCCAATTCATCCTCGGGGAGGCAGAGATGGCCAAGATTTATTTCTTAGATGTTACCAATCGCGATGGCGTTCAAACCGCCAACCTCGGTCTTTCCAAGCTGGAAAAGACCATGATAAACGTGTACCTCAACGAAATGGGTGTCTTCCAGTCCGAATTTGGTTTTCCTACGACGAGACACGAATCGTTTTACCTTCAGGCGAACCTGGAACTAGCTGAAATGGGCGTCCTGCAACCCATCCGGTTGGGAGGGTGGATAAGGGCAATCGTCGCTGATGTGGAAAAAACCTTCAAGCTTGTCCCGAATATTAAGCACCTTAATATCTCTATTTCCACATCGGCCCAAATGCTTCAAGGCAAATTCAAGGGCACAAAGAGCCGAGAAGACATCGTAAGCATGATGGTCGATGCTTTAGAAGCGGCTCGTGCCCATGGGGCTGAAAGCATAGGTGTAAATGCCGAAGATGCCTCCAGAACAGAAACAGATTTTTTGGTCAAATTCGGCCTGGCAGCCAAGGAACACGGGGCTGACCGACTCAGGTATTGTGATACCCTGGGCTATGACAATGCATTTACCATCTACGAGAGTGCCAAAACTCTGGCGGAGGATGTCGGAATACCTATTGAGCTTCACTGTCATGGCGACCTGGGAATGGCTGTGGCTAATTCACTTGCCGGGGCTAAAGGAGCTATAGACGGTGGACAGGATGCTTACATCAACACCACCATCAATGGAATTGGCGAGAGAGCCGGCAATGCTGACCTTGTAGCCTCAGTTCTAGCTGTCACCAAATCCAAGGGATTTGCGGACAAATATCGACTGGGAAAGCCCATAGACCTGACAAAGGCCTGGAAAGTAAGCAAATTTGCCAGCTATGCTTTCGGGGTCCCCATTCCCATAAACCAGCCTGGCGTTGGAGCCAATGCCTTTGCTCACAGCTCTGGTATTCATGCTGATGGAGTATTGAAAGACCCCGAGAACTACGAGCTATATAGCTTCGACGAACTGGGTAGAGGTGAACAGGAGCTTGTAGAGACTGGCAGAGAGATATGCTCAGGGGAATATAGCGGGATATCAGGCTTCAGTCATATAATGGGTCAGATGGAGGTGTCGTTTGACGATGCCAGGCAAGCTGAAGAGATTCTGGAACTAGCAAGATATGCCAACGTGGAAGCGCAAAAACCACTGGAGGAGGATGAACTACTCTTCATCGCCAAATACCCCAAAATTGTGAAAAAACTGTTGACACTTTTACCACCAGAGTAACACGTCCTTGACACCATTATCCCTCCCATTTGATATAATATAGTTAATTGCGGGTGTAACTCAGCGGTAGAGTGCTTGCTTCCCAAGCAAGACGTCGTGGGTTCGAATCCCATCACCCGCTGTGGTGATAGTCGTAACGAGCAAAACTATAAATTAGAAAATGAGGATAAAGCTAAAGAATAAGCAGTTGGCAGGGTTGGCACATCAGCTTCCCTTCGAAGTGATTGTAGAAGACCCGAGGGATGTTAAGGGCCTGTTGGAAATATTAGGCCACAATATGCCCTGGGATGAAATGGGGCTTAATAAATTTGGCGATCCCCTCAGGAAGCCAAACAGGGTGACCTTCTCTGTGGAGGCAGTTGACGGGGGGTTTGTCTGCGATATTCACCCCGCTTTCGCTATCTACATTTCCAATCTTTTGACAGTAGAAAAATAGTCTGCGCATAGTTCACAAAGTTATGGGCCGTTAGCTCAGTTGGTAGAGCACCTGACTTTTAATCAGGGTGTCACAGGTTCGAGCCCTGTACGGCCTACCATTGCAGATATACAACAAACGTGGTATAATCAAGATGCCTGGGGGACCCAAACAATGTTATGTCAAAGACAGGTACACTGAATGGTGAAAAATCAAATGAACGGCTAAATAGAACTCTAGGTACCCTGAATAGGCTCCCCACGATTACCGCCGACACCACTTTAGGCGGACAATTAGAAGTCTTTCTCCTTACCTGTAAGGTAAATGGCTTATCCCCACGAACACTATCTGATTATGGGGATAAAATCGGCAGATTTGTTACCTTCTGCCAGGCTCAAGGTATCGATGAGCCCAAGCAGATCACGCCACACCACATTCGGGTTTTCCTACTATTTCTCCAGGAGCGCATAAAAGCCAGCTCGGTACATGATTATTATGGCTGCATACACAGGTTCGTCAATTGGCTCGTCGAGGAAGAGATACTAAAAGAAAGCCCTATGGAACGGATGCGGCCCCCGAAGGTGCCCAGGCAGATTATTCAGCCCTTTACCCGGGACCATGTCGTACGGATGCTTACAGTATGCGGCGACACGTTTCTAGGCTGCCGTAACCAAGCGATAATCAAAACCTTCGTGGACACCGGGCTCCGATTATCAGAATTGGAGGGAATCCAACTATCTGACCTAGATTTCGATAACAGCACGATTAAGGTAATGGGCAAAGGCGCAAAGGAACGCCGTGTCCGCATATCCCCGGATACGCAGAAGGCTATCCTGAGGTACCTATTACGGCGTAAGGATGATGGTTTGCCTTGCCTCTGGGTGACTGAGGAACACAAGCCGTTGCGTGCGCGAGGTATCAGTTCAATGATTCGTAGATTGGGTGAGCGCGCCGGCATAACCCACCAAGTAAGAACGAGTGCGCATACCTTCAGGCATACAGCAGCCATACAGTACCTTCGCAACAAGGGCGACCAGTTTACCCTTCAGATCATGCTCGGGCACTCGACTTTAGAGATGAGCAGACGCTACGTTTCGACTCTTGGAGTGGAGGATATGCTAAAAGTTCACCAAACGGCCTCGCCGGTGGAGAATTGGAAGCTATGAGGGTATGGGGTGAAACATGAAAAGCAGTAGGAATTTTTGGTACTACTTCGGTATAGGTGCTATGGTTTTTGGAGTGGGAGCCATAATTTATTCAGTAGTGAGTGGCGAAACCTATGTGCTCGGGAAATTTGTTGTAGTCCTAGTAATAGGTATCACTGTCTTTATCAGAGAATTGAAGGCTAAAAGAGAGGTAACCACCGATCAGGAAAAACCGAAGTTACATAATGGGGATTGACTTCCACCAGCGAACCTTCGAGGGAAGGCAGGGTAAGGCTATGCCCTAACAGGTGCCGCATCTCATATCTAACTAAGCATCGCTGGAAAAGGCGGACCAGAAGGCCCGCCTTTTCTATCTGACGGGATTCGCACGATTATAATTCCCGTTTTCGTCGCACCTTTTTGATTTTCATTTTGCCCCCAATGGCTTACCTGCTTATGGGTGCAACTTGCCCCCTGTTGCGCCTATGATTACAGGGGGTTAACTTCATAACATCATGTGATGAAGTTAAATCAGTCCTTTCCCCAGCCCTTCTCTCAGCATAGAGGTTTGTTAAGGAAGTGCAAAGAAGGTTGGAGGGCAAAAGTTAAGGGGTAATTTACATGCACTAGCACGATAAGGAAGGCATGTAATTTACATGCACTAGCACGATAAGGAAGGCATGTAACCATGGCAATTTGCAAGGTTAAAAAGAACGGGCGGGAATACTATCGGCTACGGGACAAGAATGGCAAATATATAAAGAAGCTGGGCAAGAGCCGAAAGGAAGTACAGAGTAGGTTGGAGGCGAAGGCGAAAAGCTGAACGTGAAAGGGTGATAGTTTTACAATACACCCAGCTATGAAGGTATTGTAACAATGGCGTCAATTTACGAAAGGGTTTACAAGAACGGCAGAAATTGAAACGAGAGGCTTTGTCTCTAAGGTATGACTATGGTTGGACGGAGCGACGGATTGCCGACCATCTTCATATTGCCAAAACCGTCCTGCATGAATGGTTGGTCGGGAATTCCAATGGGAGGTTGGTCGGGAATGCCACTACCATAATCCACCTAGTTGGAATGAGGGGAATGAGCTAGCAAGAATAGAGACCGAGAGGGCAGAGGGAAGGATGATAGCAGGGAAAGCCCCTGACTCTGTGGAAATATTACCACAGGGTTCTAGGGCACCACAAATTAACGTCAATTTTAAGCTAAGCCTTTGTCTTACCCTCGACGGCCTCAACGTCGGCATAATAGGCAGGGCGCCCTGGTTTGCCAGTGTTGTACTGTACCAATGGGTACCCCAGCTTTGCCCATCTAACTACCCTATTCATTATGGACGCTTCGCGAGCTTGGCGGAGTCGCCCGCTACCCCCAGGGAGAGTACGTTCATATTTCCAATTTTGCACGGTGCGCGGTGTAACTTCGCATACCCGGCTTAGTGCCATTATCTCCCGGTAATTGAGGCCCGAACATGCCCTGAAGAACTCATCAATCAGACGGTCATGCTCTGTTTCGTGCCTGAAGTCTATGTCAGCTATATAACAGGGGCGGCCACGCATACCTTTGGCGTTCCCTGGATGACTATAATGGCTAAGTTCTCTATTCATCACAGAAAAAAATAATTATCTTACGAAATCGAAGTAAGTAAGTTAAATCGGTTTGCACCGACTTATTATAAATAATAATGTATTTGCGACAATTTAGCAAGGGGATGGTATGAATCGAATTAAGGAAGTCCGAATCAAAAAGGGACTAAGCCAGACAGAATTGGCCCGGCGTGCTCATGTAGCCTCAACAAACCTCAGTGCAGTTGAGTGTGGGCGGTTGGCAGCCTGGCCGAAACTCAGAAAGTCGCTAGTAAGAATACTTGGCGTTCCCGAATATGAATTATTCCCGAATGGACATACGGAGGTGTGAGTAATGGCAACAACGGACAATAAAATAAAGCCTGCTTGCATAGGCTGTGAGCCAGGGGCTTCGCTCTACAAGGTAGCGACTACCCAGGGCGTGCAGTATATCCAGGCGACCTCCGCACAGGAAGCCGCAAGCCAGATTGGCAAAGAGGCAGGCAAGTCAGCTTTCGTTAGTAAGGCAATCACACCTAAAACGGAGGGGGAAAAGAAAGCAGCCGAGAGAGCCGGTTACAGCACCGAAACGGTAACGACCACCACTGGCAAGAAAGTCAAATCAATGTTTTCCCCGGCGGTTGCGGCAGCGCGGGAATATGTCAGGCTCTATGGGCCGCTACCAGAAAGTGGTGCCGGGAAGTCAGTGATAGAAGCCTACCAGGCGGAAACAGGCAAGATACAGGAGGCAA
>Ga0307429_1000754_pt1 | contig 17401 bp, 7 predicted proteins | sample SalMarWE160230MG_FD_202151 | JGI IMG/M metagenome (GOLD analysis project Ga0307429, IMG submission 202151) | Salt marsh sediment microbial communities from the Plum Island Ecosystem LTER, Massachusetts, United States - WE1603-230 | ecosystem: Environmental > Aquatic > Marine > Intertidal zone >... | reverse complement strand
TATTTACTACTATTTGTCAATTACGATGACTTAAATCTACCACCCTGTAATTGACACACTGTAGTTACTGGGGTAAAATACATTGTTTTGATATGGCTGATGTAAAGCTTGGTTCAGGCGAGAGTTTCGAGGCCCTGCTGCGTAGATTTAATAGGCAGGTGCAGCAGGACCGCATTTTAGCTGAAGTTCGCCGCCGCAAGCATTTTGAAAAACCGAGTGAAGAGAAGAGAAAGAAAGCGGCAGCGAAAAGGCGGAAAAGTTCCAGATAGTTACCCCTGAAGAACTTCGTTTTCAGGGGCCTTAGATTGATACATTGGCATCTTCGGGCCCCTACGAAAAAGAGCGAAGCGGATTTTCCATGGAGTGCTGGTAGCCAAGAGATGGTGCTGAAGGATAGTATTCAGGAGGCGCTCAGGGGAGCGCTTAAGCGGCAGCAGAAGGTAGAAGTTTCTACATTAAGGTTATTATTATCTGAAATAAAGAATGCTGAAATTGCGCAGCAAAAGCCCGCTGACGATAACAAAGTGCTTGATGTTATTGCCAGGGAAGTAAAACGTCGTCGGGAGAGCATCGAAGCATTTAAGAAGGGTAATCGTAGCGATTTGGTGGCGCAGGAAGAAGCAGAACTGGCTATTCTTATGAGCTATCTTCCTGAGCAAATGAGTCGGGCGGAGATTATGGCAGCGGCACGGCAAGCGGTTGATGCAGTTGGAGCTAAGGGGCTGAGCGACAAAGGCAGAGTCATGGCTCAGCTCATGCCTCAGCTCAAAGGCAAGGCTGATGGCAAGGAAGTCAGCGAGATAGTTTCAGAGTTACTTGCTGCTATCTAGGTTTATAAGTCGATCGAGGTTTTAAATTATGATGTGATGGCGGTAGAAGAGCACCGCCATTATTCTTTGCAGTATGAAATTTGAACCTTGTTTTTTCCAGCACTTGGGCTAGCTTTACTCCTTGCAATGATATCTTGGTGAATGGAGGCGGTTAGTGAATATCTCCAAGGAAATTCTGGATGAATTTGTTTAGAAATTAGAGCTTTAAGTAAATGGAAGTTTCTCCGTTTAAAGGGATACGTTACAACCAAAGGATGGTTGGCAATCTAGCCCAGGTTATCTGCCCTCCTTACGATGTTATCTCCCTCGAGCAGCAGAAACTTTACTACGAAAAGAGCGATTACAACGCTATTCGCCTGGAGTTCCCCGAGCCGGCAGGTGATAGCTATCAAAGAGCAGCTATTACCTGTCAACAGTGGCTGAAGCACGAAGTTCTTCAGCTTGACGGCGTACCCAGCTTCTATTTACATGACCATCGTTTTGAGTATTCAGGCAAAAAAATGGCAAGGCGTGGGCTGATAGCTCGTGTCAAGCTCGAACCCTGGGGCAGCGGTATATATCCTCACGAAGAAACATTTCCCAAAGCTAAAAGCGACCGTTTGCATTTAATGCGAGCTTGCCGGGCTAACTTCAGCCCATTACTTTCTCTTTACCATGATTTCGAGCAGAAAATTGCCCCGATACTATCCCACATAGCACAAAAAAAACCACTAATCTCATTGCGAGTCCCGATTTTGTCGGGACGAAGCAATCTCCCTGACTCTAACGAAGCTCATACTCTATGGGCGATAACTGACCAGGCAATCAAGCAGGAGCTAAGCCAGTCTCTATCCTCTCAGCCCCTCTACATTGCTGATGGTCATCACCGCTACGAAACAGCTCTAAATTATCAACAAGAAAGAGCGAAAGAGCAATCTCTAACTGGCAAGGGAGCCTTTAATTATGTAATGATGGAGTTAGTTTATTTTTCTGATCCTGGACTGGTTGTTCTACCTCTACACAGACTGGTGCGTAATATAGAGCCTTCTATATTGACTCAGCTAGGAGACCAACTCAGGGACTTCTTTGTCCTTGAGTCTGTCCCCTTAGAAGCTGGTGGCCTTGACTCGTCGGGGCTGTCAACTGATAGCTGTTTGGGAATCCTGGGTTTACAGCCTGGCTCAGTGGTCATGTTGAAGAGACGTCAGGGTATTTCTCTTGAGGCCATGATGCCCGGTAACAGATCCCAAGCTTACCGGGAGTTTGACGTTAGCATCCTTAATCACATTATTTTGGATAAGGTCCTGAGCGGAGCGAAGGATCTAGACATTGCTTATACCGTAGATTTGAAAGAAGCCTACCGGCAGATAAAGGAAGGGAAATATCAATTAGCTTTCCTGTTAAATCCTCCGCAGCCGGAGATGGTCAAGGCTGTTGCTGATGCTCAAGACAGGATGCCAAGCAAATCAACCTATTTCTACCCCAAGCTCCCCGCCGGTTTAGTCATTAACCCTCTGGATTAATCAACAATTTCCTCTTCCTCGACTCGCACTGTCATTGCCAGGCGTAGCCGAAGCAATCCCTTCTTCCGTGAAGGGTCAGCGAAAGGTGAGGGTGAAATAAATCCTCTCCCTTGATGGGAGAGGATTAAGGAGGGTGGAATGACAACCCTAAACGCAGGTGGCGATTCAACCAAGCAAACACAAGAATTTCTTGTTTTTCAACAAAATTTTTCCAAAAACTATTGACAATTCCTTAGATAGTGGGGTAAAGTCTCTATGAAATAATCCCTGTAGGAGATAGTGCTTTAAGTACTAATATCGGGTTGGTGGTCAGGTGTGTGTCAGAGGATTACGGTAGTTCGTGATGCTGAGCCGAGCACATGTAGGCATGTGACCTCGGCTCTTTTTTCTCTGCCACGGTAAAATCTACCCTCTTCCTCGACCTTAGTGTCATTGCGAGGCGCAGCCGAAGGAATCGCTTCTTCTGTGAAGGAAGAAAGATAAGAGCCTATCCAGAGTCTATCGGTGGGTCAGGTAAATATAAAAGAGTGCACAAGGGAGGTACATCAATGAAAAAAGGCAAATTGATAAGCAAAATCTTTGCGATTGCACTTGTATTTGCGATGCTGACATCAACACTTGGGGGGCTAGTTTGGGCGCGCGAGGGTGATGTGGTGGGGGCTGGATATGTTGATGTTTCCGTTGAACAGGCAAAAGAGATGATTGATTCTGACCCTGATTCTGACATCAGGGTGCTGGATGTCAGAACTGAAAACGAATATGGGGCGGGACATATTGGAGGCGCTGAGCTTGTGCCTCTTTCTGAATTAGAGCAAAGAACTGGGGAATTAGATAAAGATGACGCTTTACTTGTCTACTGTAAGAGTGGCACTAGGAGTGCGGAAGCCAGCAATATACTCATCCAGCATGAATTCGAAAGTGTCTACAATATGGAGGGCGGTATCAATGCCTGGGTAAATGCTGGATACCCCATTGTATCTTCTCCAATTGGCAATCAATCAGGGCAGGGCTGTTCAAGTGCTGATTCCCAAACCTCGACTACCATGGCATCCAGTAGTTTATTGAGTTCCGATATTAATGGCATCCTGGATTCCAACAAGTCGGTATTCCTGTTTTTCTATGCTGATTGGTGTCATTTTTGCCAGGAGCAGAAGCCCATAATAGATGAGCTGGAGCAGGAATACACAGGAGAGATTTCATTCATCTGCGTCAATGCGGAAGATAACCCTCAAGCGATGGAGGAATTTGGTGTCACAGGATTTCCTGCCATGTTCCTGATTGCCGAGAAAGATGAGGGTGGAGAATATGTGTATCAAGAATTTGCTGGTTTTACCGATAAAGAGACATTGAAAGAAAGCTTTGACTATCTGATTGAGAACGGGGGCCTACCCGAAGACGCCAGTGATTCTTCTATTAGATTTGAACAGGCTGAATTCGATGATTCTTCAATCGTCAATCAGGAGCAGTTCAGTATAGCTGAGTTTGAAGAGGAACTGGCCAACGATAGCGAGCTCAAGGAATTGCACGATTATGTAAGGGAACTGGGTTATTTCTATCCCTCTGACATAGAAAGAATAACATATAGTGATGGGACGACCACTACCATTGCGGTAATGTGTTCTAGTGATAATAGCTCTATTTTCCTGTCCCGATATTCTTCAGACACTGAGAGATATTCAATGCTGATGAGAATTGATGATGAGGCCGTTACGTTCTTTAGTAGAGAGGGTGGAATACAGATTGGCACCAATGGTTCTATGTCAAGTTGGGGAACGCATCATAGCTGCAATCATTGGCTATGTACTAGTAGTTGTTACGTTCTTGAAGTTGACATAATATATGATGTAGCGAAAGCCTTGAAAGGAGTTTTAGAGTGTGTTGCGTGTGTCGGTAAGTGTGTGCCATTGTGTGTCGGCGTTGTCTACGAACCAGGCCTACTAGAGGCTTGTTTCACATGTCTTAGTTCGGACCCTCTATGTTATGATTGTGCTAAAGATAGTATCGAGGTCCTTCAGGGCGCTTACGAACTATTCAGAATATGTAAAGACAAATGTCATGACGACCCATCTGCGTATCCATATCCAGGCAGGAACTGCTGTCTCAATCCATCTACAGGGGTAAGTTGCCCCAATACTGAGCCTGCACGGTTGAAGTGCGGTGATTATCACGTAATTGTTGAACCGGGGACAACTGTTCATTTCCCTAATGCTGTTTTTCAACAAACATGCACTGATTGCGAATGGCTTAGTTCTCCTAATCCAATACAGGTTTGCGGTATTCATGAGGTGTGTGTTGATATTCCAACTCCCCATTGTAAAGAAGTGGATAGCCCTGATGTGCCCCCAGACGGTGACAACCCCGATGAGACTTATGACGTATCAACTCCCGAGATAACTTCAAGCAATGGCTTTGATGCAGAAATAACATCAGATATCGCCGTTCTATTCAAGGGATTTCCGATATCCACCGCAGACCTTGTGGCAAGCTTCAACGAACCTTCCACCTTTGTAGACATTGGTTTCTCTTCCGATTTAGTGAACGACTATTCTACCCTTATCATCCCTTCGGGTGGACTTTACGGCTTAGACTCTTTGCCGTCATTCAAATCCAATCTTGAACAATATGTCGAAAAGGGCGGCACATTGATTGTCTTCTCCCAACAGCATGGATATGAATTCAATGCATTGCCCGGTGGAGAGGTGTCTGGCTATGGCTGGCTGGAAGACCAGAGCTGCCATCATGGCTCGGTTGGCATCAGCAGTTACCACCCAATCCTCTCAGGGCAGGATTCCGTCATATCAGACCTCGCTGTAGACGGCTTCTTCACCAGCTATCCAGACGATGCCACAGTCCTGCTCAGCAGAACCAAGAACGGCATGCCAGCGATGCTGATGTACGAGTATGGCGAGGGTACGGTGATTGCCACCACAGCCTACACCGATTGGGCCTATGGCAAAGGTCAAGCAACGCAAGATGGAATCAATCTTGTTCGAGACATGATTGCCTGGGCCAAGGATCCGGTGCAGATTCCAGAATACGGAGCCAGTGATACCGTTGACATACCAGTGGATGTATTCAACGTGCACCTGCCCATACCGGAGGTAGAGTACCCCCAATACACACCTGGCGATGCGGTCAGTATCCCCATCGAAATAACGAATTATTCTGATAACCAAACTTCAGAAAGAGTAGTTTTCTCTGTATTCGACCCTGACTATGAGATGGTAGACATGGATGTCCCGGCTGTAATACCCCCGGGCGAGACAACCGCTGTCGACTTCACCTATGAAACAACCGGGGCCTCAAAGACAGGAATTTATTTCGTTCTATATTCGCTGTATGCAGGTGAAACAGTGCTTGGGGGAGGGTTTGGAAGCGGATTTGGTCTTGGTGTTGATACATCTGAGCTATCAACATACAAGGTGAACTTCGCACTTAGAGACCCTGATAAGAACATTGTGCAGGAGCAGACTGCAACTCTCACAGTCCCGGCAGGGGGGAATGAGACTACCAGTTTGACCTATGCCAATCCCTCCAAGCTGGGCATCTGGAGTCTGGAGTATGAGATATTGGATTACAACGACATGCTGTTAGAGTCTGGTGTCCAAAGGTTTGCTGTAAGCAAATACGCTGAAAACCCCGACGGTTTTGTATATCACGGCGAAGAGATTTCCTATGCGGTGAGCTCGGGAAGCGAGAATTATGCATACGGAAGCGATGGCACATTTACAATCAAAATCTGGAATCATGGAGACATTGATAGGACTGTAACCTGCTGGTGGTCATTTCCGCATAACTATTGGGCAAGGCACGACCTGGTGTATGGAAGCCCGGGAACGACAAGCCCGGGACACAAAAGCAATCTATACCAAACACTGATAGTACCTGCACATGGCTCCACAAGCTTTATCTACTCTGTGCCTGTGTATAGCTATGATAGGTTGTGGGCGGAATTCTACGAAGGTGATGAAACGTCACATACATATCTGGGGAGAGCATCTAGAGGATTTTACGTTTTTAATCCTTTAATTGAAGTCAATGTGTCAACGGACAAGCAGGAGTATATCAAAGGAGAGGGTGTCTCTTTACAATTGAACCTCGAAAACAAGCGGAGTGCTACTTATGATGCCAACGCAATAGTCAGAGTGCTGGACGCGGAGAACAATAAGGTCTTTGAGGAGAGTTTCAATGTAACTCTTCTTGGCGAAGCATCGCATGAAGAGACTCTCGGTTTCTCTTTGTCTACCACGTACGGCGTCTATGTGGTAAGTGCGGAGGCTTATGTAGAGGGGGAGAAGGTAGGTTCTGGTTCAACGTATTTTGAGGTGTGCAAGGATTACATGGTGAGGGTGGCTTTTGATCATCCGGGAAAGATATACAGAGCAAGGGAGAGCATGGGAATAGATTTGGAGGCAATTAATGCTGGCGCCACACCCTGGAGTTCTATAGTCGATATCTCCATTCCAGTCCTGGGCTTCACTGACTCTGTAGATTTCGCCTTAGATCCGGGTCAAAGTGAAAAGGTGAGTTACAATTTGAGCATTCCAGGAGGTATCGCTGTCGGCAAGCACCAAGTTATCCTTACCGTTGAATTTGACGGCTCGACAGAGGAATACTATTTCTTCATACCACAGTCAGAATTGGTTCTGAGCATCGATAAAACAGGCTATGATGCCGGCGAAAATCTGAGCATTAACCTATCAAATACTGGCGGTGTGGACACAACGGGCGATTGCTCTATCAGGTTCTACGATTCCTACGGGTTCATGATTTACGAGGGGGAGAGCCAGGAAAGCGTTCAGGCAGGAGAAAGTAGGGCGCTCGAATTCATAATTCCAGAGCAAACAGCAAGCGGAAAATATTACCTCCTAGTATGGTGCAAGGATCTGACTGCAGATAAGGTAACGAGACTGTCAAAGTCGTGCACCGTAGAAGGACTCGAAGCATCTGTGACTTCAGTCACTGATAAGAAAACCTATTTCACCGATGAGGATATATTTATTTCCACTAATATCACTAATCTTGATGGGGAGATCGTTGATGGTGCGCTGAACTTAAAGATATTCTCAAGAATCGGGTTGCCTGGCTCCATGCTGGCAGATAGCGCAGGCGAAGAATTCTTCTTGGTGTATACGGACAACTATGATGCTGCTTCTGGTTCCGCCGTTTTCATTACTAGTGACGTAGACACATCTGGCGTGGTGGAAATCCCTGGAATCGGTTTTTCACAGCCATTTACGGTGACTACGGATACCATAACCACGGTAAATATCCCATTATCAGCCAAGGTCTCAGGAAGCGATAACATAGAAGATAGAGGAATTCATGTGACAGCAGAAGACGATATCACGGTTTACTTCTTGAACCCCAGTACCCCACGTAGTACCAATGATGCTTATCTGGCTTTGCCAGCAGATATTTTGGGCACTGAATACGTAGTACTTGCTTATCAAGAGACTCTATCCGCGCGCGGATACTCGCACACGCTCGGTCCTTCGGAAATTGCAATAGTTGCCCCTTACGACGATACGGTGGTAACTATCACTCCAAGTGCAACGGTCGAAGCTAGAATCGCAGGTGCCCCTTACAATATAGTCCTGCAAGGGTACCAAACATACACGCTTCAGAGTGATAGCCCCCTTGAGGATTTGACCGGTACAGTGATCGAGTCCAGTCGCCCAGTAGCGGTTTTTGCAGGAGTAAGGTGTGCTGACATCCCAGCTGGATATGCAGCCTGTGACCACCTAGTTGAGCAGATGATGCCTATCCCTACCTGGGGTAAGGAGTTCGATACCTTCCCATTTATGCCTCGTCTTAATGAACTGGGGGACTTCCTAAGGATTCTAGCTAGCGTGGATGATACTATTGTGACAGCGAATGGTTCGGTGCTAGGAACTATTGACCGAGGAGAGTTCTTGGAAATCACAGTAACCGAACCACTAGAGATAAGTGCTACCAAGCCCGTACTGGTGGCACAGTATTTGACAGGTGAAGATTATGAAGGGAGGACCGGAGATCCTTTCGAGTGCTTGATACCGCCGACAGAACAATTTTTGTCAGAGTACACCTTCGTCACTCCTACAGGATACGCCGAAAATTATGTAAATATAGTAGCTCCAACGTCTTCTTTGGATGACCTGCTATTAGACGGGAGCCTCATAGATGCTGACGCTTTCTCACCTTTTGGCACAAGAGGTTTATCCGCTGGAACAATTGCTTTGGGCGAGGGATCCCACACGATGCTAGGGAGTGAGCCATTCGGGATTTACGTGTATGGATATGAGCAATACGGTTCGTATGGCTACCCTGGTGGTTTATCCCTTAAGGCACTGAAGAAGCACTTGATTTGGGAGGAAAACATCCCGATTGACATCTCCGCGATGGAACTTAAGAACATCGTTAGGAATGTCAGCATTCCCAATGAAATGCCTGATATAACAGGAAAACTGGACTTAGTGGCAACTCTTTTTACCAGCGCATCCCAAATCATAGGTCAAAGCGAAGGGTATTCTTTCTTCATCACTGGTGAGGACACGTCCTTTACCATGGAAACTGCCAAAGAAGTGTACAAACCAAATGAAGCCATAACAATCTATGGAGAAGTACAAAATAATGCCGAAGTGGCAAATAATTACAGTCTATCCATAAAGAAAGGCGGGGAAGAGATATTCTCTGATTTCCTCAGTCTGGCTCCTAGCGAGAGTCATAGTTTTACTACAGGCACCAGTTCTGAGAGCTCATTTACTTTGGAGGGGACGGTTGATGGGATTGCAGTTGTGGACTTCATCACGATCGAATTCCCCAATGTAGATGTCACTATCCTCGCGCCGGATGTTGTTGGCCTAGCTGATTTCGATGTTGGCATCTTGGTTGAGAATATTGCCAGTGTAGATTGCGACATAAGTGTCACTCTAGTAGATGAAGCATGGGATGTACTGATTCCGGCAGGGGAGTCAAGGCTGATGGAAACTACCATGAGTATCACTGAGGACACTACGCTGAGTGTGATTATCAGTGGAGACGTGGAGAAGACAGTGCAAAAAGACATCATCATGGGAGAGGATGCCAGAATAGAAATAGTGCCACAGAACATCTATCTTGAGGGGATGGTAGAGATACCCTTTACGGTAGAGAACACCGGGCTTTTGGATACTGAGTTTGAGGCTACCTTTTCTATATCTTCTCCGGAGGAGCAGACCATCGTAAGGACGTTCTTTATACCGCAGGGCGAGAGCATTGCCGATACCCTCTCCTTCGATCTAACACAAGGGGAACATCTGCTTACGTATCTTTCTCCCCTTGAGGAAGGGACAGTGGAGGTTCATGTAGGCGTGCCGGAATTTGTTGTTACGGAATTGCCATCCAATTTGAACCTTATTTGGGGGCAAGAGGTTACGTGGACCTTCAAGGTGGGGAATATTGGTGGAGCCGAAGGAGAAGCATGTCTTTACTTGATGTTGCCGGATTTTGAAGAGACCAAGTTTACTTGGGTAATGCCAGGACATGAGGAGGAGATAATCTTCGACTTCACGGTGCCAGATGACCTCGAAGAAAAGGAATACAAGGCTATTTATGAACTCGATGGGGTGCAGGGCGAGTTCAGCTTCTTTGTACAGGGTGCCAAGGTGTCAGTCAACGCAACCTTGGACAAAGCTTTATATGAGGAGGGTGAGACGGCGATTCTTACCTTGACTGTGACTAATGAGTGCGCCTTCAACCTGAGTTTGTATGCGAGGACTCAGCTACATGGGTATGAAGAGATACAACCCTTTGAGCTGACAGATTCCGAAACCCTACAGTTCAATATTCCTGTCACCTTCAACGGCAACAAACTGTTCTATGGAATCTACATGGAATCGGGGCGGGCTCTATATTTGAATTCCATGTACGTTCATAAGAAAGGGGACATCATAAGCTTGTACACGGACAAACAGGTGTACTTCACTGGGGAGACAGTGACAGTGTTTGTTAATACCACTCAAAGCGGAATACTGAATATAACTGCGCCGGGATATGCTGAAGAATTGACAATAGATGGCAGTACGGTTCTCACCTTTACTCTCCCAGAGCTAAGGTCCGGGACATATTATATTGACTACACATTTGACGGTTTTCCCTCCTCTTATCCCTTCGATGTTGTCGGCTACTCGGCCAGAATAATCGAGTTCGGGCTGGATAAGGAAAGCTATCTACCCGGCGAACTGATACTTATGGAGGCGAATGTAGAGGTGGGCAGAGATGTTACTGGATTGTTAAGAGTGCAGATTTACGGCCCTGAGCATGATGCCCTGGATGAGTTCGATATTCCCGTCACTCTTGTTCAGGGAGAAAACATGATCGAAGCCGAGAGAATCTTTCTATCCGACAGGTCTGGTATTCATTCTCTTGTCTATCAACTCTTCGGGGATCTGGCTGGTCACTCATTGGTTCTTCTATCCTCCGGGGCGGAATACTTTGATGGTATATCAGGTAATACTCCACCGGTAGCGGATGCTGGCCCAGACCAAACGGTTTGTGTAATCCCACCAGCTACCACTGCTATGGTTACGCTTGATGGCTCAGGCTCCTATGATGCAGATGGTGATCCCTTGACTTACACTTGGAGTTGGGACACCGATACCGCCTACGGGGTAAATCCAACAGTGGAGCTTCCTTTGGGAACTACTACCATCACTTTGGTGGTAAACGATGGCAAGGTAGATTCAGAGCCGGATACAGTTAACATCACCGTCAACCCCAAGCCCGCAGCCACTGCTTCAAGCAATTCGCCAGTCTCTGAGGGAAGCACCATAGAGCTATACGGTGGGCCCGATGGCATGACTAGCTACAGCTGGACTGGCCCTGGCTTCTCGAGCAGCCTTCAGAATCCCATTCTCCCCAATGCCACTAAAGCTATGGAGGGAACTTATTTCTTGGTGGTAACCAACGAGCATGGCTGCACTAGCGATCCTGCCACCATTAATGTGGTGGTAAGGGTTCCTACAGTTCCGTCTCCCGGTGATGGTCCTTCGACTAGATACCTCTCGGTGGACTGGGATGGAAAGATCACCGACGAGCGCCTTCTCGGCAATGACTGGCTAGCGGTAGATTTGCTTGGGCCTAGTCCCGATGGCAGTCACAGCTTGTTGCTAGAGCAGGGGACTCATGCACCCACTGTTGATGGAGAGACATATTACCTGATAGTAATCAGAGAGGTCGAGGAAATACCTCCTTCTCCAGAGAATGCTATGGCGATTATGGCTTTTAACGTAACTCCTGCGGGCGCTGTTTTCGACAGAGATGTTTTCCTGACACTGGGTCTGGATCAATCGCAATTGCCCGAGGATGCTCTAAATGTAACTATGGCTTACTATGATGATGTTGGTGGAGGTTGGGTACCACTGGAGAGTGAAGCAGGTGGACCAAGTGGTGTGGCAGAACTGACAATATCCGCGGCGGTAAACCACTTCAGCATATTTGGCGTACTGGTCGAGGTTGCTCCGACGCCTCCCCCATCACCGGCCCATTTTGTGCCCAGTGGCTTGAGCATCGTGCCTAGTGTGGAAAAGATATGGAAACCTGTCACCTTCGTGACCAAGACCGGGGAAAGCGTTACCATTACCGCCAACGTAGCCAACGACGGTGGGCAGGAAGGCACCTCTACTGTTGAGCTAAAGCTAAATGGAGAAACAGTGGATACCGAAATAGTGACACTGGGTGAAGGACAGAGCCAGCCGGTGAGTTTCACCGTATCCGGATTGGACTATGGACAGTATCAGGTGGAGGTTGCCGGGTTGACCGATGAGTTTACAACGTCACGAACCATCACCTGGTGGCTTATCATTGTCATAATAGTCGCGATTGGCTTGATTATCTGGGGAGTGGTACGGGGGAGAAGAAGAAGGCGAAGAGCATCACAGGAAGGATAACCGAGCCTCAAGCTCGGTTATCCTTCCTTCTAATTCCCTCAAACCTAAATTGAAAAGTCACAATAGCTTTTCTTGTTACTTAGATGCACACTAAGAGGTATCGGTGCTCCTTAAATCTATAGTTTAAGGCTATCTATAGCTTTACTACTTTAGCACTGTAAATGCCAGGAAGGGCGAGTATCTCCTGTAGATGCTCTTCACCCAGTGGTTCATCGAGAGCTAAAATCATGAGGGCTTTTCCCCGGGGCTGGAGTCTAGATAAGTGCATGGAGCTGATATTAATATCGGCTTTGCCGGTTATATTGCCGATGATGCCAACAAGCCCAGGTTGGTCAAGATGGTCGCAGAAAAGGGAATATCCTCCACTGGGCACGATATCCATCCAGAAGTCATTAACCTGGACAATGTGAATCTCGCTATCTCTAACTGTGGCTGATATTGCAGTGGTTCCTGCGTTGGTATTGACCTCTAGCGTGAGCAAGTTGGAGTAGTTCTGACAGGTCGCCTCTTTTTCTTCGCTGATCTTCAAGCCACGCTGAGTGGCGATAAAACCAACGTTGACCAGGTTGATTCTTTCCTCGCTTGCTTGTTGCAGTAGTCCGCTGATGAGAGCCGTCTTAATAGGGTTGCAATCGTAGTTAGCTACTCCGCCACTATACGTGATGTGTGTTGAGTTTATTTGCCCCTCCATTAGCTGGCTGGCGAGGTTGCCGATAGTTGCAGCTAATTTCATAAATGGTACTAGTTCGGGAGCTATGTGTGGAGCGTTAACGGCGTATTTGCTAAATCGTCCCTGAAGCACGGCCAGGACTTCTTCAGCGATATCTTTGGCGATGCCAGTCTGCGCTTCAATTGTAGAAGCGCCCAGATGAGGGGTAACGATTATCTTGTCTTCTTTGAATAGAGGACTATCCGTTACTGGCTCATTGGTAAAGACATCAAAGGCAGCGCCAGCTATTTTCCCAGCCTCAATTGCTTTAACTACTGCTTCCTCATCAATCAATCCGCCCCGGGCACAATTGATAATCCTAGTCGTGGGCTTTAATTTTGCTAACTCCTTACTTCCAATTAATTTTTTGGTAGCTGCTGTCAGGGGCACGTGGAGAGTAATAAAATCAGCCCCACTAAAAAGTTGGTTCAGGGATACCAGGTCTACTTTGAGATTGCGGGCATAGTCTTTAGAGACAAACGGGTCATGAGCGACCACGCGCATCTCAAAAGCCTGGGCCCGCTTGGCTACTTCAGAGCCGACATTACCCAGACCAATAATGCCCAGTGTTTTATTTCTTAGTTCGGTGCCAACCAGTTTCTCTCTTTGCCATTTACCTGATTTAAGGCGGCTATTTGCTTGTGGCACATTACGTGCCAGGGCGAGCATGAGGGCGATGGTATGTTCTGCGGCAGCCACAGTATTGCCTGTGGGGGCGTTGACCACCACAATGCCCTTCTTGGTAGCGGCATCGACATCGATATTATCTGTGCCCACTCCGGCTCGGCCGATCACCTTGAGTTTTTCCCCCAATTCAATAATCTCTGCCCTAACCTGAGTTTGGCTGCGCACAATCAAAGCATCGTAATCACCGATTATAGCCTTGAGCTGCTCGGGCGCTAGCTTGGTCTTGATATCCACTTGAGCGTGGCTACGCAGGGATTGTATCCCTTCTTCAGCAATTGGGTCAGCGACTAAAATTTTCATCTTGTGGTTAGTCCTTCTTCGCTCGGGGTAGAGCTTTGTTTAACGCCTCCAGTACCGACTTGATATCATCATCATCCACGGAGCCGAGATGGCCAATACGGAATATTTTGCCTGCTAGCTTCCTCTGGCCTCCGGCAATGACTACGTCGTGCTCCTCCCTGAGCACCTGAATTAATTTAGGGACGTCAATATTGTCCGTGGCGTTAACCGCCGTCACCGTGTTGGAGGCATACTCTTCTTCAGGGAAAAGGGAGAATCCCAGCGACTTGACTCCATTTCGCGCTATTTGGGCTATTCGAGCATGCCTGGCGAATATGTTGTTTAGTCCCTCTTTTAGTATTAAATCTAAAGTGGTATCAAGAGCATAGAACATAGAAATGGCTGGCGTCCAGGGAGTTTGCCCTTTCTGGAGAAAATCTTTGGCTTTGGAAAAATCCCAGTAATAGCGTGGCATTTTGGCCTTAGCATGAGCCTCCCAGGCCTTTTCACTTACACTAACCATGGCCAGTCCGGGAGGCACCATCCATCCTTTTTGGGAACCAGTGATAACTACATCACAATTCCAGTCATCGGTAGGCAAATTGATGCAGCCCAGGCTTGAGATAGCGTCAACCAGAAGAAGTTTATCGAATTTCTTGACCAGGGCGCTTATGTCACCGAGCCTGTTAGTCATACCTGTGGATGTTTCATTGTGAGTTGCCAGGACTGCCTTAATATCGCCATCTGTTTTCAGTGCCTTTTCTACTGCATCAAGGTCAACTGCTTTCCCCCATTCAAAACTAAGGCGGATTACCTCAGCGCCATGCCCTTCGGCGATGTCGGCAAAGCGCTCGCCGAAGGCTCCATTGGAGATAGATAGGACCTTATCACCCGGCGACAGAGTATTGACAATAGCTGCTTCCATGCCACCGGTGCCTGAACCGGTAAGGAGGAAAACGTCTCCTTTGGTCTGAAATGCCTGTTTCAATTTCCCCGTTGTTGAATTGAGAATTTTGGCAAATTCTCCCCCCCGATGGTTTATCATTTGCCGCCCCATGGCTTGGAGAGATTGTGGTGGGCAAGGTGTTGGTCCTGGAATACGTAGCTGCATTTTTACCTCCTCATTAAGCCTTTTCTTTATCAGGATCGACGATTTCAGCTTCAGCAAGGTGGAATTTCCCAACTTTGATTCTATCACCAGGTTGAATTCTAATAGTCTCGTCCTTGACTACCTGTCTGGTTCCATCTGTTCGGATTATCTGAACAGCGCCCTGGGCAAGCAACCTTCTGGCTTCGCTCATGCTTTTCGCAAATTTGTTGTTGACAAGCCACTTTGGCATGTCCCTAGTGAGGATAACTTCCACGCTCTCTTTGATACTAATACTATCTGTCACTTCTATTTTGTGAAGTTCTCGCGTTTGGAACCGCTCCTGGAAATACTCCTCTGCCTCATTTGCTGCCTGTTTACCGTGGAACTGCCTGACAATTTCATGAGCTAATCGTTTTTTAAGGTTCATGGGGTTAACCGAGTGAGTTTTCAGTTGCTTCTTGAACTCAGCGATTTCTTCTTCAGGAATGTCGGTCACCAGTTCAAAATAGTCCATAATAAGGGAGTCGGGGATGGACATCACCTTACCGTATATTTCCCGGGGAGGCTCAGCAACGCCTATGTGGTTATTTAAGCTCTTGCTCATCTTCTGATGACCATCGGTACCGACTAAGAGAGGAACAAGGAAAACTTGCTGGGGGGGTTGCCCCGTGCTTTGTTGTAGTTCTCTGCCCACGAGGCAATTGAATTTCTGGTCAATGCCACCGAATTCAACATCGGCCTGGATAGCTACTGAATCATAGCCCTGAAGCAAAGGATAAAGCATCTCAGTTAGGGATATAGGGTTGCCAGAACCATACCTCTTGTTAAAATCCTCTCTGGCTAAAAGTTGAGCTATGGTAAATTTGCTGGTAAGTTTGATTACTTCATCCAAAGTGAATTGGGAAAACCACTCGCTTTGCCATCTTAGCTCTGTTTTATCTTTATCTACCACCTTGAAGAATTGTTCCATGTAAGTTTGAGCATTGCTTTCTATTTCATTGGGGGAAAGCATAGGGCGTGTAGCTGACTGACCGCTGGGGTCGCCAATTCGGGCTGTCCAGTCGCCGACTATAAGAGTGACTTTGTGTCCTAGCTCTTGGAATTGACGCAGCTTCCTTAGGCCCACCACATGTCCCAGGTGGATATCAGAAGCGCTGGGGTCGAAACCTTGCTTCAGGGTCAGAATTCTTCCCGAGTCCAGCAGCCTTAGCAGTTCTGCCTCTGTTATAATTTCAGCCACTCCTCGTTTTAATATAATGGCAAACCTTGTATCAGTCATTTTAAATCTTTAGCCAAAATTGCTTCTACCTCTCGAACATCTTTTTCGATTTGTACCTTTAGCTCTTCAGAAGAAGGAAAGCGTTGCTCATCCCTTAATTTTTGCACAAATTCTACCCTTATGTCTTTGCCATACAAATCATCTTTATAGTTTAAGAGGTGAGTTTCCACCGTTTTTTCCCCCTCCCCAAAGGTGGGGCGGATGCCAATATTAGTTGCTGAAGGGAACTTCTTGCCATCCACCTGTGCGATAGTAGCATAGATGCCATTGCCTGGTAAGGCTTGTTGTGGCCTGATATCCAAGTTAGCGGTGGGAAATCCCAAAACTCGTCCACGTTTGTCGGATGTGATGACTTTGCTTCTCAGGTGGAAATAGTGCCCCATTAGCCTTTCTACCTTTCTCATGTCGCCTTGAACTAATGCTTGGCGGATGAGAGTGCTGCTCACCACTTCGCCATCGATTGTATATGGGGGGATAACTTCCACGCTGAACTTCATTTCACGTCCCAGGGCGCGGAGTAGGTCGATATTGCCTTCCCCGCCTCGTCCTAAAGTGAAGTCGGGCCCCACCATGATGCCGCGCATCCTGAGTTGTTTCTTAATTAAAGATATAAACTCCCGGGCACTTAGCCGGGCTACCCTGGGAGTGAAAGTGAGCACTGCGATTATTTTTATGCCTAGCTCTTGAAAAGCCCTGACCCTGTCTTTCAGGGTGCTAAGCGAGGGTAGTTGATTGGGTGGATGTAATACCGATTGGGGATGAGGGCTAAAAGTGACTACTCCGCTAAGCAAGTTTTTCTCCGCTGCTCGCTGCTGTAATGTTTCCAGTAAGTAGCGGTGTCCGGCGTGAACACCATCAAACACACCTATAGTAAGTAGTGTTTCCCCTTGGGGATTTATATTGGCTAGTTCCTGCTCGATTTCCATGGTCTCAGGGTTTGTTCTTCACGCTTGGAGTAGCTAGCTTTCTATTTCTAGCTTTGGCTATGGGCAGTAATTGAGACATTAAGAGGCGAAAGTTATCAAAGGTGAGCGATTGAGGACCATCGGCAAGCGCCATGTCAGGATTAGGATGGACTTCTATGAGAAGTCCGTCTGCCCCGGCAGCTACTGCTGCT
>Ga0307429_1000752_pt1 | contig 17438 bp, 21 predicted proteins | sample SalMarWE160230MG_FD_202151 | JGI IMG/M metagenome (GOLD analysis project Ga0307429, IMG submission 202151) | Salt marsh sediment microbial communities from the Plum Island Ecosystem LTER, Massachusetts, United States - WE1603-230 | ecosystem: Environmental > Aquatic > Marine > Intertidal zone >... | reverse complement strand
CTGATGCCGTAAGGCGTTGAGCACACATACATTAGAGACAATGTCAAGGGGTTAGTAGTCCGTGCTCCTCCCTCTGATGCCGTAAGGCGTTGAGCACCGAAAAGAAGATAGGGTTGAACCTCATGACATCCGGGTGCTCCTCCCTCTGATGCCGTAAGGCGTTGAGCACTCATCAGTGTAAGCGGTCGCAACGGTATAGTCCTGTGCTCCTCCCTCTGATGCCGTAAGGCGTTGAGCACAAGTAGCAGAGGTAAGATTCCCTCGGTGTACAATTCGTGCTCCTCCCTCTGATGCCGTAAGGCGTTGAGCACAGCAAGCAGGGTGATTGCAAGACCTTTGAGGGGGCCGTGCTCCTCCCTCTGATGCCGTAAGGCGTTGAGCACTCTGCCTTCTGATCTTCGTTCCCAGCCCCCATCTTCGTGCTCCTTCCTCTGATGCCGTAAGGCGTTGAGCACGCGTATTTGAATAACTGTGCAGAAGTTAGTATCCTCCCGAAAGGAAGTGAATATCTTCACCTAGTTGGCAACAAAATGGGATTTGTTGTACCTGCTTTTGCCCTAAACCCCTGCACCAAAATTGCACCACTTTTGCACCACTTCCTTGCCCCTATTTTTCCTGTGCCAGAAAGTGTGCTAGTTTTAGCACACTTTTGGAGACTATGAAGACCATGAAGAACATAGAGACAATTCTTTAAGTCTCCTAATCTCGTCAGTTCTGGCTTATGTTGAGCTTTCTCAATTGCTTAATGGAAACAGGAATAGCGGTTTTGCAGACCGCCGCCTTACCACTTGGCTATGCCGCCTTACGGCTAACTATATGAAAGAAGTGAGGGTTGTCAAGGTTGCTCCCGTCGCACGAGGGAAACGTTGTTATCGAGTGACGATTCGTCAGGTTTCTATTGCACTCTTCACATATTGAAGCAGAATCGAGATATGGCTGACGAACGGTTCGTAAACAAGCCCGGTGACGCCGAGCTTGATCCCGAGGTTTACGGTCTAGCATACAAGCAGGAAACGGTGATGAGTCCCTGGGAGTTTGACCGCTCCATGGGTTACATCGGAGCTTACTCTTCGAATCAGGGGTATTTTATCAACATACTGTGCCTGCAGGGGGTTAAGGTCACCAATCAAGACGCCTACCTGCATAACAAGGGTGGAAAGCTGAAGTTGGTCAAAAACGTCTTCAACCGATTCGATGACGTTGTGATTTTAAGGTACACTATCCCCAGTTCAAAAGAGGTCTTGGAATGGGTAAGACAGTGGATGGCGCCTGAGCAAGATAAGCCGAAGCCCGGCGAGCTTGCAGAAAAAATGGAACTACTCAAGGATGATCTCGCTCTTCCGGTGTGGAACGATCCTCACCTGAAGGTCTCAGAGGACGTTAAACGAAAATGGGAGCAGAACTTTTTGACCCCGGGCAATCACATCCACATCTTCCCTGGGACGGTTAATCCAGGTTACGATCGCGCAGACAAGAAAACCGCTCAGATGGGCCTGGGGCAACATGCCTTTCGTCGTGGGGCACATAAAAAAAGATACAGGGCGCTTAATCCTTGCACCAAGGAAGAGAACAAAACTCTAGGTTGGCGTAAACCAGCCGAACAACCCCATTACGTAGACGAAACGGCTCAGATATACGAGGACCTCACCTACACCAATATACATTACGGTCAAAATACGGAGGTTGGCAAAGGTTCAACCGGGTGCATAAACATCCGGGGGTGGCAGAAGGATCGTTACGAGTATTTCATGCTTACAGCATACATCCACGGCGGTCCGAAGAACCCCCTGACTGAGATTCCGGTTACCATCTGGCCGGGTGTGGACTTCTTCAAGTTCAAGAAGAAAGAAAGAGGGGAGTATGTCGGTCAGGAGCACATGGGGCTGCCCGAGCTTCATTTCGCCAGCTTCGATACCAAGCAGGTAAGACCTGGTTGGCGTTCGAAACCCGGGTGGGTGGAGAAGATGCAGCGGATTCTGTGGGAGTGGAGGAATCGGCCCTCACCCGAACCTAACTGGGGCCTTTTTAACAAGGATACCGTTCACCGGCTGCTTTGGTATTTCCAGGATCACGCCATTAAGAATCTTGAGGATACGGATAAGACCAAGCATTACTACCGCAGGCTCTATTCCAAGGATACGAAGGATTGGGAAGACCATGAGTATTGGCTGCCCAAAGAAACCGATGTGCTTTACCAATTGATGGAAGAAAGGGAAGAAGCCATCTGCGGACCTGCAACCTGGGAGGCGATGAGGTTCTTCTGCCCTGAGGCTTACCAGAAGTGGGTGTATGGATCGTGAGAGATTACCGGATGCTGTAGACCGGCAGATCACCTCTCGACAGGGAACATATCCGGTTATAATAAACATGTGAAATCTACTATTTGTTTTTGGTTGGCATTGGCTCTTACTATGCCTTTCGTGGTGTGCAAGGCACCTAAGCAGGAAGGTGCCGAATCGTCAGGGGATACCCTTCTTGTGGAGACGGATTCGCTTCCGGAAGAGAAAAAAATCGCAGGCTTTTCATCCGATGATTTCGAGCTTGATCCAGAACACGAAGAATTCTACGAGTTTATGCATGCTCGTCCATTCTGGATAAAAGACACCGACACCTTAGGCATTATGCACCCGGTTGATATGGAAATTCATGATTATTTTGAAGTAGCTCCTTTTCTTGTTCCTGAAGCAATAGCTGGAACCCCTGAAAGGGGAGCGGTGGAATACATCGTTGACTGGATGCCTCCGGGAGAAGATCAATGCATGCCTGACGGCAGCATAATCATTATATGGGATTCCCTACCGACGGACAGTCAAGGCCTTAAAGCAGGGTCTATGCCAGGTGAAGGATTCAAGATATCCAAGGAAGCCCAGTGGGATACTAGTTTCGCAGCCACCTTCAAGGGACGATCTGCGCGGGTATTCAGTCAACGTGTGCCCTACGTATACCGAGGGGTTAAATGGCACATGCAATACGAGACGAATGTTTTCTTCGAACGCAAGGGTGTTGTGTTCCGCATACATGCCATATGCAAGGCCAAGCCTCAGTTTCTTGGTCCGAAATCCGAGTGGTGGCGCTGGGTTGAACGTCACTGGTACTGGCTAGACGAACCGCACCCTAACTGGTCGCGATATCCGATTCACCCCGATTCGATAAGGTACAAGAGAGCGGAAGACGAAATCCCGCCGGAGGAACGAGACCAAGAAGACCCTTGATGCTTACTTAAGAGGCCATCTGCGGCCCAGCTACCTGGGAGGCGATGCGGAGTTTGTCGAGCCCGGCCCACAGACAGGCCTTATCGATTCTGCAATGGTGGTTACCGTTAAGGGGAGAGAACCCACTAATCGTGAGTTAAAGACAGGGGAGTGGTTCAAGCTCGAGGTTGATCTTAAACAGCGTTCCTACATTTACGTGATCGGCTTCGATACCGAGACCCAGGGTTTTTACTTTATCTATCCAGGGATTGACGAATCAGCTAATCTATATTCGGGACGGGTAATCATCCCGCGGGCAGAGGACGTTGCCTTCCAGGCCGTGCCCCCTGCAGGATTCAACTGGACCAAGGTTATCGCCACGCGCAAACCGGTGGAGTGGAAGGGCCTCTTATCCATGCGGGAGGGGGTCTCGTGGCTTACTTCAGACAAGATCGAGCGATTCATCCGCAACCTGAACGAGCAGTCAGGGGGCTGGCAGAGCGTTTTGACCGAGGTCTTTATCGTGGAATGAAACGGCTATTCGCTGACAGCCCTCAAAGGAGGTCATAAGTGAACAGAAGGATCGTAAAGCTGGGGCTTGTGGTTGTCCTGCCCCTTCTCGCGCTGCCCATGCTGCTCGGCCTTGAGTGCTACACGAGCGACGTATTCAAGACTGGCGGAGGCAGCGACACCATACCCGACGGCGGCTATTCGGCAGACTCCTACTTCTTCTCGGTGACCTCACAGGGCGACACCAACTGGTGAATCCCCTGCTCAGGCTCTACTAAATCTCCGGCCATCGCCAGATAAATCGCAGAGAGACCGCAGAAGATACCCTCCTCCCAGCCCTCCTCCCTGCCTTCAGGGGTTTATTTCGCACGGGTTTCAACCGAGGTTACTCGGCAGACACAAAAGTCGTCGTGCTACGCTAACGGGATTCCGTTTTTGGGGTCCCCGCGTGGATGCGAAGTAGATGCGTGGGGTGGTAATCCCCCTTTAGTTCCCCCTTGGTAAGGGGGATTCAGGGGGATCAAAGGAGCATTTATTCCGGGTGCATTCAAGGTGATGCCTTCTTGACGTCTAAGTAATCACGCTGTATACTAATCTGTTGAATAAGACCAAGGAGAGTGCAGGCTTTCGCCGCGGAGTAGTAGGATTTTCTCTAGCCACCGGGATCTCACGTCTTACCGGGCTGGCGCGGGAGGTGGTGATGGCTTCACTCTTCGGCGCCGGGTTCGCCAAAGACGCCTTCGAGATCGCCTTCCGCATCCCCAACCTCTTACGTGATTTTTTTGCCGAGAACGCGTTGGCCGCATCCTTTGTTCCGGTCTTCGTTGAGAAGATGCAAACCTCTGATCGCCGCGATCTGTGGCGGTTGGCCAATAACCTTTTCAATACCCTACTGATAGTGGTTGGTGGTCTGGTCGTGCTTGGTATAATCTTCTCACCACAGATCGTATCAGTAATCGGGCACGGGTTTAAGGGTATCCCTGGAAAGATTGAGCTCACCACCCTCCTCAACCGAATTCTATTCCCATTCCTTCTCTTCATCTCGCTCTCGGCCTGGTCTGCAGGTGTGCTGAACGCTCACAACCGCTTCTTTCTTCCTGCGGTAAGCTCTACGTTTTTCAACCTCGGCTCGATCGCCCTCGCGTACCTGACCTACAACTTCTGGATATCTAAGGGCTTGGATCCGGTTACAGGCATGGCTGTGGGCGGTTTGGTAGGCGTCTTCTTCCAGTTCCTGATTCCCTACATCGCGGTCTGGAGGATGGGCTATCGGTACAGGCCTTACGTCAACTGGCGCTCGCCTGATCTGGGCAGGGTGCTTAAGCTCTGGATACCTGTGGTAATAGGTTTAGGTCTTGTGGAGATCCAGGTGGCGGTGGACACCTTTCTTGCCGCGCTTCTAGAGCAAGGCTCGGTCTCATGGCTTTCATACGCCTATCGGGTGATGCACCTTCCTTTGGCTCTTTTCGGCGCAGCGGTGGGAACCGTGAGTCTAACCCTTTTTTCCAAGCAAAGGGCGGAGGGCGATCTTGCAGGTCTTGCCTCATCCATCCGGCGGTCTCTTAGAACCATCTCGGTTTTCCTGATCCCCACCCTGTTTTTTGTGATCGCATTCGCCCAGCCTGTCATCAGGGTGATCTATCAGCGAGGGGAGTTTACATCTTTGGACACCAGCTATACCGCCCAGGCTCTCATACTGTACGTGGCCGGCATCTGGGCTGCCGCTTCGGTGCGGACGCTCTCGGTCGCGTTCTACGCATTCAAGGATTCCCGCACCCCCATGTTCGTGAACCTGGTAAGCGTGGTGCTCAATATCAGCTTAAACCTGCTCTTGGCCTTTGTAGTTCTTAGGACCCGGCGTTTCCGTGCGTTTGCCTTTGCCACCACGTTTTGCTCCTTCTTCTCCATGAGCATCTTGATGGTCTTTCTCAAGCGCAAGTTGCCTGGCTGGAAGGCAGGCGACCATCCGCTCTACGGTCTGCGGGTGCTTGCCGCGGCGGTGCTTGCGCTACTGCCCATCTATCTGGGATATCGCTTCTACTTTATTGACAAAGTTCAGGGATTTCTTCCGATCCTCCTCATGCTTGGGGCGGGGTTCGTGCTTTTTGCACTCATCTATTTTGGACTCGCCAGGCTCTTTGGCATCAAGGAGCTGGGAAAGATTTTGCCACCTCGCTAGCGTAGCCTCTTTTTCCACATCCCATTCTGACCCAAAGCTTGACATCGTCACAGGGAGGGATAAGATAGGGGTATGAACCGTAAGCGCTTCGCCACAGAGAACCCCCAAGCGAAACGGCCTATCTTTATTCCCCTTCTGCTCCTTGCAATGGGGTGTGTGGCATTTGGGCAGTCCTATGTACACCGTCCTGATGCAAGGGTTGCCAGCCATGGCTCTTACGGCGTCGGTCTGCATCTGGCTCCTGGGGGTGGATTGCTTGCAGGATTAAGTGTAGGTTTTTTCGACCGCTTCCAGATCGGTCTATCGTACGGAGGCGGAAACATCATCGGTTCTGGGCCGATCGAGTGGTATCCACTACCTCCCGGGGTGCAGGTCAAGATAGCCATACTTGATGAGGCAAGCTTCCCACTCTCACTCGCTGTAGGATTCGACTCCCAGGACCCGGTGGGATCGGTTGATATAAATCAGGCAGGGTTCTACCTCGTTGCAGGGAAGCTGATTCCAGCAGGATGGGTAGCGTTTGATCTGGGCCTTGGAGCGGGCTACGATCTACTGGATGAGAATGCCTTTCATCTCTACGCTGTATCAGACGTTGTGCTGGGTGATGTCTTCAGCATTACTCCTGAGTTAACCGTGTATCCCCAAAGGCAAGAGGATGTTCTGAATCTTGGATTATCTTTTAAGTGGGAGATCTACGAGGGTACGGGAGCGGAGTTCCTTCTGGCAGACATCTTAACCGGCCCGGTCGAAGGCTGGACTAGAAGCGTGCGGTTTCAAATCACACAGGAGTTCTGATGGAGAGAGGGTAATCATGAAACCTGCGGATATTTCTGAAGACGAACTTAGACGCCTCTGCGAGGAGTATTACCACACTCCCCACGGTGAAAAACAGTATTTTCTTAACATCTGGGTCCCTCAATTTAAAATAAAACCAGGATCATTACGGAACAGAATTTCCGAGTATCAGAAGAAACAGGGGCATAAAAAAAGTGAATTAGACCCCCCAAAAGTAGGAGCCATCTTAAACATTGTGCTCTTCTATAGGATAATGAGAATTATGCCTTCGTTCTCTCAGAAAAACACCTCTTGGAAAAGAACGATTCAGCTCACAGAAAATCACGGCTGGATTCCAAAAGGATCTGTTAGAGTAAGAGAGTTGACGCGTTTTATTAGAAAATATAATTTAATCCCTGAACATCGAGTAACACGAAGTATCCAGCGACACAAAAGTAATTCTGTGACCTCACACGGAGGACTTAATGAGTAGCACCGAGGAATTGATCAATAAACTGAAGGAAGGCGGTGTTGAGTTTGTGGATCTGAAACTTTCAGATCTCTCAGGCAGGCTTCACCACATCACCTTTCCCATTGCGAGGCTCCAGATGGCTCTTGCCAATGGGGTGGGGTTCGACGGCTCCTCACTCGGCGGCTTCCGTAACGTTGCCGAATCCGACCTCGTAGTGAAACCGGACACCTCACACCTTTTCATAGATCCGTTCTACGAGCGACCCACTGCAAGCCTCTACGGCGACATCTATGAACCTGACGGCAAAACTCCCTTTTCCGCCTGTCCCCGGAACATACTCCGAAAAGTAGTGGCTCTCATACGCCAAGAAGGGGTGGCCGACCGCATACTAGTGCTGCCTGAGTTTGAGTTCTATCTGTTTGACGAGGCTGAGTTCTACCTGGAAACCACCGCCTCGGGTTATCTTGTCTCCTCGTGCGAGGCAGAGCCCCCTTCGGGACTGCAGAACGCCTACCACATCACGCCTCCAACGGATGCCTTTGCTAACCTGCGCAGCGAGATGGTAAAGCTTCTCGAGGAAGCGGGGATAGAGGTAAAGTATCATCACCACGAGGTGGGAGGCTACGCTCAGGCAGAGATAGAAACGGCTTTGCTTGATATTTCGCAAGCAGGTGATGCGATTCAAACCGTCAAATATCTTATCAAGAACGCTGCTCGAGCCGGTGAGATATACGCCACCTTCATGCCCAAACCCCTTGCCAATGAAGCCGGCAGCGGCATGCACATCCACATCCAGCTGTGGAAGGACGACCGCAACGTGTTCTCATCCGAGAAAGACGAAAACGAACTTTCTGAAACGGCACTCATGTTTCTGGGCGGCATAATCAAGCATTCGAGGGCCTTGTGTGCTTTTACGAATCCGACCACCAACTCCTATCGTCGTTTGACAGGCGGGATGGAGGCACCCTCCCAGGTGTTCCACTCCCGTGCCAACCGAAAGGCCGCTCTCCGGGTACCAGGATACGTAAGGGGAGCAAAGGATCTGCGCTTCGAGTACCGGGTGCCCGACGCAACCTCGAATCCCTACCTTGCCCTTGCAGGAATCCTTCTGGCAGGGCTTGATGGGGTCCGTAAGGACCTCAATCCCGGCGAACTGATCAAAAACCAGCCCGAGACCGACGACGACCGGTTCCCGCGGTTGCCAGCAAGCCTTACCGAAGCACTTGGGGCACTCAACGTAGATGCCTCGTTCCTCACCGAGCAAGGCTTATTCCCCAAAGAGTTAATCCATAAGTGGATTAAAACAAAGGAGAAAGAGATAGAAGAAATCGAGTCCTATCCTACTCCCGCTGAGTTCGTAAAGTACTTCGCTCTTTGAGAGGCGCGAAAAAGAAAAACTAGGAGGAAACATGGCGGTGAGAGTAGCCATCAATGGCTTTGGTAGAATAGGACGTCTGTTCTTCCGAAGTGCTTTCAGGGACAAAGGACTCGAGTTCGTTGCGGTCAACGATATCACCGATGCCAGGACCCTGGCGCATCTTTTGAAGTACGACTCGGTTCACCGCGGCGAGCATCTTGATGCAGTTTCCGAAGACGACGGGTTCACGATCGAGGAACGACACGTAAAGGTGCTTGCAGAAAAGGACCCGGCCGCCCTGCCCTGGAAAGAGCTGGGTGTGGACATCGTGGTCGAGTCAACCGGGCTGTTCCGAACCTACGAAAAGGCCTCTGCCCATCTTGAGGCCGGTGCAAAGAAGGTTATAATATCGGCGCCTGCCAAGGGTGAGGGCACGGTGCCCACCTTCGTCATGGGAATAAACCACGAATCCTACGATCCGGTCTCCGATCACATCGTGTCCAACGCTTCATGCACAACCAATTGTCTGGCCCCTGTGGTTAAGGTACTGGATGAGACGTTTACGATCGAGAAGGGTTTTATGACCACCATACACTCCTACACCGCTGACCAGCGTATCCTTGACACTCCGCACAGGGATTTAAGGAGAGCAAGGGCCGCAGCCCTTTCAATGATTCCCACAACCACCGGTGCAGCCAAGGCGATCATCGAGGTTATGCCCCATCTTGCCGGTAAGCTGAACGGTATGGCTATACGCGTCCCCACACCGAATGTCTCTATCGTTGACTTCGCGGCGGTGGTCAAGAAGCCTACCACAGTGGATGAGGTTAACACCGCCTTCAAGAAAGCTGCCGATGGGAATCTCAAAGGGATTCTGGAGTACAGCACCGAACCCTTGGTATCGGTAGACTTAACCACCAATCCTGCGTCGGCCGTATTTGACGCTCCCCTGACCTCGGTGGTAGACGGTAATCTGGTAAAGGTCTTTGCCTGGTACGACAACGAGTGGGGCTATGCGAACCGAATAAAAGATCTAGTGCTTTACATGGGGGAAAGATTATGATTCTACGTAGCGTAGCCGAGTTGCCCATAAAGAAAGGCGATAGGGTTCTCGTTCGCGTAGACTACAACATTCCGGTCAACCCCGAAGGCTTGATTACCGACGACGCCCGTATCAAGGGAACGCTTGATACCTTGGAGTACCTGCTTGAACGCGGGGCTGTGCCAATCATCCTCTCGCACTGGGGCAGGCCGCAGGGAGGTCCCCAGCCTGAGATGAGCTTAGCACGCGTCCTGCCAGAGCTCCAGACCCTTCTTAACCACCCGGTTAACTTCCTTTCCGAATCCTTAAATGACGTAACAAAAGCAAGCATCGATGCAGCTCACGCGGGTGAGATATTCCTGTTGGAAAATCTTCGCTTCCATCCCGGTGAGAGAAAAAATGATCCACAGTTTGCCAAGAAATTGGCTTACTACGGTTCATACTACGTTAATGACGCCTTCCCGGTATCGCATCGTGAACACGCCAGCATCTCGTTTCTGCCAACCATGTTCAATGACCCTGCCGCAGGGTTCTCTCTCTTACGGGAGGTCGATTACTTCTCGAAGGTGCTGCACGCTCCGGAGAAACCGTTCATCGTAATCATAGGCGGCAAAAAAATCCAGGATAAGGTTCGCTCGCTCCGTTTCCTTCTGGATAAGGTTGATGAGGTTCTTGTCGGCGGCGGATCATCTTACACGATGCAGGTGGCAAGAGGACTGTCGGTGGGCCAATCCATAGTGGACGAGGATCTGGTGGATGAAGTAGACGACATTGCCGACTCGCCCAAGGTCAAACTGCCTATAGACTACGTGGCCGCGCCCACCTATGCCGAGCCGGAGAAGAAAAAGGTGGTTCGAGCCGACGTCTTCCCTGACGATCTCGAGGGCTTTGACATCGGCCCCCAGACCCGAAAGGCGTTTGCCGAATTCGTCTCCAATGCAAAAACCATCCTGTGGTTCGGGCCACTGGGAGCCTTTGAAGAGCCGGCTTTTGCCGAGGGTTCGCTTGAGGTGGCGAAAGCAGTCGTTGCCGCTAACGAGCGAGGAGCAATCACGGTCACCGGCGGCGGAGACTTACTTGCCATGCTGCGGGCCTTCGACTTTAAGGATAAGCTCTCCCACGTATCTATAGGCGGCGGCGCATGCCTTGCGTTCATGGAAGGCAAGGAGTTACCTGGCATTGTGCCCTTGATCAAGGAACGCTGAGACCCTTTTGTCAGCACCACCCGATATTAATTGTAGGGGCGAGGCATGCCTCGTCCCTACCTTTTATCGAGCATTTTGAATAGTCTTTTTAGTCGCTGCCTTTACCGATTAGTAATCCCTGCCAACTGCCTTCAGCAATCGAGAACTCACCGATAACCGAAGCTAGCACAAAGAACAACCAGAACGCTGCCCAGATGATTACCAGACTTCGTCCGAAGTAACGCATCAGTTTTACCCACCAGGTAAGCTTCTTTTTTATGCGTATCATCCTTGTTCTCCTAATATCGCAATAACCATACCCCTGATTCCCCTGATTGTAGAATTGTCAAGGGATGTTAAAAAACTACTTGTGGGTCAGAATGAGAAGATGAGATCTACAAGCGCAAAGATTATTCCTATCCCTACGATAAGAAGGATGAATAAAAGCACCGCAAGCAAAGTGTTCCTGCGAGATTCCCTCTGTTTTTCTTGAGAGTTTTCTTTCATAATTTTACCTGAGGCTGCAGATGATTATGAGAACAAGCCAGATCACCACTGCGAGAACGACCCAAACTATTGCTTTCCTGGCAGACGATTTCTTTTTTTGGGCAGGAACCTGAGGTCTTGCCGCGTGCGTTTCCGCTTGTCTGCGCTGCTCTGACTTGAGATTTGCGTAGAACTCCTCGAACTCTTGGGTAGCACTCGCTTCAGGTTCTGCTGTTACTTCTTGGAGCGCCTCTGGCTGGGTGGAAGGCTCCGAAGCGATCCCTACCGCTTCCTCCTCCAATACCAAGGCAGCCTTCTCCTTGCGGTCGTATTCTTCTTTCGCTTTTTCGCGGTCTGCGCGTAAGGACTCAAGGAATCTTTCGGCGCGCTCTGAGGCGGTTTGAAGGCTTTCTTCTTTATCCTCGATTTCCTCTTGTGTGAGGAGGAATACCTCATGGCATCGCCGGCACATCCTTCGGTTTGTTCCCCAGTTCACGAGCTCCTCTGAGCCGCACTTGGGACACGTGAGCACTTCGTCGTCCATGAGGTTATTCTACATGTGTAAACCTCAGCGTCAAGTGTTAATAATCCGACCCCAGGTGTTTGACGTACCGGAGGAACTTACAAGTATCAAAAAAGCTAAATCCGAGCGGTTGATTCCTTTGCTCGGAGATAGCTTGACATCCAATAGAAACGCTGTATTATAAACATACTGGAATTAATCGTAAAAGGCGGCTTGATAGCAACTATCAAGTCACCAAACCAACCAAGGAGGACGGTATGAAAAAAGCGTTCCTGATGTTCCTCGCGACAAGCTTTGTTCTGGTGACCGCGGCCTTTGCCGGGCCACCCACTGAGGTTTGGAACGTGACCTACGAGTCAGGCGGCAATGACCAGCCCTTGGCCATAGCGGCTGATGCTGCGGGTAACGCCTATGTCACAGGTTACTATGGAGATATAGGCACTGCTGCTTGCCGCACGATCAAGTATGATACGGACGGCAACATCGTATGGAACAAGCTCTTCGAGGATCCCGACATTGATATCGGCATCGGCTGGGACGTAGACGTAGATGCTTCGGGCAACGTCTATGTCGCAGGTTGGGCCTGGAACGGAGCCAATTGGGATTATCTCGTCATCAAGTACGATGCTGGCGGCAGTAGTGTGTGGGCAAAACCCTGGGACGGCCTGTCTAATGATCTTGCCTCTGGCGTAGCCGTGGATGCTTTGGGTAACGTCTACGTAACAGGCAGCTCCGATGTCGGTGGTGTGGGTTTCCGCACCATCAAGTATGATTCAGGCGGTAACCTCCAGTGGTCCCACCCTTACGACGAGTTCGGTAACGGATCAATTGGTTACGACGTGGCGGTAGATGCTGCAGGTAACGTCTACGTTACGGGTCTCACCAACAATGGAAGCAATAACGATTATCTCACCATCAAGTACGATACTGACGGCAACTTCCAGTGGAGCGATGCTCGAAACGAGAACTACAATGACGAGGCTTACCGTATAGCGGTAGATGCTGATGCGAACCTGTACGTTACAGGCCGCTCTTGGAACAGCGGCGGTGACTACGATTTCTTTACCGTCAAGTATGATACGGACGGCAACTTCCAGTGGAAGAAAAGGTATGGAGCTAGCGAGCATGAGGGAGCTTACGGCGTAGCGGTTGATGAATACTTTGTCTACGTTACAGGTTACCGCGATAATGGCGTTGACGTTGATTTTCTTACTGTTCGCTATGACAAAGAAGGCACCTTCAGCTGGGAGAAGGATTTTGACTCAGGTGATGATGAAATGGCTCGAGGTATAGCGGTGGATGGTTCGCACTACCTTTACGTGACAGGGTTTTACTACGACGGCAGTGACTACGATTTCCGTACCATCAAGTACGAACAGGACGACATCCCGGCGGTAGCAGAAATCCCAACGGTTTCCTCTCTCACTCTGGAAATAGTCGGAAACCTTTCGGCTACCCCTACGCTCAACTACAGCCTTCCCGCCGGTATGCAAGGTAGACTAACCTTCTACTCGGTTGACGGCCGTGCGGTCAGAACGTTCTCGGTTAACTCATCGCACCCCACTCTCACATGGGACGGCCATGATGCCGCAGGTAAAGCAGTCCCGGCAGGGGTCTACTTCGTAAAGCTTGTCGTCGACAATGAATCGGTTACCGTAAAGGCTATCCTGGCGAGATAAGAGATCTTCAAGAATAACAATAAGGGGTGCCAGCAGCACCCCTTATCTTTGATCATTCAATCTATTTCTCAGACCACAGGCCGAGCTTGTTGCCGAATACGTCGAGGAACTCAGCGTAGTAGCCCCACTCATCGGAGATCTTTGTTTTAGGGGTTAGGGTTTTGCCGCCTGCGGCCTCTATCTCTCTAAGCTTGGCCTCGATGTCGTCCACGCCGATGTGAAGCAGAACGCCGTCGGTGGCGGGCTTTGCGGATTTGCTGAATCCGCCGCCTACCGCATCTTCACCCGCAGACCACATAGCGTAGTCCATCTCAGGTGTCACCTCAACCTTCCAGCTGAAGACCCTGGAGTAGAACTTCTTGGCCTTCTCCAGATCCGGGGCAGGGATCTCGATGTGAACTATCTTGGACATCAATCCTCCTTTACGCTTTCCAGCGCTTCAGGTTTGAAAGTATCCCGCGGACCTCAGGCTTTGCCTGCTCAGCGGTTAGATCAGGCCTTTGGGTCCATTCTCCCCAGTTGGGAGCAAGGTAGGCAATCATATCCTCCATGCTCATCTCAGGATTGGTGAACTGGCCCTTCTGGTAGCAGTGGGTGCAGTATTCCTTGCTCGCCGAGCCGTCCGCTTCGGTGCCGAAATCCTCCGGTTTCCCCATCGGCATAAAGCAGCTCTGGCATATCGCTCCTTCAGGCATCTGCATGCTATCTCCTTTGGTTAGGATTTATCTGCTTAGAGCCTCGGCGATTATTATGCGAAGATGCTGGGGTATGTCAAGCTTATCTCTCGATCGGCTCTGAGCTCAAGTCCACATCTTTGTAGTTTGCCAGCGTCGCAGGCCGGAGATGAAGTAGTTGGCTTCAATCAACGCCTCACGATAGGTCAGGTTCTTTTCTTTCATCCATAAAGGGACGATCCTGGAGATTATCTGCCAGCGTGTGAGTCTCGGCTCAGTAAACCAACCATCTACGTAGCACTCTCTGCAGAAATCATGATTTAAGGAACCATCCGCTTCTGTACCCCATCCTCCCGGATTATTTATGATTCGCCCACAGCTTTGACAATACTCTTTAAGCATTACGCCTCCTCCTGGCAGCCTTAGTATATACAAATCACCGGTGGTGTCAAGTCTTTGAGTCTAGATATTTGTGGTCAGTGCATAACCCTTACGGATGGTTTTTATCGCAAGAAAGAAGCTGTGGTTGTCAGGTCGATCCAGATGATCCCAAAGACCTTGACGTTTCTGAGATATTGAAGAGAATTAATCTAATGAAGCCTGATGTGAACTTCACTCCAATAAGAGGGAGGTCGGTTGTGCTGCGCACGCGCGATCCCAGATTCCTGCGTGAGTTTTACGCCAAGCGGTTTCAGGATGAGGTGTTACGGTGGTCGGACGTCTGGCCTGCGAATCCCACATTCGAGGAGGTCAGGCTGCGGTTTGCCGAGCAGGAGCGCTCGCCTGCAGAGTGGCGATTGTGGATCCACACCCTGGAAGGTAAGCTGATAGGTGAGGTGAGTCTTACTGACATAGACAGGCTGAAGCGGAAGGCAGAGCTTTCCATCGTTCTTTTCGATCCCGCTTACTGGGGACAGGGCTACGGTAGCCAGGCGGCCCGATTGTTCCTCCAAGATGCAGTGGAGCGTTTTGATCTGGAAACGATCTATCTCTTTACCGCTTCGGCAAACAAGCGGGCAATAAGGGCATTCGAGAAGCTCGGCTTCCGTATTACCGAACGGTTGAGGCTGGATGGGGAAGGTTTCGTGAAGATGGCGGCAGAGGCCTAGACTTTTCGCTCAAACCGATTCTTCAAGGTTTTCCTTGAGATAGTCCTTTAATCTTCTCCATGAATCCCTGAGCTTTTCCTGATTGCACCACGCCGTGTTGTTGGAAAGCAGGGGATCTGTGTCATCGCCCAGTCCGCTTCTTGTAAAATCCGGGGTGCCCGGCACAGGAGAGAACTCGGCAAGATGAGGCTTGACTCCCTCCGAAAGCGCAAGATCGAGGGTTCTTTTTACGCTATCCTCCGATTGTCCGGGCAGACCGAATAAAACGTAGGCTCCAAGCTCGTCACTAAAACCTGCATCCTTAAGAATCCGGACGGCGTTAGTGAATGCGTCTGCTGAAAGTTTTGCGCCTGTGTGACGTAGCAGCTCTTCATCCACCGTCTCAAGACTCAGGTACATGGAACGGAAACCGGCTTGTTTCATAAGTTCAGCTCTTTCGGGCGTTATCTGGTTCACGTGCAGCCCGTTCGGTGTGTGAAACTCCAGACCCATCCCGATTACCCTTTCCATGAGCTCGTTGAAATCCTGATGAAAGAGCAAAGCGTCGTCGTAAAAGGCGATTCTTCGTATCTTGAGATCGGCAAGGTACTTTAACTCCGCAGTGATATCCGCCAACTTGCTGGAAAGGTAATGGGGTTCAAGCCGGTGCGAGGCGCAGTAGGTGCAGCGGAAGGGACATCCTCTTGATATACTCATCACCGCGTAGTCTAGTTTCGAATAGAGGTTCCAGGCAGAAAAGGGCGTTTCTTCGAGCAGATTAAGACCAACGCGCTTCTCGAGCCTCTTTTTGATCTCCGCAAGGCTCCCTTTAAGGACTATATCCGCCCCGGAGTTGATACCAGCGTGCTCAGGCAAAAGCGTTGCATAGATTCCGCCAAGGATTATCGGCACCCCATGGTATCTCTTGTGAAGGACCTCGATTGTTTCTCTGACCCCGGTGTACCAGTAGGTCATACCAGAGGTTATGAGGATGGCATCTGCGTCCGGGAGATCGGAGAGCCTTTGCACAAGTGTCGAATAAGGCAGACCATATCTTCTGAACTTACGGGGAACGTATTCAAGTATCCGTGGTTTTTCTATCTCCTCGGCTGCAAACTTGCCCCTGCCCCACTCGTCGGTCTTGGTGCGTTTTTCAAGCCAGGGGTGGTTACGATCAAGTAGATCAAGAAGATATACCTCTGCCCCCGCATTCCTTAAAGCACCGGCTATCCTTAAAAGCCCCAGCGGCTTGAGCCAGAAATCGAACGCGGCAAAGTCGTGTATCCATGGATTAACCAGTAGGAATCGCTTCATCCTTTGGTCTTCAAAATCAATCCCCTCTATATGATATAACCTAAGATTTGCGAGGGAGTTAGGAAATCTTGTCCATCTTGGACCGGGAGGTTTTCTTCTTGAGGAGTGGGCGTTCTTTGCCGGGTTTTGAAGATTTTGATCTTGCTCGTCTGTGGTCTTTTCGTTCTTTATCACCTCGGGAGCGTTTTCGTTTTGAGGAGCGCCTATCGTAAGCGCCGGGTTTCTTCATCGTTGGTGTCCAGAGCTTCTCCAGTTCCAGGAGATGGAACACCTCGGCACCGTCCTTTGCCAGTTCGGCGGCGATTAAACGTCGGTTGCACCTTTCGGGTGTGCGTTCGGAGCACAGTATCAAAAGCCCTCGGGTACGCGCCAGGCTTTTAAGGAGGGCGGTCCCTCGTTCGTAGAGTTCGGGGTCCAGGTTATCCACTCTTCCGGTTTCTCGTTCAGATCCCAGTTCGTTGCCCAGGTATATGTACTCAACCTTGTTGTTTTTGCAGATATTCTGGATGTTTTCTCGCCTTAAATGTTTGATGGGAGAGGCGGTAGAATGGCGGATGTCTGCCAAGACCTGAATCTGATACTTGGAAAGGATCTTTACGATCTCCAGTTCGGATCGGTTTTCGGTCCCAAGGGTGTAGATACGCACTTGGTTAACTTACCCCGCTTGGTGAGTCTGGCGTTTGGGGTCCAGAAGAGGAATCTAAATCATCACGTTTTGCTTGTAGCCATCCGGGAAGATCCGGTCTTTCTTCTTCCTTTGGTTCGTGGGTAACGGGAGGCCCTTGTGGTGCAGATTTCTTCTCTCCGGGTGGGGTTTCTTCCGGCTTCCCAAAGGAGGGCGGTGGGTAGGTTGGTGCTGAGAGTGGAGGTTGAGGGGCTGGTTTTTCAGGTGGAGGTTCCACAGGGGCTGCAGGAGTTTTCTTCATGCTTCCTCCTGCAATAGCTGCGTGAAGTTCCGCAAGCAA
>Ga0307429_1000749_pt1 | contig 17492 bp, 18 predicted proteins | sample SalMarWE160230MG_FD_202151 | JGI IMG/M metagenome (GOLD analysis project Ga0307429, IMG submission 202151) | Salt marsh sediment microbial communities from the Plum Island Ecosystem LTER, Massachusetts, United States - WE1603-230 | ecosystem: Environmental > Aquatic > Marine > Intertidal zone >... | reverse complement strand
TCCTCTCGCCCCGATTTGTTCAGTAAAAGGGAGTATAAGCTGCTTGTGCCTAATCCGAAAATAAAAAAGAGCGGAGGGAAACCATGGTAAAAGCTGGAATCGTGGGAGCGACTGGCATAGTTGGTCAGCAATTTCTCGTTGCCCTGAAGGGTCACCCCTGGATTGGAATTGCTGCGCTTGCTGCCTCCGAGAGGTCAGCAGGGCGCAGCTATAAGGAAGCCATAACCGATGCCCAATCTGGAGCCTTGCGCTGGTTTTGCCAAGAGCCTCCTGTGGAGGAGGTCATGTCTATGCCTGTCCAGAATGCTGCCGAAATGGATGCCTCTGCCCTGGATATAGTCTTTTCCGCCGTAGAATCCGACCAGGCGAAGATTCTGGAACCGAAATTTGCCAAAGATAGAGCGGTTATAAGCACGGCCTCGGCCTTCCGCTACGATGAGGATGTGCCCATCTTAATTCCCGGCATCAACTCCGGGCATGCCGAATTAATTGATGTTCAACGGAAAAGCCGGGGGTGGAAAGGCTTCATTACGCCTATTCCCAACTGCACCACTACTGGCCTGGCGATAACGCTAAAACCAATTTACGAATCGTTCGGAGTGAACGCCGTTATAATGACCTCTATGCAAGCCCTATCAGGTGCAGGCCGAAGTCCGGGGGTGATAGGCCTCGACATTCTGGATAATGTTATTCCCTTTATTGCTGGGGAAGAAGCAAAGGTGCAGCGTGAAACACAGAAAATCCTGGGCAATTTCGCGGGTAATTCAGTCAGTCCAGCCAGGTTCAATGTAAGCTGCACCTGCACCCGTGTTAATGTTCGGGAAGGACATACTGAATCGGTCTTCGTCTCCACCCAGAAAACCTGTGGAGCGGACGATGTAGCCAGGGCCATGAGGGAATATGTTGGTTCACCCGTTGACATTGAGCTGCCTTCAGCCCCCAGGCACATGATAATAGTCCACGAAGACCCGTTCCGACCTCAGCCACGGCTCGACCGTGATGCTGAGGATGGCATGGCTACCGTGGTCGGGAGAATCAGGAAGGACAACGTCCTGAAAAACGGCATCAAATATGTTTTGGTATCCCACAACACCAAAATGGGAGCTGCCAAGGGTGCAGTCCTTGTCGCCGAACTCCTTATTAGAGACGGGTATATTTCCTAGTGTTCAAAGTTTGAGGGTCTCATTGGCATCTACTATCAAAGCATAGCTGTTACCCTGAACCCCGTGAAATAGTAGCCCCGAAGTGCCGAACTTACCGCTGGTACATGAGAAGATTTGGTTAACGATAACCCATCTTCTCAAACCTGGTGTGTTCTACCACAATGCGGGCACTTGATGGTCGGCTCTTTGAACTTAGGTGGCACTCGCAGCTTGGCACCGCACTCACATGTAATGGTGTTATAGTTACTCAGCCGCCACATTACGTCTGAGGTCTCACGAGCCCGCTGTATCTCGTTTGGTTCACCCGTTTCACCCTCCAGCTTTATCGTTTTTACTGGGACTGTTTCGGCGGCAAGGCTGGCAGCAGGTATAACCCCCTCCCCGCGGTGAACCTGGCGGTAAGCCTGATCATAATCGATAAAAGAGGCGCCAGCCATGGCGCGCAGGATGCGTATCCTCTCTGATATAGGGGGGTGGGTGCTGGAGAGATCACTGGCTTTCATGCCTTTCTTGCGGAAAGGATTGGTGATATACATAGGGGCTGTGGCCTTATTGGCTGATTTTAACTGCCCAGTTGAGGCACCCAGTTTTTCCAGGGCTGAGGCCAGTCCTTCAGGGTTTCTCGTATAGAGGGCTGACGAGGCATCTGCCAGGTATTCTCTCTTCCGAGAGATGGCAAAGTAAATGAGCTGCGCCATAATCGGCGCCAATATCATAAATACAAGTGCCACGATCAGGATTATTATCTGGCCTTGCCCACCCCCTCCTGATGAGGAACTTCTTCTCGACCCGGTCATGCTGCCAAAAATTAAGAAACGTGACCCGTACCAGGCTAGGAGCACGATGGTGCCGAGCAGGATACCACACATCGCCATGAGTAGAACATCCCGGTTCTTGATGTGGGATATCTCGTGGCCAATGACCCCCTGCAATTCATCGCGGTTCAGTTTCTGCAGCAATCCCGAGGTAATAGCTACGGATGCCCGATTAGGGTCACGACCAGTGGCGAAGGCATTTAGTGCAGGGTCATCGATTATATATATGTCGGGCACTTTCTCCAGACCGGAGGCAATCTTCATTTCCTCGACCACATTGTACAGGCGAGGGTGGTCATCACGAGTAATTTTCTTGGCCCTCGACATGCTAAGCAGGATGCTATCACCCTGAAAATAGCCGACTAAACTCAAGATTATCCATACTGATATGGCGATAACTAAGCCTGCAATAGCATTATCGAAGGCTAGGCCTAGAAAATAGCCAATCAAGATCAGTAGTATTCCCATGCCTATTGTCAGCACTACCGACCTTATTTGGTTAGACCTAATCTGTTCCCACACGGCTGAAGAGTCTTTTTACTCAGTGAAACTGACCTTGACAGGTTCTCTTTCGGCGGCTACGGTGACCTCAAAGAATTCACCAGCCTTAAACCCGGTCATGCTGGCTACAGCGTTAGACGGAAACATCTGTGTCTTGTTGTTCAACCTCAGGACCGAATCATTGTAAAACTGGCGAGAAAAGGCTATCTTATTTTCGGTTGAGGTAAGTTCTTCCTGAAGTGCCAGAAAGTTCTGATTGGCTTTAAGGTCGGGGTAGCGTTCCACTACGGCCAGTAGGCGGGATAAGGCCGAGCTCAGCTCGCCTTCGACCTTGGCTCGCTCACCGGCTCCGGCAGACGACGCTTGCTGGGCAAGATTGCGCGCTTTGGTTACTGCTTCCAAGGTTTCCCGTTCGTATTTCATATAGCCCTTGGCAGTTTCCACCAGGTTGGGAATGAGGTCGTGGCGTCGTTTTAGCTGAACGTCAATCTGCGCCCAGGCGTTCTCGACCTGATTACGCAGCCTGACCAGGCCATTGTAGATGGCTATGAATATGATAAGAAGGACTACAACAACACCGATAATGACATAAGCTGCTACTGGCATATTAAACCTCCTTAACTCCTATTTTCTCATTATTACTTAATCGCCATCGCTGCCTTACTGCGAGGCTCCGAATACTTCTTCTAGGAAACTGATGACCTGCCCCCTGGAATCACGCTTTGGCAGATGTTCTCCAGCCAGACGTCTTATCAGTTGAGCGACCTCACCTCCGTCAAACCACAATCCATGTTCATCACGGCATATGTCGATGAGTATTTCAGGCTGTTCGCCTATTGCTGTTTTTTTCATCTTATGGCCACAGACGGGGCAATTTCGTTTCTTTTCTGATGAAGCGGCTTCCTGCGAGCTGAGGATGCCATCGAGAAACAACTTTGTCTCTTCAAGACCCTGCGACTTAAGCAAAAGCTCAAGCTCTCCAGAGTCAAACCACACCCCCTTACAATTATTACAATAATCGAGCTCAATATTGCGATACTCAACGACTATCATATCGTAGTTACAAACAGGGCATATCATTACTTTCAGACCTCATCAGGTGCTTTTCATAGTGTAGATGCCTGACTAAGTCATGTCAAGGTTGTTTTATAAGTAAATAGTACGATGAGGTAAATGCGTTGAAAATCAGCTCTTCGCCCTTCGGCGTCTTCTGAGCCAGATTACCAAAGGCGGCACCCAGACCCAGCAGAAAATGCCAAGCCAGATGAGCACAGTGGCTAGGCCTCTGCCAAATGTCGTCAGTCCACGCACTGCTGCTTTTAAAGCAGCGGAAGCGCTCCAGGGTTCAGCCAGTCCCTTTGTTTCCTGTAAGTCTACTTCAATAAGTGACGTCTCTGAGGTCTGCTCCAAATATTTCATGCGGCCTTCAATTTGCTCAATCTCACCTCTCACCTTGGAAAGCTCTTTCTGCACCATCAACATTTCCTCTACGTTCTCTGCCTTCTCCAACAAGGCTAGATACTGGGCTTCAGTCGCTTGAAGGTTGCTTAGCTGAGCTTCCAGGTCAACATATTCCTCAGTTACATCCTTTGCCGTGGTAGTCTCGTAGAGCACGGCTGTGGCCAACTGGCGAAGTCTTGCAAAAGCCTCTTCAAATTTTTCGAAAGGAACGCGGATGGTAATGCGACCCTCAACCCTCCGTTCATAGTCATATTTATGTGAAGAAACTACATAGCCGTTGAGTTCATCAGCCATCTCAGCAACTTCATCCATAGTCTCGGTTATATTTCCCACCTCCAAAGTCATGGAGCCTGTTTTTACGATTTTGCGGTCTTCCGTTAGTTCATCAGTAATCTCGCTTTCATCTCGCCCTCCCTCACCAGGTACATTGGGTGCTTCTGATGTCGAAGCACCACAGCCACTGACTAGCACTAACCCCAGAATCAGCAGTATTGGAATTGAAACTTTGAGCAGCTTATTCATTTTTGCTCCTTCTATTACTGTAAATGCAGAAAGCCGAGAAAGGTTGCATTATTTAACCCAAAAAGTCTTGCGACTTTTATTCCAGCAATCCCCCAGAAGCAGACCAGAAGCAGATTAGTAATATTATAACATAGTAGGCTGAAATCCTGAGGGTTGAAGGGGGCTTTAGACAATCTCTATCTCTATATCGTCCACGCTCTTTACCACTTTTCTCAAATCAAGCAGGGCTATAGTGCGCTCAGAAATATAATGTCTATAAGCTGAGGAGGTGAATATAGTAAGGCATCTTCCGCCATACATTGTGGGTGGGGCATCTGGCTGGTGAGACCTTATCAAGACATTTTTGCCCAGGCGGGACATGATTTCCTCGAACCAACCTCGCCCGAATTGAGGTCTCCCGGTATAGGGATCGGTTCCCAGGAACTCGCCTTCCCTTTCCTGCCAGTCCCCCCAGGTTATTTGATGCCATTCGGCACTACCTGGCTTTATCCTACTTATGTCTTCTAAGTCTGACACATCGGGGAGTGCTCCATGCAGAGCAATTATTCCATTTGGCGTGGACACAGCCAGTGGCAAGTTGGAAAGGACCTCACTATATCGCTGGCGAAGTTCGTCATCCAGTCCTTCCCAGAAATCGGCAGGGTGGAAGCTGAATACAGCATGGCCCTCGTGATTTCCCATAAGCAGGTAAAGAGAATCTGGGTGCTCAAGTTTTTGCCCAAGCAAAAAGTTAATGTTTTCCAGGGAAGCTGGGCCCCGGTCAACATAGTCCCCCAGGAAAACTAGTTTATTCTTCGACTTGAGATACCTGTGGATAATTTTCTCCGTGGCTTCAAGGTCACCATGAGTATCGCCAACGAAAATAACTCTGCCAGATTCCAGTTGTATCAGCTTTGCTTCTGAGGCAAACTTCTTCTCTGCCTCGTTGAGCAACTCTTTTATTTCTTCTCTGGTCACAGGATAAAGTTTTCCTTCACGGAACTGTGCATCCCACAGCATAGATGTTTTCTGTGATAAAAATCAACACCTGCTCTGGAAAGACCCGCATATAATTGTTTTTGCTTGAGTACCTTTGATATTATGCGAGTATGAAAACAGGTCTGGTTTATGACCCAATTTATTTGGAACACGATACCGGTGACCATGTGGAGAATTCTCAGAGGCTGGTAGCTGCAATGTCTTCTTTGAAAGAAACCGGAATTAAGGATAAGCTCACCTGTCTGCCTTCGCGTCCCGCCTTGCTAGAGGAGGTAGAGATGATACATACGACAGAGTACATCTCTTATGTTAAGAGCAAAGCGGAAAAGGGTGGTGGTTGGCTTGACCCTGATACCGTAATGTCCCCGAAGTCTTATGAAGCAGCCTTATATGCTGCCGGTGGGCTCCTGGTGGCTGTAGAAGAGGTGATGAAGGGGGAGGTGGATAACGCCTTCGCTCTGGTTAGACCACCTGGGCACCATGCCATTCGTGATCGAGCAATGGGCTTCTGCATTTTCAATAATGTGGCAATCGCTGCTAAATTTGCCTTAAGCAGTTTCAATCTCAAACGTGTTCTTATCGCTGATTTTGATGTCCATCATGGCAATGGGACTCAGGATGCTTTTTATGCTGACCCCAAGGTCTTTTATTTCTCCACCCACCAGTATCCCTTTTATCCTGGGACAGGATGGATGGATGAAACTGGAACAGGTGAAGGAGAAGGAACTACGGTTAACTTTCCCATGGCCGCCGGCTGGGGCGATGAGGAGTACTTGAGAGCTTTCAACGAGGTCTTGGTTCCAGTGGCCCGGAGATTTCAGCCGCAGCTCATTCTAGTTTCTGCTGGCTTTGATGCTCATTGGGCCGACCACATGGCTATGATGAGGGTAAGTGTTAAAGGTTTTGCTCAAATGGTAATGATATTGAAAGAACTGGCTGCCGAACTATGCCAGGGACGTCTCATTTTTACTCTGGAAGGTGGCTATAATCTTCGAGTAGTTTCCTCTTCCATAGAAGCTATTTTTAATGTACTTCTGGGTAATTCAGAGATAGATGACCCATTGGGCGAACCAGAAATGAGGAAGCCCGAGGGATTTGACGAGCATATTGAGGCAATAAAGAGAATACACCACGTTAGCTAACAAGTATTGGCATATGGCTACTATACTGCTCTCTTAGCCCAGGGCAGCAACGTACTCCATTCTCTCTTTTCCCATACCACCAGAAGCTGACTGGAGATGCAGATAGAGCTGTAGGTGCCGATGATAATGCCGAGGAGTAACACTAATACAAAATTGTGTATGGTAGCTCCACCAAAAAGGAATAACGCCAGGATGACGAAGAGTGTGGTCAAGCTGGTATTTAATGAGCGCCCCAGCGTTTCTACAATACTGGAATTTACTGTTACGGCAAAGTCGGGACTGATATGCCTCGATACATTTTCCCTAATGCGGTCAAAGATAACCACAGTGTTGTTGATGCTGTAACCCACAACGGCAAGCAGTCCGGTAATAAACAAGGCATCAATCTCCACCCCGGCAAGCCCGCCTAGCACGGAGAAGATGCCCACTATTATGAATACATCGTGGATGAGAGCTATAATGGCACAGGTACCCCAGCGAAAGGGACTGGGCATGCGGCGAAATGCCCAGACAATGTAAAGCAGCATAGCCACAGCAGCTATTATTACGGCAATGATAGCATTGTGTGCTGTTTCCGCGCCTACTGCAGGTGGAACTGAATAAAATGCAATTATTTCAACCTGTGAATCCAATTTCTTCACGAGTTCTTCTGCCAGCTCGTCGGCTTCTTCTGACGTTATCTGCCTAATGTGGATGCGGAAATTGCCCTCTCCTTCGGGTTGAGGTGTTATCTTGCCATATCCCAACTCGTCTATTGCCTGTGCTAGTGAGTTTTGCTCGACAGGGGGGATGAATTGAAGAGTCATAGATGTACCACTGGCAAAATCAGTTCCCAGCTTCAATCCAAAAACGGCTAGCGAAATAATCCCGGCGACAATAAGTATCCCTGAGATAAGGAAGAACCACCGCTTCTTACCGACAAAGTCTATCATTTCAGGTTTCTCACTTCGTTTTGACTGGTTTTACTCCATAAGCTGCCAGATTGCTGACCGTCCGGCTGCCTATAATCAAGCGGAGGAATGTCCTGGTAATAACAATGGCTGTGAACATGGATAAAGCCACACCGATGAGCAAGGTCAGGGCAAATCCACTAACCATGGGGGCACTTAATGTTTCCGTGGTTCCAAGCCAGATAAGTATGATACAGGCAATGAAGGTAGTGATATTGCTGTCCCTTATAGCCGTCCAGGCGCGGTTAAACCCAGCCTCAACGGCAGCTGCCAGGCTGCGCCCCCCCCGTAATTCCTCCTTCATGCGCTCAAAGATAAGGACGTTGGCATCTACAGCCATGCCCACTGACAGGATAAAGCCAGCAATGCCAGGCAGAGTTAAAGTAACAGGGATGAGCTTGAAAATGGCTAGAAGCACGACACCATAAATCCCTAAGCTAAGGCAAGCTACCAGGCCGGGGAGACGATAGTAAACAAGCATAAATAGCAACAGTAACACTATCCCAATCACTGCCGCCATTATGCTCTTCTGGATGTTCTCAGCCCCCAAAGTAGGTCTCGTAATTCCTTCCAAATAAGGGATATTGGGCTCAAATACGTTAGACCCCTCTTTTTCGACCCACCTCCCTAAGGGGACTGGGATACGCCCGGAGTTGAGCAATCGAGACAATTCCTGGGCATCAACAAGACTTAACCCTTCAATTTGTCCTTTGTCTGTAATCACGCTCTGGACTACCGGAGCGATAGGATTACCATCTGCGCCCCGGAGTGGCTCATCGCCCAGATAGATAGCTAGCTGTTTCCCGACAAGGCGGCCGGTTATCTGCTGGGAGAGCTGTGCTCCTATTTCATTCCATTCAAATACTAATAACGGTCTGCCGAACTGGTCTACAGTAATGTAAGTGTTCTCCTTGAAATATCTACTGCTAAGGGTTAATTCTTCGTCATCAACTGTGCCTTTGGCCGGAGTCCAATTTCCTCCGGCATCTTGCTCTCTGAATTCAAGCAAGGAAACACGTCCCACCATCTCTTTAGCTTTCTCAGTTTCACTGACACCGGGTAATGAGATGGCAATGTTATATTCCTCCCCTTGTTTCTGTATTTCGATGGTGGGCTCAGTGATGCCCAGAGCATCGATACGCCTTTCTATAACACCCTTCACACCTTTCATAATTTCATCTCTGTTATCAGGCTCAATATCGCTGACATCGGCCTGGTAGACCAGGTAGATGCCGCCTTTGAGGTCAAGCCCCAGTCTTAGCCCTTCCCTGCCGAATACGTTCCTATCCAGGGGGACTACGGACCACAAGGCGAAGCCGACCAGAGCAAGGATGAAAATTAATAAATAAACGTTTCCCCTTCTCAATTTAGTCTACCTTTGTGTTAGATATTGTTTTTACTTCAGAATTCTGGGAATTTTGGGAAACTCTTGTTTGCTGCTTGCTCACAGATGACAGTTCACTTTGAACCAAGGCCAATGCTTCTTCCCTGGTGCTTAACTCACCGCTGGCATAAGCCTCGTTGACCATGGCGAGGAGTTTGCCAATCGATGGTCCTGGTGCTAAGCCAAAGGCATCCATTATATCATGGCCATCAATGAGTTTCACCGGCAAGATTTTGGCTTGCTGCTTGTCGTGTTCTGCCAGTATGTAGTTTATTAATTGGCAATGGTTTCTCCATTCCTTCATAGATGCCAGGGGCCCACGGCTGGCCAGATAATCTGCTAAAGCTAGAACTAGAATATCGATGTCAGCCTCTCTGGTATCCCGAAAGTAGTGATAAATTGCCCGTTGGGTAGGTAGTCCCTCATGTGCCATCTGAACTGGGCGGAGGTGATGATAAACAAGGCTTTCCACCAGTCTTATTTCTTGATTGCTAAATCGCAACCGTTCCAAAATGTTCGCAGTCATAGCTGCTCCTTGTTTGGTATGCCCTAAAAATCTGGCTCTACCTGTATCGTCAATAGACTTTGTCATTGGTTTAGCAATATCGTGGAATAGCCCGGCTAACTTGAGTAGAACTTTGTGGTTACTTCCGCTGGAAACTTTCTGGGATAGGTGCCTCTCTATGACGTCAGACCAGGGAGCAGTAGACAGCATATCGTCGTTGCTGTACTCCCAGTCGCTTTCTCTAATGAGAAATTCTATGGCAGCTACGGTCTGTAAAGAGTGTTCGAAGACATCCCAGAAGTGCACTGTTGGCTGCTCTACTCCCTTGCTCTCTCCTATCTCGGGGATTAGAGCTAGGAGCAAGCCAAGTTTATCTAGGTATCTCAGATGGTAGGCAGCTTGGGGCAGAGTGAGAAAGCGAAGCAACTCTTCTCTAACCCTCTCCCCCGGGACTTCAGTGATAGCCTGGGAATAGCGGCGAATTAGGGATTCTGTGTTTGGCTCTATAGTGAAGTCAAGCTCGGCAGCCAACCTCACTGCCCGCAAGAGTCTAGCGGCATCGGCTTCAAATATTTGCTCGCTTACCCCCCGCACTATTTCATCTCTCAAATCCTCCTTACCGGAAAAGGGGTCGATAAGCTTTAGGGGAGATTGCTTTTCAGTCAAAAGACTCGCCGATTTCCGGGAACTCTTCTTGGTAGCTGTGCTGGCAGTGACAAATTGGCTGAGTTCCAGGGCCATGGCATTTATGGTGAAATCGCGGCGGGCAAGATCAGATTCAATATCTCCGGTGAAAGGAGAGAAATCAAAATGCCACTCTGCACCACGCAATTCCTGGTTTTGTGAAGTCCTTCCTGGCTGCTCATCTTCAATAACCACCACTCTAGCTATGTTGTTGACATCGTCAAGGAGCACAAATTTGCCTCCTATTTCTTCGGCTACTTCCCGAGCTATGGTTATGGCATCACCGCTTACAGCAATATCTATATCGTTGGTCTTCCTTTCCAAAAGCCAATCGCGGACAAAGCCACCAACGATATAGCCTTGCTTTTTCTGGATAGCTAACAGGTGGGATATCTTAGCCAGGGTGGCAGATAAATTGCCGCTTTTTATGAAGGACATGACAGCGAATTATAGTTTGTGGCAGCAAGCATTGTAAAGGTTTAGTTGCATGAACAGGGATGGTGGACCCCTTTTCACCTTTGTGCGGAGGCAGAATATCAGCTAATTGCCTTGTCAGCGCTTAACCTTCTCCAGATGGTAAGGTTTACTGGGTATGTGTGAAGCTTCTATAGCTTTTTGGCGTTGGTTTTTACTTGTTCTAATACCCAGGAGCACCACCTTTCTATTCCTTCACCGGTCTTGCAGGAAACTTGGAAAACCTCGGCTTTAGGATTTAGTCCTTCGATGGAACGGCGAAAGGCGGCAATATCGAAATCAACGTGGGGAAGAAAATCCATCTTATTTATTATCACAGCATCGGCATCGATAAAAATAAGGGGATATTTAATGACTTTATCATCCCCTTCAGGCAGACTGGAAATCACTACCCGTTTGTGTTCTCCCAGGTTAAATTCGGAGGGGCAAATGAGATTGCCTACATTTTCGATTAAGAGCAGGTCTATATTATCCAGGGGCATGTCCTTTAGAGCTGACTCAATCATGGCAGCCATTAAAGAACAACTTTCCGGCATATTTCGGGTATTTATTTGGACTACTGATTTTGCCTCGCCCTGCACTTTCTCAGCATCTACTGTGGAAGCAACATCGCCTTCGATAACAGCTATGTTCAGCCTGCCTTTCAGCCTCGTCAGAGTTTGTAGAATAAGACTCGTCTTGCCGGCACCTGGAGCTGACATAATGTTAATAGCAAAAACCTTGTGCCTATCCAATAGCTGTTGATTTCGGTTAGCTATGGTCTCATTAGCCTCCAGAATGTTCTGGATAACTTCTATTTTTTTCATTCTACTTCCATGCTTTCGATATAGAGCTCTCGTCCCTTGGATATTTCTACGCTCTGGCTCTGGCATTCGGGGCAAGACCATAGAGTATCTTGGGGGTGGAAAATTGTGGAACAATTCCGACAACGCAATTGAGCTGGCACTAAATCAAAGTGGAGTACTGCTCCTTGAGCGATGGTATCTTTGCTGAGAGAATCGAAATAAAACTGAATACAGTCGGGGACAAAACCTGACATCTCGCCAATCACTAAATTGATTTGGATGACCTTGGTGGCTTGCGCCTCATTAGATTTTTCCAAAGCGATATTAACAATGTTTTCAGTTATTCCAAATTCATGCATTTGGTGAATTACAGGGGCCGCTATATTGTAAACTACTCCTTGCTTTGATTTCAATCCAGCCAGAGGTTCAAGTTTGGATACTGCGGTACGATAAAACTCGTTATTCCCTCGCTGTACATATTTTTAGATTTCGATTCTCCAATCGTGGGAGTATATGTTAAACCTTTTAGGACCGGCAAATCCTATTAGTGTTATTCCGTATTTATTGGCTTCTTTTATAGCCAGGTCTGTGGGGGCGGCGATGCTTACAACTATTGGTATTTCGCAAAAAATCGCCTTTCTTATCGTGGAAGCCGTTTGTCGGCATGAGCTAACCAGGAAGCTATTCGATAAATTGATTCCGTCTTTAATCGCCAGACCGATGGCTTTATCTATGGCGCAATGTCTACTTATATCCTCAACAAAAATCTCCTTATCCTCACAGATCCCGATAACATGTGTACAGCCAGTCTTCTGGTACAAAGAACTGTTTTCGTTTAGCGCTCCTACCAAATCAAAAACTTCGCTTTTGGTTCGCTTTTTCTGAGAATCACAGTTGCTGGGGGTCTTAACTAATTCTTCGGGAATGTTCACTTCAAATTTATTGCTGCCGAGTTTATTGATTCGGGACAAAGAAGGGTCTATGCCTCTTGATTTTAAATTGCCAGCTATCATCTCTTCCAGGTCAACGGGAATGCAGTAGAATTTATGAATTTCTCCATTGAGCTTAACGATAATCTCTTCTTCATGGACAAGCTCATCTGTCCTCTCCCGTTTACCATCCCTGGAAATTTCTAAAATTTCTATTTCGGTACTTCTTTTCCCCATGCTTTGTGGAAGTCCTTTATATCGTCTATTATGCTTCTGCAGGCATTGAAAGCTGGCTCTCTGTGAGAAGCGGAAACTGCTACTAATACAATGTTCTCTGATATGCCTAATAAACCCACTCGATGTACTATCGCTACATCCTCGACATCAAATTTGCCGATTGCTCTTTTTTCTATCTCCTTTAGTTTCCGGACAGCGTGGTTATCGTCCTCAAATTCCAGTCCAAGTCCTCCAGGGAATTCACGTACAGTGCCGAGATAAATTGATATCGCCCCTACCTTGGGGTCCTTCATTTTCTTGATTATCTCATCGATAGAGAAATCTTCTTTTCTTATCTCAATCATCTCGTCTCACCAATGTGATTACATGTTTGGGATTTATTTTCACAGGCTGGTCACTTGATGCTCTCTTAATTTGGGCTATTTGCAGTTTCTAGCCGGGGAAGCTATATTTGGCAGGTGTCACAACTTGTGGCAGAGCATGAGCTACAAGAGGAGCTTCCCCCGACTGGGGTAGACGGCCCTTCACTGCTTTTAGAAAAAGAAGCGAAAGAGGAGAATATTCGTTTTGCGCCATTGTGGCAGCGGGGGCAAGAGGCGTTTTCGTTTGCTTGGGTTTGGTGGCGAAGCAATTCAAACTTATAGTTGCAATTAGGACAAAAAAATTCATAGATGGGCATTTTTAATCCTTTTCTTTATCAAAAGCTTTTAGGAATACGTCAGGGACTTGAGGTACCTGGGCATCAATCCATGTTTTGAGGCAGGTCGAGGAGCAAAAATTGTAATGCTCGACTACCTTTGGCCCTTTCCATCGTGAAACCATGAGCCAACCATTGAGCACCTCGCATGGTCGCTCCTCTCCGCTACATTCCACTTTTTCACCACAAGAATGGCAGATAAAATATTCCCGACGCATTTAAGTCTCCAGCCTGATTCGTTGTTTATCCCCTTCCTGAAATGCAGTCATGGATTATACGGCCACCACCTCCTTAACTTCGGGCACCTGTTCCTTGAGCACCCGTTCAATCCCATCCCTCAAGGTTATAGTTGCCATGGGGCAGCCACTGCAGGCACCAGTCAGCTTTAATGTCACAACTCCATCCTTGACATCTATTAGTTGGACATCCCCTCCATCGGCCAGCAATGCCGGTCTCACTTGATCCAGGGCTGCTTGTACCTTTTCGCGCATTTTTGCTCCTTACTTTGTTAAATATAGAGCTAAAACCGCCTGTTGTCAAATTAAACTGAACTTTGAGCATAGGTCTGTTATTGTGCAGTATTATCACCGAATTAGTTCGCCCTCAGGGAAGTTGGTATAGGGGACAAAGATAATTTATAATACAGTTTTGGGAGTTTACCGCATGATCTCTGTTGAAGAAGCCTTGGAGAAGGTTTTGAACTATGTTGAGGTTCTTGAGCCCGAGCGGAAGCCTATTCTGGACTGCTTGGGGCAGGTTCTGGCTGAGGATGTCTATTCCACTATAGATATTCCCCCGCTGGATAATTCCGCCATGGATGGTTATGCCCTGCGAGCCAGAGATACTCTTGGGGCTAGTGAATCATCACCGAGATATTTGGTTGTGGTTGGAGAAGTTGCTGCCGGGTCTATGCCTGCGCAAGAAGTCAGGCCGGGGACGGCTATCCGCATTATGACGGGAGCGCCATTGCCTGGAGGAGCTGATGCTGTGGTTCGATTTGAGGACACTGACGAAGTTAACCGTAAATTATCCGGTGGTGACCTTTCGCACATCGGCATATTATGCCAGGTGGAGAAGGGAGCAGATGTCCGGGGTAGAGGCGAGGACATTGCCAGGGGAGATTTGATTCTTAAAAAAGGTAAAGTGCTTCGCCCCCAAGAGATAGGTGTGCTGGCTTCCCTGGGGCTCTCCACTGCGCTGGTTATCCGTCGGCCGGTTGTAGCTATTCTGGCTACGGGAGACGAGCTTATCGGTGTTGACCAGCCATTGGCTCCGGGTAAGATTCATGATAGCAATAACTATACCATTGCCGCTGAAGTCTCTCGCTATGGAGGGATTCCCAAAATTCTGGGCATAGGGCGCGATTCGGTTCAGTCTCTAACCAAGAAAATCTATGAGGGTTTGGACGCAGATATGCTTACTACCTCCGGGGGTGTGTCCAAGGGAGACTACGATATAGTAAAAAACGTACTGGCAGAGCATGGGGAGGTTGGCTTCTGGACGGTTTGTATGAAGCCCGGGAAACCGCTTGCCTTTGGGGTTATTAGGAAGACAAGAGGAGGGAAGGTGAAGAAGGTACCTCATTTGGGATTGCCGGGCAATCCCGTCAGTTCCATGGTTACCTTTGAACAATTCGCCCGTCCTGCCATATTAAAGATGATGGGGAAGAAAATTCTGGCAAAGCCAGTTATTCGAGCCATTATTGATGATGATATTGTGGATACCGATGAGCGCCGCCTTTTTGCCAGGGTAAGTGTAACCAGGCGTGGTGGTCAATATTATGCCTCCGTCACCGGCCCCCAGGGCTCGGGAATTCTTACATCCATGGCCAAGGCCAATGGTTTGGCTATTATCCCCGAAGGTGGTAAGGGTGTTAAGGCTGGAGACATGGTCGAGGTGCAGATGCTGGATTGGGGAGAGGAACAGGGCGATGTGGAAAAATTACCGGTTGTTTCAATCGTGGGCAAGTCGCAATCTGGCAAAACAGTGCTTATGGAGCAACTTATTGCCGAGTTTAAAAGAAGAGGATATAAAGTCGCTGCCATAAAGCATGGTCGAGGTGGAATGAAAATAGACCACCCTGGGAAAGATAGCTGGAGGTTTGCCCAAGCGGGCAGCGACGCTGTACTTATTAGTTCGCCTGATAAACTAGCCTTTATTAAAAGTGTGGACCACGACCTTGGTATTGAAGAAATTCTGCCCACCGTTGGTCCTGAATTCGACCTTGTACTTGTCGAAGGATTCAAGAAAAGCAAGATTCCTAAGATCGAAGTGCATAGAAAAGGACTCGGGCATGACTTATCGTGTTCTCCCGAGGAACTTTCGGCCATTGTTACTGACGAGTCATTTGATACTGATATACCTCAGCTTCCATGGGGTGATACGGTAACAGTAGCTGATTTCATAGAAAAGAATTTCGTGTTGAAAAGCCCGAGCAATGCCTGTTAATTCCAAAATCCCCCTCTTAAGATAAGAGGGGCAAGGGGAGTTATGAAAAGCTGAAGAGGGTTAGGTGAGGAAAATGTTTAAAGTAGGGATATTGACCATCAGTGATAAGGGCTCAAGAGGGGAGCGTCAGGATAAGAGTGGAGAGGCTATTCGTGAAATCCTTTCCAGCATAGATACCCGCATTGTAAATTACGACATCGTCCCTGATGAGAAGGAGCTTATTGTTGAAAAGCTGGTTAAGTGGGTAGATGAAGATGCTTTAGATGTACTCTTCACTACGGGAGGGACAGGGCTCACCCCTAGAGACGTTACTCCGGAGGCGACTCTCGCCGTGGTGGATAAGATTGTCCCCGGTTTTGCCGAGGCGATGAGGGCTGAGAGCCTGAAGAAGACCCCCATGGCTATGCTCAGTCGGGCAGTGGCGGGCACTCGTGGGAAATGCTTAATTATCAACCTGCCGGGAAGCACCAAGGCAGTACGCGAATGCCTTCAAGTGATATTACCGGCTCTGCCTCATGCTGTGGAAACGCTTAAAGGCCAGGCCGGCGAGTGTGGCACAGCCGGAGCTTAAGTCTCAGATATGCCGCCTGCCCCGATTCTATTGGGGTTACTCAACCACCTAAATCCCGACACAAATTTGCCTGGCATGCTGAGTCGCGAAAAGCTCTCTGGCATATGTGTGTTTAAATTGTACCTGGTGAATCAAACAACTACGTGTTTTAAGATTTTAAAGATGATATACTACAAGAGCTATGTCTCAATCGTATGTTTGCCAATTACTGCGGGGTGTTGTGGAGCCTTTGTTGCTTTTTATTATAGGCGAATTACCCATACATGGCTATGAGATTGCCAGAGAACTGGATCGGAGGAGCGGAGGTTACATCAATCTTACGGCAAGCACCCTTTACTCTGCGTTACGCCGTTTGGAGAGCAAAGGCCTTGTGTCAAGCTCGTGGCAGTACATTGCTAAGCAAAAGCGCAGATGTTATGAGTTGACGGAGAAAGGTCGTCAGATTCTGGCTGAAGAATTGGCTCAATGGGAGAAGTTTCTCGGTGCTACCGACAGAGTTATAGACAGCCAGTGAAGTGGAAATTCAAATCTTAGGAGCCCATCAGCTCGAGTTAAAAGGTACACGGTTAACTTCTCTATTAATTGATGGAATTCTGGCTATAGATGCTGGTGGACTTACCTCTGCCCTTTCTCCGCCTGAACAGAAAAAGATAAAAGCCGTTTTGCTTACCCATCACCACTTCGACCATACTCGGGATCTGGTTACTCTGGCTGCTAACGCTGCCTATTACTGGCAGGGGCAGTTGAAGGTCTATGCCCTGCGCTACACGCTTGATATTGTCACTACCTGCCTTCTTGACGGCAAGATGTATGCCAATTTTCTTGAATATCCCAGTAAAGAGAAACCGACTCTCATGCTTGAGGCTATTGAGCCTTATAGCAGGAAAACCATTGCTGGTTATGATGTTTTAGCAGTGCCGGTAAAACATTCCGTACCTACTGTCGGCTATCAGATCACCTCTTCTGATGGTAAAAGCTTTTTTTACACCAGCGATACCACAGTGGGAATATCTGATTGCTGGCAGCATATTTTCCCTCAGTTGCTTATTACTGAAGTTGCCGGACCTAATAAGTATGGAGATTGGCTCAAGAAAGCTGGGCATCTTTCCGCAGGGCTTTTGAAGGAAGAGCTTACTCAGTTTCGCCAACTCAAAGGGTATTTACCTCGCGTCATTGTTATCCATATCGGGAATCCTTTTGAGCAGGAGATTAAGGAAGAAGTGGCCCAGGTGGCTCAGGAACTAGA
>Ga0307429_1000748_pt1 | contig 17502 bp, 15 predicted proteins | sample SalMarWE160230MG_FD_202151 | JGI IMG/M metagenome (GOLD analysis project Ga0307429, IMG submission 202151) | Salt marsh sediment microbial communities from the Plum Island Ecosystem LTER, Massachusetts, United States - WE1603-230 | ecosystem: Environmental > Aquatic > Marine > Intertidal zone >... | reverse complement strand
CTTTATCTCTTCCTTCCCTTGCTCTTGTACTTTTGCTAAAAAAGGGCCCCACACTGACTCCATCCACTGTTGATTCAATTTCTGGAAATGATTGAAATACTGGGTATATAGATTGTACATATTTTCATTGACTTTAACCAAATCGCGATACAGGTCATTCATTCTGCTGATGTTTCGTGAAGCTTCTTCGAATAACTCATTTAGCTTTTTCATTTTATTGACATAGTCATTGTAGAATTCATTCATACTTTCATAACTTTTTACATACTGGTTGTACATATCAGTCCAAGACATACATATTGCTCTCCTGTACACAAGATAACGTCTTCGGTTACTTATGGCTTGTGTTTTAACTCTGCCTTAGTCAATAACTGGGCAAAAAGTAGATTGAATCCGATGATATCTCATGCTGTTAGTACTGGTTGATAGTTGATCGAATTAAGCATAGACGCGAAATATAATGATCTACTCCTAACTTTGATATCAGGAACGGATTTAACAAAGATATAAGTATACACACACTATATAAAATAAGTCGTAAAGCTTGGTGGGAAGCCCTGAAATTTTTCACATAATAGTCGAATACATAGTCTTAATTATTGAAATAATTGTTGCAATTCTTATAGCTGCGATAGTCATTATTACATTAGCTAATTTGGTCCAGCTGCTTTTCTCTAAAGTAAGGAAGCAGCAGCGACAGATATATGTTCGCAATATTGTGGCAAGAATGTTAAGGGGTCTTCTCATCACACTAGATTTCTTGATCGCCGCTGATCTACTCCGGACTATATTAGAGCCGACAATAGAAGAAACAGCCGTATTGGTACTGATAGTAGTTCTAAGAATATTACTAAGCTGGTCCCTCTCAAAAGAAATAGAGATGAGTGCTAACGAGGAATCGAATACGAATAAAAGAGATATTTGAATAATTCTTTTAGAAACTATTAGAACTAAAGCCGGATTGGATATAGCACTGTAATCAAATTTCGTTCTCAAAGGTCTCATATAGGATATGGCAATAAATCTAACCTGTGTGAAAGTTTATCTGCAGGGAGGTCAACTTCGTTATCTCAAATAGAAAGTTATTCGATTGGTAAGCATTATTATTAGAAATACTCATTCCTTAATTTGAGAAGTTCTGCTAGGTTGATTTCGCATATACTCTTCAAGTCCATCTAGAGCATCATCATATCCTCGTTCAAGTAATAGATTTATAGTTTCAGAAGAGAAATCAAATATCTTGTTAGAAATAGTGTCAGCATCGTTTTCCCTGTTTACGCGTATAATTTCGTCTATCTGCCACCGTCCTTCCAGTATGTCTTGGAATCGTCTTGGCTTCATGAACTGACCGTGGAAAGTGGTTTTCCGGTTTAAGAGATTGGCTATAAAGTTCTTGTCCACCCCTTTCTCCTCTGCAGCATTTAACAGCTCTCTTATCAGATCAACATAATCAGATATCAACAAGAGCGTGGCCTGCTCTTGATCTGTCCTATCTGAAAAAGTTATGTCATTATTTCTGTTGATAACGCCGTCCCTATCAGAAGGAATCCCTGTCTGTTTTTTAGGATGTAAATTTATTACGCAGATACCTAATCGAGGAACATTATCTTTTAACCCTCTTACCTTCAACCAATATTGTCTATGCATTATAACTAACTGCATTAGCGGGGTATTGGTCATAAGGCCTCCATCCCAAAAATAACGCATACATTTCCTGTAACCGCTGGCGTTTACAGTATTAGGTGTCTTAGCGTCACTACTGGTAGGTTTAGAGGAGTAGCTTTCAACTTCTATTTTAGTAAAATCAAAATTGACTGGAAATGATCCGCTTGCCATAACTTGATCTGATGTGATCCCCTTGTCATAATGGACTACATGTTCAAATCCAATTTCTTTATCTTTGTGACTAAGAAATCTTCCGTATTCGGTTTTACGTCTTCCGTCATCTTTAGGATAACTATCGAATGTAACGGGGATACCATCTGCTACATCGACTGCCACCAGTAAGAGTCTTGGCTGATTGTCTTCCGTATCAGTAGCTATTGGAAATTTTGCAAACCTTTCCAGACTCCGTTTCAGAGGTTCGTTACTATAACGATACCAAGTGTTGTCGGAATCGTAAAATCTACTGTCATGGGTAGGCCTATGCGGATAAAAAACATTTGGTACTCCAAATATTGCAAACTCTTTAGCTGAAAAATACCTTCTTGCTGCTTCTCCAGTCGCAATCTCTCTATTAATTGCATGCCAATAATCCCACCAGGGTTTAAAAAAGGGATTAGTATCCACCATCGATTCTTTGGAGAGGTAATTCCAGAAATCAATAAGTCTCTCAGCTGACCCCTCGTAGGTATGATTCTCTACGACGTAACTTACAAGAACTGCAGCGTTGATAGCCCCAATCGAAGTGCCTGCAACTATATCAAAGGTAGATCTCCCTTTCCTTCCTTCCTTAGTGTCTTTTTCAGAGAGAGATTCGTAAAGCGCCCTGTAAGCTCCAGCTTCATAGGCACCAAGAGATCCACCCCCTTGAAGTACTATCGCTCTTTCCTTCTCAGGAATATCCATTTTCTTATTCATGTGGCAAGTCTACCAATAAGAACTTGAAGAATTAAGGTAAAAAATCTTGTGATGAGGCAGCGAACACGAATCATGATAGCTCCTGATGATGCTTCATCGTATAAGACGAACAACAACAAGATCTCTAGGATTTAGGGTATAGCGCATCTTGGAGCGAATTATCAACCATTGTTTTAGTACATGATGAAGGTACAACGCATGCACCATCCAAAGACGTGGATATATTGGTGCGATACAAGTTCACCAAAATAGACGTAGAGATCAACATAAAAAAATTATTCGCTAGAAGCAAAATCTAGCTTAGGTGATTTTATCTATTAGCTTTCTTAGTCTTTACACGCTCTCTAGCTTTCTTTATGACCTCAGCTGTCTGAGGAGCTGCCTCTTTCATATCTTCCACCGTTTGTCTGAATGATTCGGATGCTTCATTTGCTGCTGCAACGGTTTCGTCTAACGTCTTGGCAGTATCCTTGATCATTCCCTTCTCCTTGAGATCTTTAGATATTTTACTTATCTCTATTGTAGTATCTCTCATTGTAATAGTCGCTTCATGAACAGCTGCAATCAACTCATCAATCGCCCCGGTCTCACGTAAAGCTCGTACAGTATCTCTAATACTTGCCGATATATCCCTTACTGTACTTGCGAAATTCTTTACTGAGTCTATTTTTTGTTGAATATTTGGATCAACAGTGGACGTTGTAGTTGCTTCTGATGCGGCTTCTGATGTGTCTTCGGCCTCTACCTCTTCCTCTGCTTCTTTTGCTTCATCAATCATATCGGTAGTGCTAGCCGTGTCACTTGTGCCAGTCACATTACTTGATCTTGCCGTGCCTTTAGGGTATGTCATTCCTATATTATTAATGCTTTAACATTTATATAAGATATCTCCTTAAACACGCCTTTAATTTCCTAATGGATATTATTGAGACCAATTTGACCGAAATAAGGCGTCACGACAAATTGATAATTCATTAAATCAGTATTCCTAGTGTAACATCTGCATACCAAGATACTTGACAATGCAATGGCATAATCTATAATTTGGATATATTTTCCATGTCAATTTTGTAGGGGACGATCGCACGATTCAAAGGCTTTTGGGAGTAGTGACAGGACAGGTGCATATCCCTGCGCTGTTTTTCGAGTGATAACCATGCGAATTAAGACTACATGAGGTACCAAAATATCATTCAAACATGCCTATCATAACTCATGAGGGCAATCTTTCTTTTTTTTGATATAAAAGGAAACTAAGGGGATATCATCACGAACATAAAGCATCCATTTAACATATCTCTACCTTACGATAGAGAAACCTGTTAGAATTAAAGAGATTGTACTTGGAGTTGCGCGGAAAGTGTCGAAGATGTTTCAACCATATATCACTCATTATGGTAATGATAAATAGGTGTATGTTGCATGGTGGTTAGGTTCAATATTAATATGCTAAATCAAGAGATGGATGATTCTAGGTATTCTAAGCAGTATTAAACAAGGATAAATTAAAGAGCGGTAACCGGCAAAGTTTATCATCATAAAAACGTTGCTGCATGAAAGTGTATTAGTATAAACATTGCAAAGATTGAATCCTAATTATATGGATATCCATGACTATGTTTTGATTACCAACCTGTGGCTGATCAATATTATCTTGGACCATTTTGAAGGCCAAGTCTTCTATTTCTGGTTAACAGGGTAGCTGGTGATGTAAGTTGGTGGGAAGCCTATCAGTAATGCGCGGCTAGATTCAAATTCAATACAATAGAAAAGAGTAGAGAAAACGAATAAGTACAAGCTGTTGTAGTTTTATAGTTAAGTTGCTATTTAGCAAAGGGATCCAGAGAATAGCGGTAGTTGTTTTATTGGCTTCAGTAAGTAGCCTAATTTTTATTAGCAACGAGGTCAATATTGGTCTATCAACTTCACCCGCAGCTGAGGATACGGAATTTCTGAATAACTTCTATGCTTTGGTCAATGATACTAATCGAATATCTCAAAATTATGATGACGAGTTTGGCAAGTGGAAAAAGGGCGAATATGATGATCAGCAGATTGTCCGAATCACTGATTCCTCTTTGCCTCAATACGACCAATTGATAGCTAGGGCATCTAGTTTGAGCACGCCTGAAAAATTCCAAAATGCACTTGATCTTTATGTCAAAAGCCTGAACTCGGAGCGCGAGAGCAATGCTCTATTTGGGGATTTTATTAGAACGGGCGATACAAGTCTTAATGAGACATCGAGAAACTTATTGGATGACGCCTACAAGTATGAATCTGATTCATTCGCTTCGATAATCGCAGAAAATAAAACTACCAATTAAATTGGGGGAATCGCGGGTACCGCTGTCTGAGAGATGCAACTCATGGAGACACAACACCATACAAAGGTCAAGTGTAGGTTAAATATTCAGACTGTTTCTAAATTGAGGGAGGGAACATGAGACAATGTTATTACCCTTCAATCCTCAACAAAATACTCATGTAGAAGAGACATTCGAAGAGGTTCGAAGGATGCCAGAGATCGGGAGTGCAGAGCAGATTCATGATAGGATTAGTGATATTGGTCAAGAACGTAAGAAATGACTTTTGAAAGTTATGAGATTAAAAAGCAAGTTAGGATTGGTACTAAACTTATGGTAATTGGTGGTATTTTTTTCGTGATAGCACTTGTTGTACACGAGAGCCAGCCTAATTTGGGATTTGAAGAACAGAGCCTTTTGTCTTTAGTTATTATGGCAAGTATGCCCGTTTGGGTCATTGGAGGAGTAAGTCTTGGAGTGGCTGCAGACAATTGGCTATTAGAGAGAAGTATTAAAAAATATTAAATTCAAAATCGAACCGAGCAGCATGATTTAGAGATCTCAATACGAACACAATAATACAGATCTCTAAATATTCCTTAAGAGGTACGCTCTTGTCTGTGGCGGTCAGATAGGAATGACATGATCGTTGTTGGAAGTGTTGACGAGATACCTCAGGGCAAGATGAAGCATGTAGAAGTCAATGGAAAGTAAATTGTAATTAGATTCACAATATTGTAAAGGAAATATGATTTTGGGCACTTGGTGCTCATGTCACTAATGATATTTTAAACACTTTCGCGCTCAGGACTTTGTTACTATAAATAGTGACAAACAAAGGTAGACAACCACAATTTATTTTGTGCCAATAGAAGGCGGCCGTCTACCTATAGGTCGTCAGTTTGGTATTCAATGATGACAGGCAGGACGGCCAAGGATAGAACGAAGAAAGGTGACCGTCCTACCTACCATGCATAGGAACCTAGAAGTAGTTAGTAGTTTATGATAAAAGGCATTCCGGAACATGGTTATTCCCCTCTATTATGGGCATATTAACTCGTTCTGAGTTGGTTAAATAGTTTTTAGGATCCTGACAGAAGTTGAAATGCAAGAACCCCAAACATAAAGAACACATAAGGAACTTTGTAAAGAAATACCCTCCAGCAAAAGGAAGGATGCCAGACACAATAATAATAGTAGATCCACAATATTGGTATATCTCAGACAACCCGAAAGGGCGAAAATCGCTCCGAAAGGCCATGCTGCCAAGTCTGTAGTATAAGTGAGGATATAATCAGAGCAAGTAGCCGTAAGAATGAGCCTGATAGATATTGTTCTTGCCAATGGGAGGTGGTTTGTCCCACGTAAGGCTAAACGCAGGACGGGCAACACTAACCGTACCTTAACCTATTGTTCAGTCTATCTACTAGACTATTAGATGTTCTTAAAAATTAGATGTTCCTAAAAAATCATGAAGGTAAATTAAAAATGATTAAAAAGGAAAGGGAGTTTTATTTATAGAACTTTAGTAGATTAGCCTAGGGATCAGTTGATATAAAGGTAGGTAGGACGGCTAGGAAGAGACTAGGTTAACAATGCCTAGCTTCTTATGTTTCATTAAATAATTGATTCCTTCATTGTTGCTGTCTTAGACTTCCAATATATTCTCAGTGTTTCACTAATTTTCTTTCTGGTTACTTCTGAGGTTGGTGTCCCCATGTGAAATTATTCAATTTTGGACAAACTGGCGTAACACATTACATAATAGGCAACATTACTTGTTAATGTGCTTAATTGGGCTTACTCACACGTATACCTTTTTCAATATGTTTGATACTAACTTTCTGGAAGTTTTTTTAGATTGTTAGAAGTGCGAGTAACACATTTAGTTGATCGATCTGTGCCTTTTTTAGGGTATTCATCATAGCTATTACCCAACTATCTGGGAGAACACGTTTTAAAGTAGGACGTACTTTCAATATCCAGTAGGGATATCAAATATTTCTACCCCCCTTCTGTATTGACAGGATAGTGCGATTCAGGTAGACAAACAGGGCCCTATCCTCTGAAACAAATTCATTCTACGGCAGAAAGATTTTACTTTTGATTCATTGTTCGGAGAGGGTCAAAGGGGAGATAACACCAGATGAAGTTATAGATCAAGAGCATATGGGAAAGATAACACAAACTAATATAAAATCAGTGTGGAGTTGGTCGGGGTAAGTAAAGCTTTGGCCTCAGCTACACCTTCGGAACCACAACGTCAAATGCCGCCAAAGCTCGAACCTCTGGCGAGCTTATTCGTGCAATGATTTCAAACAGCCCGGTATCAGGGAATAAATATTCTACGGCGAATTGTCCATCTGGGGCGCTTACATTATTGAACCTGAAATTTCTGAACAGTCCACTGACATTGTCAGTTACTAGGATATTAGCCTCAAGATCCTTCAAATATTCGCCTGTGCTAATTCTCTGTACGGTAAACTTGAGTTGAGTTGGCTTATCGACGATAGGGATCTTAGGCTCATATACAAACCTTATGTTCAAGTCATGATCTGAGTCGGTCCAAAGCTGAACATCTCCGTTTGACGTGGTTTGCGAATAAGAAGCTTGGAGAAATGGTGCACAAAATAAACTTGAGACAAGAGTTGTGACTATTACAACATTGAGCGAAAAGGCAATCATTATTCGACCATTTTGTAATTTACGTGTACCTAATTTATATTTGCAATAATCTAAAATTCTTTTTATTTTTTTAACTCGCTTCATAGACTCGACGTAGGACTTAAATACATGGAATTCGAATATAACTTTGAAAGGTGTATTTTAAGAGCACATATGTATGAGGTAACTTGTCTCCCCTGCGGGATACGAGAGCGATTTTCCGAAGAAGACGAAGCAATCAAGCACGCATATAACCACGAGAGAGTATTAACACATAGTACCTCAAGTGGTTACTTCGTAAGTGTGGATGAAGTCTAGCATTATAGACCTCGTCTTTTTTTTCTTTTTATTTATTCTCGGTATTCAACTTCGCGTTCCCGACGCGTGTATTTCTATCCTAAAACATTTGGTATCTGCTGGGCCTGAATGAATTAAGCTAACAATCTAGTCTGTTTGTCGTTGCCACGGTCCTAGTAATTGGAGCAGCAGTACTTGCCTTCGGTTCTTGCGACCATAGAAGATCCATTTATTGCGGAGCTGACTGGTGGAGAAGAAGTCCCACCAGTAGAAACACAAGCATCAGGAACGGCTCAATTTCAAATGTTAGCTGAAAATGCCATGTCCTACAGGGTTAATGCTACAGAAATTCAAGGAGTCACAGCAGGACATATCCATACTGGCCCATTTGGCGAAAATGATGACGTATTGGTAACATTGTTTAGTTACGATCCGTCTCAAGATGAAGTAGCAGAGACTGGAACAATTACAGCAGATGATCTTGAAGGGCCAATGACTGGTGTATGTATGTATGTATGTATGTAATGTGTGTGTGTTTGTACTAGGTAACAAAAACGCTGCGTAATTATTCAGAATATTATATGGATGTTCTGATCCTCTTTGATTTTGATGATGAGATCATACATTGTGATACGTCTATCATAATGGGTCAGAATGAACATCTTGAAGCTGTTTAATCTTGACGTATACTCTATAATAATGGAATTGTTTTTGTTCCTATACTTTATGGAATTTTGAGAAGTATGAAACAGAACGAATGATCGAACATCAAATGTAATTGGATGGTCTACTATTCTTATATTGGGGAAATCCGTAGTGATCCTATTCCTAACCTGGAGCTTAAGCCGACTTGATGGGACTAGGAACAAGAGGATGTCAATGTCGCTTCAGAGCTAGCCTTACATGTGGAACATCGGCATGCAGTAGCAACAACGGACTACATTGCTGCTATCATCAACTTCTATCTGTGACGAGAATAATAGGGGTTACAATACATAGATGGAATTTCTAACAAGAATCCGTCCTCAATTTTGAGGGAATTCATAATAGGATATCAAAAGTGCTGGATAAACGAATGGATGGATTTTGTTCATTGGGAACATTGTTGTAGTCATTTTAATCTGCCGATATGTTAAAAAACGGAGTTTTAATATACATCACCATTGAAAGTTCTTCATTTATCTGATTATGCGCTACCAGATTGGAGAATAGAGAAATCTGCCATTAGTGCACTAAATCGTAATTATCAAGTATTTTTTGCAGGTTTGCCATCATATACTAGTAGTAGCGTTTTTTCAAAGATATATGAAATTAGTTGGACACCAAGAGCACGACGCGCTTTTCCGTATTATTGGTATTGTGTAAAAAAGCAGCTCAAGAAAATAGTACGTGAGGCTAGGCCAGATATAGTTCATGCTCATAATATCTTTTCTGCAAAGATGGTATCAGAAATTGATATCCCTTTTGTATATGATGATCATGAGTATTGGCCATCATACGTTAGAAGGCAAATCGAATCATACAACTCAAGCTTAGAACAATCTAGTAGGAATAATGATAATCATAGAAGGATATTACAAAAAACAATACTAAGATTATTGAATTACAGATTTTTGAAATTGGGATTAAGATGGGAAAAGCAAATAGTTTCATCAACCCCTACAATAACCGTTTCTGAAAATATTGCAACGGAACTCCGAGAGTTGGGAAGCAATAGCAAAGTATTCATCACCCCTAACTTTCCTATGAAAAACGAAATAAATGATATCCAACCTCCAAAGTTTCATAGAGAGTTAATTTCAGTCTATGCGGGCATTGAGTCAAAAAATAATACCAAAATAGCTCATCGGAATATGGAAGGGTTTGTAGACATATTCAATCGATACGATGATGTTGGAACTTTAACGATGATAGGGGTTGAAGAACCATCAAATAACGCTACGTCTCCGTCTGGTCCTTCGACTTCCAGAGTGGTGTATAAAGGCTATCTACCTCGACATATGATGTACCAGGAAATGCAAAATAGTTCTGTCGGAATAGTGCCTTTCAGAAAACATTGGTCTCATAAATATATCAGTCCCAACAAGGCATATGAATATGCCCATGCAGGTCTCGTAGTTCTATGTACTTCCTCGCTTGTTCCAATAAAAAATATCCTTGGGGATTACTGTATGACATTTGAAGACTATGGAGATATGATATCACAGCTTCGAGATTGCAGAGATAATATGGAAAAAATTTATGAAAAGCGATTGGATGTGTATCAGTTTGCAAAAGAGAATCTTTTATGGGAGAGCTATGAACAGAATATTTTTGATGCATATAGGGCAGTTTGAAACAATTCTAGAAAGAAAATCATATTGACCTGTAATTTATCTTCATTTGAATTCTATTGAATATTGGAAAGACTGATATTGTAATTGAAGATGATTGTTAATAAGGATGATATGATATTTAGTCATGAGAATAAATTGGTGATTAGTGAATTACTACCATATATGCTGGTAGTTGAAGATATTATTGATTGGTAGTATCAGACTTCATATCCCAATTTCACAACGAATTAATCACATCTCGAGAGATGGTAGAGATAGGATTTCTGAACAGGGCGGAGATATTATCGATTCTAGTCTCCTGTATATGGAATCACTGATACGAATACTAAATCCAAAGTATCTTTTTCTATCTGAGCAAGTGAGTTATTGGTTACTCCTCCGCGTGCTCCTCCCCCTACTAGACTCATAGTTAATGACTGAGTTATTGACCAATCTGGATTGACTAAGCTTGTGCTCCCAATTTGTAGGTTCGAAAGTAACTCAAAGGGATTGAAATCTTGGAATAATTGTTGATTTTCAAACGGATTTGGTCCTTGTCCAATATTACCAATGGTGTTCCCTTCACTCAAGGAGGCTAGTGATAGCATATTCTGTATGTTAAATGGAATTCTAATGGCTATGACTGAAATTGAACTATTGCTGTTGTTATCTGAGGAAGTCAAACTCACAGTCAAATGAGTATCTTCTTCGTCATCAAGACTACTAAAGTTACTTGTGGAATAATTGGTTTTATCTTCGATCGTTATTCCCGAGACTTTAATACTATTCACCATGCTCGTTCCGGCTGCACCAAATGTCGATGATCCGTTGAATATGCCATCTGCAAAACTGTTCATGAATTGCTCGGATACCTGAGGACCTCCCATTCTTTCCATTCCTGAAGGTTCTTGCCCAGATGAAAAGAAGTTATCTAATGAAGAATCATCGTCTTGGAAACCGAAAAATGAATCATTTGCTGCTTCCCCCCCTGCATCCTCTTCAAGAGACGATGAGCCTATCAAGTCGAAAGAATCAAAGACTTCTTGAATAATTGGAAGAAATTGATCATACCTTGAATTATCCGCACTGAATATTAAGTAAAATGCTCTATTGTTAGCTTCGTCAATGAACCCTCTATCAATCGACTTTCTTGTGACACCAGCTGAATCGTCAGTGAACACTATCTCATAGGCTGGCATACCCGACATAGTAGAATTTGTTCGAACGGAATCGAGACTGAAATTCGCGTAACTATTTTTGTAGGCATTTATTGAACTTCGAGCATATTGGTCAAGAGATGGTGTCTGTCCGACTTCAAAATTTTCTATTCCTACCAGTAAATTGGTTCCCAAATTAGGATCGGCTGAGATAGGTGGAACAAAATTAACGACAGAATAAGCTGTGGCGTCTGGGGGTATCTCCGATTCTGTGAAGCTCCAATCCGATGGATATTCCATATCAAATCCATAAATTGGATTTGAATATGTAATGAAGGATTCATTTTCCGAATCAAACATATAATCAGGCAGCTGCGACTCATTGGTAGTGTCATCGATTACTGTACTCAAATTATCTAAAGGAAAATTAAAGGACGAAACTGGTAAATAGCTCTGTGCTTTGATTTGTTGCCCGTAGGGAAATTCTGTTAATAGTGATAACGCACTAAAAGTCAATAATAAGGTTATTGAAACAGTTAGGGGTGTCCACACGAGAGTCTGGCAATGTTTTTGGTGCATACTGATGAACAATGTTATGCTTGAATAAAAATGATATGGCAACAAATGATAATCATGGACTGGGAATTCTGCTGCCAGGAGGGATCTTGAGAATATACCAACAGTATCAAAAAGAAAATACACAATGCGGATTAAACCATAAATCAAAGGATTTTATTCACATAATCCTGCTACTGCTAATAGATAAATTAGAAACAAATGATAAATTTATTGATTTCTTACACAAGAAGCATATGATCAGGTCGAAAGAAGAATACGAATACGAACAAAGAAGAATGAGTAAATCAATTTTTATTCGTTCCCTCATCAGAGATAGAGTCAAGACCATTTGTCTATACGCAATAAGGGTTCATTAAATTCATCCACATCACTTTGATAGGGTTGTTCCAGTTTAGACTTTCTGAATACATATATCGAAGAATTGAATGGGATTTTAGAGATTTTTGAACCTAGACACATTCATTAAAATATTTTGGGGATTGGGAGATTATTACATTAGAAAGACTTGCACAACTTGAACTAAAAAAACCTGTATTGCTACCCATTCATTTTTTCTAAATTGACTCAAATATGCAGGGATATTCAGTATATGTAAATATCAAGTAGTTACATAGAGATTATGAATAGGCTATGTGACAAACTAGGAATAAAGTATCCAGTTATACAGGCAGGCATGGCTGGGGGTGCAACTACGCCGGAGTTAGTGTCTGCCGTATCAAACGCAGGCGGACTTGGTGTTTTAGCTGCGTCACGATTGACACCTACTCAACTCAAAGAGGCTATTTTAAAGATTAGATCTAGAACCCAAAATCCTTTTGGAGTTAATATTCTTCTTGCTCCTCCGGAGGATGGAAATAAGGATGTAGCATCAGTACAAGGGTATTTAGATAATTTTAGAAATGAATTAGGACTATCATCTAACTCATCGAATATACCTATGAATATACCACCGTCTATGACTTCATCATACCTAGAAATAATTTGTGAAGAAAAAGTACCTGTATTAAGTATAGGCCTTGGCGATCCTACGAACATCACTGAAGTAGCGCATTCTCATAATATTACTGTGATGACAATGGTGACAACAGTAGATGAGACAATCCAAGTCGTAAAAGGAGGAACCGATATAGTAGTAGCTCAAGGAGCAGAAGCGGGAGGCCACAGGTCGACATTTAAGTTAGGTTCAAATAATGAAGCTCCATTAGTAGGAACATTTGCATTAGTGCCTCAAATTGTAGATGCAATACCACAGGTGCCAGTAGTGGCAGCAGGAGGTATCATGGATGGACGTGGACTAGTAGCAGCGCTTGCGTTAGGTGCCTCAGGGGTACTGATTGGTACTAGATTTCTTGTAGCCAAAGAAAGTGGAATATTTCCAGCTTACCAGGAAAAGATGTTTTCTTCAACAGAAGCGGATACTGTCATTACTCACTCATTCACAGGACGTCCTGCACGTTCAATTCGCAATCGCTTTGTTGAGAAATATCTAGAATCAGGTACTAAACCTCTAGCTTGGCCTCTTCAAGCTCTAGCTGCAGATGATATTTATTCAGAGTCACGAAAACAAAATTTAGCTGATTACTATCCTCTTCTTGCAGGTCAAGGATTAAGACTACTGAAGAGAGGACAAAGTGCTACAGACATTGTTAAAGAGATAGTTTCATCAGCAAACAGCATTATTTCATCCAATCTGATCGTAGATACGTTGCCTATCTTAGATCCAAAGGAAAATTGGTGAAACATATCATAGTAGAGTAGAGTTATATAATTAGCTTCTATAGGTTGTGTAAAGTATAACTAATGATAACTAGGTGAATAATCTAGAAGATAGCGGTAGCAGCAAGAGCAAAGAGGTGGGAGGACATACCAATGTCTAATCGAGATCATAAAATGCCGGATAGATTTCCAAATGAATCGGTAGCCAAAATTACGGATATAGCCCTGACCAAAATTGAAAAAAATGCAAATGCAAAAAATAGCAAGAATTTAGTGAAGTCCAGAGTGTATTGACGCCATAACTTTCCTTACCTTGTTGCTGCCAGGCTCTGGTGGGGACGTATAAAACACTGGCCCTGAGGAAGTGATTAGTTGACTCTTGACTAGTAGGATTTGTTTTAATTTTATTATCAGTAGTCCCAAATTTGTCCATAATTCTACGCCCGGCATGATACTCTTCGTCTTCCATATTTTCGGATATCCATGAGTCGTCTGTGTCCACCACCCCCTCCGACTGGAGCAATAATGCAGATCCACTCCAAACTACCTAATGATAGTAACAAAGCAATAATAGCAACGATGCTAAGTGTATTGACAACTAGAAAGGACAGGCTGGCAGACGGAAAAATAAGTTGGAGTTAATTCAATTATTGGTTGTTCTAGCTCAGCACATTAGACCAGGGGTGCAATTGCTAGGATTGAATTCGTGATGTTGAGTGAACCAGTCACCATGGTGATGATCTGTGTTGTGAGGATGGGTATGAGTGATGTGCGTAGTTTTGCCATTATGCGTTATTGTGTGGGTATGCGTATCGTTATATCTTCCATTGTCTCCAATGATCTCTCCCAACAGATTCGACATTTCGGCTATGGCAAGTCCTATTTTGTCTGAAGCTTCTGTGGTGTTCCCCGCAGTGACAGCCGATTCGGCTTGCCCCAAATATGACGTGACACTTTCCGCCAAGGTAGTTTCTGACTGTGCAGCAACAGGAAACGGTAATTGAGTATAGACTGTGCTGATTGTCAACAGAAAGATAATCCCTAATCCAAGAGTTGAGATGAAATTCTTTGTCATTATAGCAATGAAATAGAACTTTGGTATATATACATACTCTCAAGCATCAGAAATCGTACGCAAGAGAAATACCATGTTTATAGTACGACGGAAGCGAGACCGCGGATACAAAGCCAAAATTAAAGAAATGATTTCAAGCAAGAAAATGATTCGATGTTGTTCACTTGCATAAAGTCATCGTCTTTCCAGCGAGGCTATTATTCTTTATCCGTTAGTTGCGATTCAGTGAGCAGTTATATTCATATTTCATTGAGGACATGACTGAGAATGCAATTGATATGTCAAAAAAATCTGCACGCATGCAGAATTTTAGTCAACTAGACAGCTTTCATTCGTCTAAAGGATAGCACTCCAACAGTTCCTAAAGATGCTGCGGAAAGCAGCAAAACACCTATGTTTATGGCGAAAGAGTTTATTCCTGTTATCTCCAGCATTACCTCTCTCAATGCGCCTACTCCATAAGTGACTGGATCTAGGGTAGTTAAAATAGAAAGCCAACCTGGAAGATTATCTAGTGGAAAAAGAGCCCCGCTTAGAAAGTAAAGAGGAAATACAACAAAGCTTACGATTAGTTGAAAGCCCTCCAAACTTTCCATATGACTCCCTAGAGTAAGACCGAGCGATGTGAGGGTGAATGAAAGAAGAAGGATTATGATAACAATAAAAACCAAGGATAATGGGGTATAGTGAATTCCAATCACAAATCCAACTACTAGCAATATAGCGGCTTGTATCAATGAGGTAGTCATGCCTCCAAAAGCCTTTCCCAGGAAAATCGTAGTTCTACTAACTGGAGCTACCATCACACTTTTGAGGAAATCAAACTTTCTATCCCAGATTATGTAGGAACCAAAAAATACTGAAGTAAATATAACTGACATACATATTATGCCAGGAAAAATGAACTGTTGATATCCTATATAAGTATCGGCTGCAAAACGTGCTGTTCCAAAAAGGTCAGTTGTCGCTCCGAACCCTTCTCCAATAACAAATAACCATAACAATGGAGTAAACGTAGATGCGATGAGCCTGCTTTTTTCTCTTAAAAAAACTTTAAATTCTCTAAGCCAAATAGCGTATAGCTTACCTAAGCCTAATTCTACCCATCTGTTATTTGTTTCCATATTGAGCATATCTTTCCATAAACCCTCCTTCAGAATCATCCTCATCTTGTCCCTCTTTTCTTGTAATGTGTCTCTGTGCAAATTTAAGAAAAACATCGTTGAGAGTAGGGCTTCTAAGTTCCACCGATTCTATCTCAGTATTATTGGTATTATCTAATATTTTTAGAATAGCCGGTAGATTGTGGCTTGCGTCATCTACATAGATGAGAAGATTTCCTTTTTTTGCATCCAGTTCAACTTTACGTACAAAGTCGCACTGCTTTAAAAGACGGTCTATATTTTCTTTGTCGACGTGTTTGTTTGTTAACTCCATTTCTATTACCTCTCCTCCAAGCCGTTCTTTCAATTGAGTCGGTGAATCAAGTGCAATTATCATGCCTTTGTCTATGATACCAATTCTATCACAAAGAAAATCTGCTTCTTCCATGTAATGCGTCGTAAGTATAAGCGTAATTTTTTCATCCTTTACTAGTCTATTAATATATTTCCACATCACTTCCCTGCTACTAGGATCAAGCCCGAGTGTTGGTTCATCCAGAAAGATTACTGTTGGTTTGTGAAGTAAACCTCTGGCTATTTCTAGGCGTCTACGCATACCTCCAGAATATTTTTTGACTTGGTCATCCTTTCTGTTGGTAAGGCTTACCAACTCTAATACTTCAGATATTCTTTTTTCCCGAAGCTCTTTCGGGACTGCATATAAAAGTGAATGTAACTTCAAGTTTTCGTAGCCAGTCAGCATATCATCACTACTTGGAGCTTGGAATACAATGCCAATACTAGATCTGACTTCGGAAGGATTCTTGATGATGTCATATCCATTCACTGTTGCTGTACCCGCAGTCGGTTTGATCAAAGTAGCAAGAATGTGAATTAGTGTAGTCTTACCAGCTCCATTTGGTCCTAGGAGTCCAAATACCTCATTATCAAATACTTCGATATTAATATCATTAAGAACAGTTACATTGTCATACTGTTTGAAGAGATTCTTAACGGTTATCAATATAAACTCTAAACCGATTGAAACTTCGTACTCTCGACATATATCTCTTGTATCGCCTACTCTGTTATTAGTATATCCTAAGATATGTAATCTCTGACTATGGTATCTAAGAACGATTCTTACGTGGAGGCTCATATCATATTGTATATCCGATATGTATAAATAGGCAAGCAACCATATATCATTTAACCAATATGGAGAATAAGGAAGTGATCTTCATAACACAATGATACCAGTTTCAGAGGAGGCTATCATTAATGCGGTTGAAAAAGTAAGCAAAAGTGTAGTTAACATAGCAAGTGTTCGATTAATACAAGATCAGCTTTTTAGAGTATTTCCGGTACAAGGTGTAGGATCTGGAATCATACTTGACGATAGGGGACATATACTAACCAATAATCATGTAATAGATGATACCGAAAGGTTAAGGGTAACTTTTGGTGATTCCAAACAGGCTAACGCCAAGCCGATAGGTAAAGATGAAGTGACTGATTTGGCTGTTGTTAAGACGGAGCCTCTTGAACTCTACAGTAATGATGAGATGAGCTTTCAACCTGCAGTTCTTGGCAATTCCGATGAGCTCAGGGTTGGACAGATAGTCATGGCAGTAGGCAATCCTTTTGGTCTTACTGGAGCGCCTACTGTAACTGCTGGAATTATTAGTTCATTAAATAGAAATGTACAAT
>Ga0307429_1000743_pt1 | contig 17588 bp, 9 predicted proteins | sample SalMarWE160230MG_FD_202151 | JGI IMG/M metagenome (GOLD analysis project Ga0307429, IMG submission 202151) | Salt marsh sediment microbial communities from the Plum Island Ecosystem LTER, Massachusetts, United States - WE1603-230 | ecosystem: Environmental > Aquatic > Marine > Intertidal zone >... | reverse complement strand
CTTTTAAAAAACTCTGGCCTTGACCACACTACCCCATTCTAACGGATACCCTGTGTTCATGCTTATCCTTTAGGAGCGGAATTCCTTGATCAGGTAAAACTTCTCCATCCAGCGTCACCTCTTTCACCCCCCGGCTGACGCCCTGCGGGTTTTCCACTCGAATGCGATAGACGGTCGCACCGTTTCTGTAGGTTATCTCGTAATTGGACCATTCACCGGGGATACAGGGATCTATTCGCAGCATTGTACCTGTTTTTCGAAGCCCCAGGATTGCCTCCAATCCCAGGCGATACATCCACCCGCCGGAGCCGGTATACCAGGTCCACCCGCCGCGGCCTGTATAGGGCGGCATACTGTAAACGTCCGCCGCCATGACATAAGGCTCCACTCGATAGCGGCGTGCTTTATCCACGGTATCGCTATGATAGATGGGATTGAGAACTCGAAAGAGTTGCTCCGCAAGGTTTCCCTGTCCGAGCTCTGCAAAGGCCCATGCGGTCCATAAGGCGGCATGTGTATATTGGCCGCCGTTCTCGCGAATTCCGGGCGGATAGCCCTTGATATATCCCGGGTCTCGAGGCGTTTCATTGAATGGCGGAGTAAAAAGTAAAATCAGCCGGTCGTCAGTCCTCACCAGCCGCTCCTTTACGGCTTTCATTGCCCGGACAGCACGGTCAGGATCTCCGGCACGGGAGAGGACTGCCCAGGACTGGGCGATTGCGTCTATCTGGCACTCTCGATTATGCACTGACCCCAGTGGAGTCCCGTCATCATAGTATGCGCGAAGATACCAGCCCCCGGACCATCCATCGGCCTCTAGCCTTTGGCCGAACTCACGGGCCTGGCTGCGATATAAATCGGCCTGCTGTTTATCACCCATGGCCTCGCACAGAGGGGCAAAGGCCCTTAGAATAGAGCACAGAAACCAGCCCAGCCAGATGCTTTCTCCCGTGCCTCCAATCCCGACCCGGTTCATGCCGTCGTTCCAGTCCCCAGTGCCGATCAGGGGGAGACCGTGTGGCCCGGCCGTGGAACCCTTTTTGATGGCCCGGCAACAGTGCTCATAGAGATTATACGCTTCTGTAGTGGGCTCATAGCGCCCATAGCGCTCCTCTTCCTGGTCTTGGAGTGGATCCCCTGTGAGAAACGGTATTTCATCGGTAAGAATGGATTGATCACCTGTTGTTGAAACGTACTGGGCGGTGACAAAAGGGAGCCACAGCAGATCGTCTGATATGCGCGTACGTATGCCGTTTCCTGATGGCGGATGCCACCAGTGGAGAACATCCCCTGCTTCAAATTGATGGCGTGCTGAGTCCAGGATATGGCTACGGGCGATGTCCGGGGCTGCATGAAGCAATGTCATGACATCCTGGAGTTGATCTCGAAATCCGAATGCCCCGCTTGACTGGTAGAGCCCTGTGCGTCCCCAGATACGGCAGGAGAGATTCTGGTAGAGGAGCCAGCGGTTGAGAAGCAGGTTCATGGCCTGATCAGGCGTCTGAACCGTAACGTTACTCAGGATACTCTTCCATAAGGCATTCATCTCTTCCCATGCCTTGGTAATCTGCGACGGATCCTGGTATTGCTTAACCAGGAGCATGGCCTCCTGATGATCCTCACCCTGGCCAATCAGAAAATAGATCTCCTCTGACTTTCCTGAATGGAGATCAATATGCAGCTGCATTGCCGCGCATGGGTCATAGCCCGGATCAGCCCTTCCCATAAGCCCGATTCTCCTGAGTGCAGCAGGATTTTTAAGATCTCCGAGGCGTCCGAGAAATTCCGTGCGGTCGCTCGTGATGCCATGGGGTTTCTTGCTGGCAGACAAAAAGGCCACCCGTTTTCCGAACTCCTCATTGTAAGGATTGCGGGCGATCAGTGCATACCTGTCCTCGTCATACTCGGATTGGACATGCTGGTGCATGGCATCACGGTTATTTCCGAGTACCCACTCGGCATAGTAAGTTACCGTAATTCTCCTGGTGCGCTTCCAGGTGTTCTCTAACCGTACCTTCACAATCTTCACCGGCGTGTTCGGTGCGGCAAAGAGGGTTGTATGCTGTTTAAGGCCGTGGCTGTTATGTTCAAAGATGGAGTATCCCACGCCATGGCGAATCAGGTAGGGTTCCTCACTGCCGGCAGGAAGGGGTGTGGGCGACCAAACATGACCTGTTTCCTCGTCACGGATATAGATAGCCTCACCCCCTGAATCACTTACCGGGTCATTGTACCACGGTGTCAGCCTGTTTTCACCGCTATTGATTGCCCAGGTATACCCGCTTCCTGCCTCGGAGACAAGGAAACCGAAGTTGGGGTTGGCAATAACATTGATCCAGGGTGCCGGTGTTACCTGTTTCGGTTCGAGGTAGATACGGTATTCGCGCCCGTCGGGACTAAAGCCGCCGATCCCGTTGTCGAACATGAGGTCAGAGGGACGGCTCAAAGCCGGAGTGGGCTCACTGTCCTCGGCGCCGGGAAACAGGGGATCAAAAATCGGCAGGCGAGTCCGCTCCACGAGGTGCCCCTTCATCTGCTCGAACAATGACCCTTTTTCTCCGTAAAAAATGACCCTGGCAGCAGCTGCTAGGAGCACCTTTTCGGCGTGGTTCATTTGGTCAGCACGTATGAGAAATATACCGCCCCGCTGGTTCAGGTATCCGTCGCTCTTTGTTTGAATTAACATTCGGTGCACATGGTCCTGCATCTCCTGGACGTAGCCTATGTCCCGCTCGTTAAGGATCACCAAATCGATCTTGATATGCCGATTACGCCAATACGTATGGGCGCGAATCAGGTCTTTCACAAGACCGGTATCTTCCTCATTTCCGGTTTTGACTAAAAGGATTGGATAGTCACCGGAAATGGTAAAGGCCCACAGACCCGGTTTACCTCTTCTGTTGGACGCAAGCGTCAACGAATCGGCACGGAGAGCTCGGCTTGGATAGAGCAGCAGAGAGAGCAACTGCTGGGTACGCTCAAGGTCTCCAATGTTCATCTCCAGTTGGCGGAGTTCTATTTCAGAATGAGAGCGGGCCTGGTCAAAGGCCCGGTCTATTGATGCCCATTCCTGGTAATACTCGGCAAGTGCAAACGTTTCCTGACGCAATTGGGCGGCAAGGGTTATGAAGGCCAGATTGGCTGCTGCGTGAGGCTTCAGTTCGATCCTCTGGCCAAGTGCCATTATGGGATCCAGGGTGGTTCCCGTGGTCCCCGAGAGACCGATATCGTCTTGATTAAGGGCTGACGGTTCACGAGGAGTCCGCCCCCGTCCCAGGAAGCCTAAGCGATCAGTCTCGTGTGCGCCGGTGACCTCAATCCCCGGTTCCACCACCAGGAGGTGCGCCATGTGGATTGGGTCTTCCTCTGCCGATCGCATTCTCCTGTAAAACAGCAAGGCATTCAATTCGGGCCGGTATTCACTCTGAATAAAGAGCTTGTTGAATGCAGGGTGGCCAAGATCCACGTCGTGGGGGGCAAGCACAGCCTCGCCGTAGCTCGCGACCATCAAATGGCGGGGTCGTGCACTCTGATTGATGAGTTTGATGTGTCGAATCTCAACGTCATCCTCTGGTGAGACCGTGATTTCCATGCGTGACGATATGTCATGTGCCCGAGTCCGAATGTCGGCCTTGTGAGGATAAAAGTATACGCTGGAGTGTGGCGTGGACGCGCCCCTTGGTTGCGACCCAATGGACCAGAGATCCCCGCTGTCCAGATCCTTGATATAGATCCATGTTCCCCAGTTGTCCCGAGTGGTATCTGCCCGCCATCGAGTAAGATTTGTCTCGTTCCAACTGCTGTAACCGCCGCCGGCATTGGTAATAAGGGCGGTATACCGCCCGTTGGAGAGAGCGTGCACCTGGGGGTGGGGCGTCCTGACCGGAACACGCCATGGCGTGGCAGTTATTTGAAATTGATCCATGCGATGAGTGTCAGGTTTTTCTTCGAGCGGTTCCTGCACCGACACCCTGGAGGGAACCTGTTCCTGTAAAAGCAATTCAACGGTTTTCACGCGTGAATCGGCGTGAAAACGGCGAACAATTGCATTATCCTGAAGAAAATTTGCCAAGGCCACCATGATCATGCCCTGATGATGGGCCATAAAGGAACGCACAATAGCTTGGTCCTGATCAAGAGCGAGCCTTGAGGGGGTGTAGTCAAGGGATTCGTAAAATCCGAAATCGCCGAGCATACCCATCGAGATAAGGTGCTCTATATTGTCCATTACCTTTGTGGGATACAGTGGCAGGGCCATGATCGAGGCATAGGGAGTAATCACGAGCTCATCACCGAGACCACGCTTGAAACCCAATCGTGGCACACCAAAGGCCCGGTATTGATAATTCATATCACCGTCAAACCCGTAGTAGCCTGACTCGGAAATGCCCCACGGAACGTGCTTTTGAAGGCTGTATGCGATTTGCTGTTTCACTGCTGCGTCGTTGCTCTGCGTTAGCAGGGTGCCGTTGTGCTGCTCGGTTATCAGGGTGGGCATAAGGTACTCGAACATGGTACCACTCCATGAAAGAAGGCAGCGCGTTCCGTCCAGCTGTATGAGAGAGCGACCAAGATGCCACCAATGGCTCTGCGGTATGTCCCCTTTGGCAATGGCAATAAGACTGGCAATGCGTGACTCAGATGCCAACAGGTCATAATAGTTGTTGTCGAATTGTTCCTCGTCCACGTTGTAGCCGATATGGAAAAGCTGGCGCTTCGAATTAAACAATGCATTAAATTCCATTTCGCTGACATATGCCTCGGCCTGGGCGACGAGTTTCTCATACGTGCCTGTCAAATGCTGTGCATACCGTTTTCCGGCGTTCAGGAATTCAGCGAGTTTATCGCACCAATCAAGGGTTGCATCGATTTGATTATGTGGGGCATTCGAGCCAGTTACCTGCTTTCTGAGAAGATCCAATCGTTGCTTTCCCGATTGACAGAGGTGTGCCACTTCGTCCAGACGCGGCGCTGCCATCAACTCATCGGCAAGCTGCTGCCAGGTGCCTGCTATTGCGCTCTCAGCCCTTGCTTCGTCCAGTAGTTTTGGCACGTGCCGTAATGGCAGTAACCAGGGCATCAGGGACTTGAGCTCTCTTCCTACGTCAAGCAGGTGGTGACTGAGGCGATTCACCCAGATGTGCAGGCTCGTTATGGCCGTCATGCTCAAATCACGCCTATTTTCGCTGATCAGGGCCATGAGGTGTTGTGTTAGTTTCCCCAGTTCCTCTTCTTGTAGTGCGGTAAGCAGCGGCATCCACCGGCGAGGTTCATCTTTTACGGCCACTATTTTTCCACGAATCTGGTTCAGGGAATTCTGCATGGCCAGGGCCGATCCGGGTGCCGGCAGGCTCAGACCGCTAACGATCTCACTGAGCACGGCAACCGTGTCCAGAAGGCCTTGGAAGCATTGCCACCGCAAAACCGGCTGCTGTATGAGTTCAATGCAACCCTGTTTCAGGACCAACAGGCAACCCGCCAAATTGCCGCTGTCAACCGTGGAAACGTAGCGCGGCGAAAGAGAGTTCAGTGTTCGCGTATCGTACCAGTTCAAAAAATGCCCCTGATAACGGTCCAGCTTGTTCAGAGTATCGAAGGTATTTCGCAGGCGAAAAGCAAGCCCTGTTGTGCCGATGTATCCTAGATCATAAGCAGCCATGGTTGAAAGCAACATGAGCCCTATATTGGTCGGTGAGGTGCGGTGCGCAACAAGCCCGCGCGGTGATTCCTGAAAATGATCGGGAGGAAGCCAGTGATCATCGGGGCCAAAAAACTCTTCAAAATAGAGCCAGGTACGACGGGCAATCCAGGATAACCTATATCGTTGCCGGGCCTCTGGGAGTCGCTTCTCATGTACAGATGGCCGGCTGATCAAGTAGGCAATGTGCGGTGCAATAAACCACGCAAGCATGAGCAGTGCTGCACCGGTAAATGCAGTGACATTGGTGAATCCTATCAAAAGGGCAAGACCAGGAACGCAAAATGAAACAAGACCCATTTTCCTCCATGCAGGCACAGATTTTCTCTCGCTGAGCAGGACGCGGGCTGTTTGTGCGGCTGTAGTCCATTCCAGCAGGTTTCTTTGAGTGACAGCCAGCCGAAGGAGCGTTCTTATGATTGCATCAAGTATCGTGGCCGCCTCATGGGGCAGAAAAACCAGCACCAATAGCCATCGAAGCGTGTGTGTTGCAAGGGATGGAGGCAATGAAAAGAGGCCCGCAGATGGATTTCGTAAACGATGAAGCAGTTCGGTTGTTATGCTCATAAGGAGCGAGACTGCAGGGGTGAGCAGCGCTATGAGCATCCACACCAGCATCGGGCCAGGAAGCATGAGCCAGGAGCAAATCAACAGAAACAGAAGCGACGGGGTCAGCAGGCTTCTCCGCAGGTTGTCCACAATCTTCCACCGGTTGATGGGCGAGAATTTGTTCGGTATCTTTCCCGCGCCCTCGGAAGGCACGCTCGGCAGCAGCCACGGAAGCAGCTGCCAGTCCCCACGGATCCATCGGTGGAGCCGGTTAAGGTACCCCAGGTAGCTCGAGGGATACTCTTCAAACAAAACCACATCCGAGACAAACCCGGTGCGCCCATAAATACCCTCGAAAAGATCATGGCTGAGCAGGGCATTATCCGGAACCTTTCCAGCCAGGGACCGCTCAAAGGCCGCCACATCATAGATGCCTTTACCCATATAAATTCCGGCACCGAACAGGTCCTGGTACACGTCAGAGACTGCCATGGTATAGGGGTCCAACCCCGTGCCACCGGAAAAGACCTGAGCAAACAGAGACTGGTTTGCACTGCTTAGTTTTGCCTGCGCTCGAGGCTGGAGCACGGTATAACCCGCAACCAGTGTATCGGTCTGCGGGTCGAATTCGGGGCGATTCAGAGGATGTGCAAAGGCCCCGATGAGACGATGCGCGCTTTCACGGGGCAGAACGGTGTCCGCATCAAGCGTGATGACATACCGAATTTCGGAAAGGATTTCCATGTCCCCTACGGTCACTGTGAAGGAGGTCTCTCCCTTTTTGAGGAGCAGGCGATTGAATTCCGATAACAGACCCCGTTTACGTTCCCAGGCCATCCACACTTTCTGCTTGGGATTCCACGTTCGTTCACGGTAAAAAAAATAAAAGGGGCTCGTGGTTGATCGACGATATCGCTTGTTAAGCTCGCTGACACCGGCAGCTGCCTGAGCGATCAGGGTTTCGTCGCCCGGCATATGCTTTTGGGGAGCGTCTGTGCAATTGGCCAGCAAGGCAAAAGAGAGCTTCGGATCGGAATTGCCGAGAAAATGAACCTCCAGTTGCTCCAGTAAGGATATGATCTCGCCGGAGTCAGTCAGCAGCGTTGGAATTACAACCAATGTACGAGAGTCTGAGGGAATGCCCTTGCGAAAATCAAGCTTTGGCAATACACGGGGAGGAAGGAGGCGCGTGATCAGCATGTTGATGAAGTCGCTGGCAATGGTCATACAGGGCACAACCAGGAGCACAAAGAGAAGGGTCAATTGCAATAGTGTCCCATTGCAATAGCGAGCATAGCCCATGAATGCGAGCATGATAATCAGTGCCAGCAGCCCGATGCTGCCCAGGTATAGTACGGTCGGATGATCGAGAATGCGTCGCCGAAATCGAACCCGCCACCCCGGACGGTAGCCCAGATGCTCCTCTAATTGTACACGACCAGCGTCCACGAGATAGTAGCCAACGTGATGCATTCGTTGGGACTCCTGATGGTGTTCCTGAAGGCGTTGCGTTCGAGCCATTTGAACGGCCTCCTGGGCAACGTCTGTTTCGCTTTTTCCGGTACCCTGTGCCAGCCCTTCAACCACCTTTCGATACCGGTCTCGCGTATCAAAGTCCATTTGTTTGTACACAGCCGCCGGGTCTCTATGCAGGCTGTGCTCAACGTGACTCACGGAATCGAAGAATTCTTTCCAGTCCTGAGTATCCACCATGCGCAGGCTCAGAATGGCATCGGAAATAATAATCTCTTCAGGTATCCCTTTTGGCAAGGCGATGGGGGGGGCGTAGTCCTCGTTACGAGGCGCTTGTAATCCGGTCATCCGGCAAATGGAGAGGGTTAGGTACTCCAATAGGATTACACGGAGCATAACCGGTAAGGCCCACAATTCTCCCATAGTGAGGGATGTGATGTGTTGGTAGGCATGAATAAACTTGTTTACACAGTCCGGGTGGAGTGTTCCTGTGCCTGTCCGTATAATTTCAAGCGCGATGGCATGGATTCGGGGCTGATCCGTTGATTCAGTAGATATGAGTTTTGGCAAGTTGCTGTAATAGGCCTGTGGCATGTCCTCTTTGACCTGACGCAGTGCCTGCCGAATCACGGAGAAATTATCCAAAAACCATTCAGCCGCATAGGAGAGGGAAAATTGTTCATGAGATGTCACGGTAAAGTACTGCCGGGCCTCTTTTAGAAGGGCTTCCAGTTTTTTAAGCCGGTCGTGAAGCCAGCGTACCTGTCCGGGTTGACGTGTGGCCTTATGATCTTCGGCTAATTGCTGAGCCCGATTTTCCAATATGTGGATCTTTGATGTATCCATACCCGTGTCTGGATGTTCCGGTGCAGCTTCTTGAGCGAATTTATAGTCGGGCATGCACTAGCGTCCTTTCTTTTCCGTTGCGAGTTCCTCTGAATTGATCATGTCGATTTCACCTGTCGGCAGATCCTGCACGATCAGGAGCGGAATAGTTCCGTATTCAATAAAACAGGTCGTCACACTGCCATAAGGCCATTTGGTCTTGCCTGAATAGCCGTGGGCGCTCAAAACGAGCAGATCGGCACCTTCCTCCTTTGCCAGTTCGTGCAGCCGGATAGCCACGTCATCGTCCACAAGCAAACGGGATTGAAAATCAATGGAAAGATGAGATTGGAGCTGCTCAAAGTATTTTTCCGTTTCTTCCTGGTTCAGCTTTACTATTCGGTTTGCCAGTTCCATGTCCTCGGGCGTAGGCGGTCTGCGCCGGGGCATCTCAGGCCTTCGGGCCACATATGCCAGCAGCACCTGGGCCTCGTAGAAACTGGCAAGGGTCGTGGCCGACGACAAGGTGCATTCTGCCCGTTGAGAGCCGTCCAAAGGAACGAGAAGCCTTTTGTAATGAAACTCACCCAGACGGTTGCTTATTGGTTGGTGGGCACGAACAAGCATCGTCGAGGTGCGTGCCCGTGCCACGATTTGTCTGGCCGTGCTGCTCACATTCCAGGCACTTAAGCCGCTTTGACCATGGCTGCTGAGTATGATCAGATCCACGTCATGGCTATAAACGAATTCCACAATCTGGTGCTGAGGATGACCCTCCACAATAACGGCGTGAGATTCCAGCCCTGCTTCTTGCAGGCGGCCGACTAATCCGTCCAGGTAAACTTCGGCTTTCGTCTTATGCATGTACCAGTCCACCGGATCAACGGGGTGCGCGCTATCCGTGGTATCAGGTCTCTCTACCGCTTGTATCACCGTTATGTGCGCCTTGAATGCCTGAGCAAAGGCCGCAGCATGGTACAAGGCACATTCGGCAAAGGGGGATCCATCAAGCGGCAACAGTATATGCTTGAACATAAGCTTATTTCTCCTTTCTGTGAGGGGCAGATATAGTATCTTGCCCGCTCACGAATGCTATAGAAAGATTAAAACCTTTCTTACTTGTGATCCATAGCTGGGCATGCATCGCCAATGAGATCATCATTCGCCGCGCGTGGTAGCTGTATAAAACCTATCGCTCAATATGTGCTTGCATCGGTAAACCTTCAGCAGGCGTGGAAAGGGTTTGAGAATTATTCTGGCTTGGCATTGATTCAGCGTCTCTTTAGCATGTTGCTCTGTTAAGGTTTCTGTTTTGCTTGCTCGTCCCACACCTGAATCAGGTAATCCTTGTAATCTTCAAAGACCTGTGCCTGCTCTTCAACCACCTCTTCGGCTTGAGGTGAACTCATTTTTTGGGTACGATTGATAAAAGAGGCAACCCGACCCAGGTAGAGTGGGGTTGCCAGGTTGACTAGTTGAGTTCGATTATGAGTCCATTGGTGGAATGTTGCTGCGATTTCGTAAAGCACCTGGACCCAGGTAGTGACAGGCATGACAAACTTGGTCTTGGCTTGGGTGGAACATTTGTTGAGTTCAGCAAAACATTCCGGGCTAAATATATCCCGATATAAACTCTTGAATTGACGAAATCCGGTCTTGTACTCAGTAACCAGCCGTCCCAGGTCAACCTTGATTGGCTCTGGCTCCATAAATTCCGAAAGCCCGAACATCGGCACACTCCGGCTGCCTTTAATTGCTTTCCACTCGGCTTCGTGCTGCTCCATGAGGACAAAGAGTGTGTGCACTACCTGGCGAAACATGGGCCCGAGGGACTCTGCCGGGTCCTTGGCATCGTGGATTTTTACCCCTAAATTTGATTGGCAAATCTTGAAGTTATTGGTAATGGCATTGGTGGTCATCCACACATCGATTCCGTAGCGGGCCACATCGGTTTCCCACACATCCTGCTCTATGTAGTAGGCAGCCAGGTTCCCGTCAAAGGCGAAATCCCCGCCTATGGGCTGGCGGATACGCAGGCCATACAAAGCCCTGGTAAGATTATACACAATGTTGTTGGTGATGGTTCCATCGTATTTATAACGAGAATAAACGGGAGATACGTACTGGTAGTCCTTCTCCAGGATTGGCTCAAGTAGATATTTTACCCAATCACTGGTGATGGAGCGAAGGTCTGAATCCACCACCATGCAGGCCTTGACATCGAGTCGTTTGGCCGCCTCAAACAAAGACCGAAAGGCCGAGCCCTTCCCTCCAGGTCCCCGGTAAATGGAGATGATTTTTTCTTGCCAGGGCTTGATCTCAAACTCCCTGGCCACCTCCCTTGTGTCATCCGTAGAACCCCCATCAGCAATGAGAATCACGCTCCTTTTATCCTTGTAGTGCTTGGCAAGGCCATGGGTGACCATCTTAATGACGTGCGTGATGGTTTTCTCATTGTTATAACAGGGGATTCCAATGAGTATGTCTGCGGACTCAATCTCCTCGATCCTTTTGGAGGTATAACCCCGTAAGCCTGTGTCGTAAGCCATTATTACCCCTCCTTATGAGTTATTAATTATTGTAATGTTCCTTTTTTTGCAAGGCTTTGTTATCTGCCAGCAAGGTTTTTCACATATCCGGTTAAGATATCTAATTTCAAAAGATAGCGGAGTGTGATCCCACTGTAAAGGATCGAGATTACCTGTAAGATCTTAGCGTAGCGAAGGGCTTGGTAACATTAAGGCTTTACGTGGGTCTTTTCTTCTATCCCAACTACTTTTAAAAATCGGTCTGTAATGGCCTCTTCGGCTAGCTTCAACAGCGATTCCTTGTCCTTGGAACTTCCAAAAAGTCCCAAGTTTATTTTTGCCGCTGCCGCTGTGGGGTGACCTCCTGCATCACCTATGTCCCCAAAGGCCTTGTCCATGGCATCTCCGAGGTTGATTCTTATGTCCTTGTTCCTGGCCGAAATGTGGACCACATCCTTAGAAAGGCCGTAGACTAAAACTATGGAAACTCCTTCAAGTTTTAATAGATGATCTGCAGCCTGGGGCAGGGTGTCCCTGTCTTTAATAAAGCCCACATTGGCTAACAGAAGGCTTCCAATGCTTCTCCTGTTCTTTATGGCTTCACCCAATACATCAAGTGTTTCCGAGGACATAAGGGGTGTTTCGATCTTGTTCAAGAGTTCCTGAGACGCCTTAGGATATAAGAGAGCCACCGCTTGAAGGTCCTTGGGCGTGGCCCCTCTGGTGAAACCACCGGTGTCGGTCTTGATACCGTAAAGAAGCAATGTAGCTAATTCTTCGGAAATCTCAAAATCAAGCTTGGTCAAATATTCTGTTAAAATAGTAGAGGTCGCACCGAGTTCAGGCCTTATATCAATATAGTCAGCCGAGACCCTTGTGGCGTCAAAGGGGTGATGGTCTATAATAATATGAGGCTTGATTTCCTTTGGAAGGGAATTATTTTCTCCTGGGATAGATGCCTCAATGAGGGCTATTTTAGAATAGTCTTTTATGTTTTTGATTTTGGCAATGGGTACTGCCTCTATTCCGAGGAGATTAATCAGGGCCTTATTTTCATCATATCCTATTTCTCCGCCATAGATAATATCGGCGCTCTTTCCCATCTTTTCAACAATCCTTTTGAAGGTCATGGCGCTGGCGATGGCGTCTGGGTCAGGGTTGTCCTGGGTTACAATGGCTATCCCTTTGGTGGCTTGGTTGATTATTGAGGCAAGTTTTTTAAGATTCTGTTTGGCCTCTAATTTTTCAAGGCTTTCTATGGCCTCTTCTGCTACTGCAAATGCGGGATAAATAACCTCGTCTATCTCCAACCCCTTGAAATCCTCGCCGGCGTCCTGCTTGCCCGCCCTCACAATGAGAGGCACTTCCTCACTGATCTCCCTAATTATTCGGGCAGCCTTGAGGTTTAAGTCCAGATCAGTCGTGAGCACCATCACACCATTGGCCTGCTCTATAGTAAGCTTTTTTAACAGCTCACGTGAGGTAATGTCACATTCAACGACATTATCAAAGCCCATTTCCCTCAATGCATCTGTTCTCTCAGGTTTTATATCCACAAGGGTTACCTTACGGCCTTCCTCTTTCAGTCGTTTGGCAGCAAAATAGCCAGCTGTTCCAATTCCTAAAATAATATACATGAAAATAACCTCATTAGAGAGTCCCCCAGCACCTTAAGAGACAAAAATAACAAGTCCAATATCACCTGACCCTTTCGTAATACCTACTGTAAAAAGAGAAAGGATTTATGTCAAGGGAAAGTGGTTAAAATTCATAAGGATATCTGATTGAGTTATCAATGAAATACTACTCTTTGTTCAGGGTTTCTCTTAACTTAAACTCAATAAGGGATGGCTTAATAGAAACAACTTTGATTCTGTCGTTTGGTAGAATGATTCGGTCTCTGGTAATTCGAAAGGTCCTGTTTCCGAAACGGGCCATAGAGAGGTCGATTTCGGCATGTACGTTTCTCCTGCTTAAGGTACTCGCATCCTTTCGAAGTCCTTGAACAGTGATCGCTATCTCCGGATTCACAGGATCCGAGACTTCTATTTTTTCAGGGAGATTCTTTACCTCCAGAGGAACCCTTATCGTTACCTCAAAATTCTGCTGTCCTGCAAGTAACAGCCAGAATAGGCAGACCAAACCCAATGCCACTATCTTTACAGGCCACTTATGAACTGTGAGGGAAAGGATCATTTCTGGCCAGCTTTTCACAGCAGGCCCGGTTGATGCCAGGGCCTCCTGTACCAGTTTAGAAAGCTGCTCGATATTTGTCACATGTATCATTTGCCTGCCCTGGGCTACAGATATTTCTCCACGTTCCTCAGAGATAACCACTACCACGGCATCACAGCGCTCGGAAAGACCCAAGGCTGCCCTGTGTCTGGTACCCCACTCTTTTGGAAGACCTTCAGCAGAACTCAGAGGGAGATAACAGGCCGCCTTGGCGATTCTGCCCCTTCGAATAAGCAAGGCTCCGTCATGGAGAGGAGATTCTTTGTGAAATATACTCATCAATAACTCAGGGCTCGGCTCACTCTCTAATGGGACACCACCAGTAATCAACTCCTCCACTAAGTCCGCACACTCGAAGATTATCAGGGCGCCTGTCTTGAGCTTAGCCATCGAGAAGACCGCAGTAACAAGGTTCGGTATCCAATCAGCTGCCTTGGAGAAACGGCGGAGCGCGATCATTTGAAGGGGATTTACTCTCTCCAGCACCTGGCGGATCTCCGATTGAAAGAGGATAATGATAAGGACTACCAAAACCTGCCAGAGTATCTGGAATACCCAGGTGGTAAGAAATAGGCCCCAAAATCGAGCAAGGGTAAATATAACTCCCAGGGCCAACAGTCCTACCAGGGCCTTGAAGGCTTTCGTACCCCAAAACCAGAGATAGAGGTGGTACACAAAAACTGAGAGAAAGAGGATGTCCAAGACATCCTGAAATCGTAAGTTTGTTATGATTGAAAAAATATGCATGCTCGATTATCCAAGATTTTAAAAAAACTTTATCAATGCTAACTAATGTATTGTTGTAGGTATCATATGTTTTTATCCTAACAAGGGTGATGTACTGAATAAAAGCATTTCAATGTTTTTATCACATTTTATGCATTAGTAATATAGAAATACATCTCTACCAGTGAAGTCCGGGACGTTGTTGACTAAGTTGAATAACTCTAAATGGTAATAAAAGAATATGTTTGGGCAGGAAAGATGAAAAGGGAGCCATTGCCAATCAAAAGGAGGCTGGTTAAAAGGGATAGTAGGTTCCAAAACAACTTAAAAGTGAACGTTGGTCTGAATTTGCGGCTTAAATTTTTATTCTTAACACAGTCACCTCCTCCCCAAAGAATTCAGGGCAGCCCGTCATAAAGACGGCGGACAAGACCTCAATCCATTGACAACCGCCCTTAAAACTGATTCTAATAAGCCTATACACTTGGGAATTCTAAAAAAAAATAAAATATTGGGCGATACAGTAATTTTTCTGCATAGTAATTGTTCAAGTAATATATTTTATTGGTTGATGGAAGGTATATAATAAGTATAATAACTATATAATAATGGAATTTGAATTCGAGAACCATAAAAGCAAAGAAAACAAGAAAAGGCATGGGATCGATTTTGTTGAAGCCCAAATGTTATGGGATGATTCTGATCGAATTGAAGTCCCTGTTAGAACTATTGACGAACCAAGGTTTCTTGTGATTGCTAAAATCGCCGATAAATATTGGTCCGGGATCATCACCTATCGTGGTGAAAAAATTAGGATCATTTCAGTGCGCCGATCCCGTAAGGAGAAGGTAGAAATTTATGAAAGCTAATGAACTGGATAAGAAGTTTGATGAAGGCGAAGATATTTCGGAATTCCTCGATCTTTCACAAGCAAGAAGACCTGGACAGGAACAGAAAAGGGTAATGGTGGATTTTCCTATTTGGATGATTCACCATTTAGACAAGGAAGCCAAGCGTCTTGGTGTACCCAGGCAATCCATTATTAAGATCTGGATTGCTGAAAGATTAAAAAAGGTTTCGGCGGGAACTTGATTCGAACAACGCCTTAACCTATGAGGAAGCGAGACGTCCATGTGAATGGGGTGATTTTTTAAGAACATTTGAGATCTTCCACCAGAGGTTGAATTAACATAATCACATGCGATAAGCTCCTAATGTAATTATTTTTGAAATATAATTATATTACCGTGTCATTGAAATATTGGTGAGTTTTTTCTTATGCTTTTAACTGGTTGGCTGGATTCGATATTTTGTTCATTTATCCTATGGAATGTGGCCTGGAAAGAAAAAAAGAGGCTGATTGAAAAAATCAGCCTCTGATTTATTGATCTTTAATGGTAGGCACGACGGGATTTGAACCCGTGACCTCTACCGTGTCAAGGTAGCGCTCTCCCCCTGAGCTACGCGCCTTCTTACAAGGTATCTATCAATCTTGCTGTTGGCATGTCAAGCAAAATTAGTTTTCTCATCCTGTGTTAAAATCACCAACCCGATCCTAATATATTGAAGTCCTGAGGCTATGGTGAACCCAGCCGTTATCCAGAAGGCATACATTTTAATAGGTTCTATATTTAGATAACTATTTGATAATATCATGAGAATAGTGGCTATTTGTAGACATGTTGTTGATTTACTCAAAAGGGAAGGGTGCACTTTTACTGGATGCCGGTTTAGATAAAGCAGCAGAACTCCAAGCAAAATAATCACATCCCGGCTTATAATTAAAACAGCCAACCAGGGAGGGATCATTTTCAATATCGCTAAGGTTGTGTAGGCAGTTACAAGGAGGATTTTATCTGCCAAGGGATCAAGATAGACTCCAAGATCACTTTTTTGATGGAAAACCCTGGCGATAAAGCCATCCAGGGCATCACTGATACTGGCGATAACAAAAATTATAAGAGAACCTAAGGTTCTGTCATTTATTATATATATTACAAAAATCGGAACAAGGAGGACCATTAAGATAGTAATTAAATTTGGAATAGTCATCTGATAACCAATGTAAATCCTTGTTCACTTAGCTCATTAATTTCAAATGAGAATGGACTTTTTGAATGATTCAGTATTTTGTTGGCCAATCCCTTTGGATCTCCCTTTACCTCTACAAATAACTTTACTAAGCCTTTCTCCAACCTTCTTTCTAATACTGATTTTATTTCGGGAAAATTTGTTTTCAAGAATTCTTTAAAATTCAGAAAATCTCTAAAATCCTTGAAAACCTTTATTGTTATAATAATTTTATTAAGGGCCTCTTGAGTAGGCTGAGCGGCATCAATTATATAGGAGATCATATCATTTGCCCAACTACTAATAGCTAACTCTATAGCACTCTGATCATCTGTGATGCTACCGTTCAGTGCCCTTTCCCTATAACCCTGAGCAAGTACTGTACCATCTATGACCTTTATAGCCTTGAAAAATACTGATGCCTTTGGTTTGCTATACAGATTTGCTTCACCTGCTATTACTACCTGGGCAGATAAAAGTCGACCCCATTTGACTGCTGCTTCATTGGTCAAGTTTAAATGTAGCATGCTCTCATCGTAACTTTCTTCAGGAGAGAAAAAAGATCTGTTGATAACCCTGAAGCCTTTATTTTCAAAGACCTGACTGAGAAATAACTCCGTCTGGGTAAGCGACGTTTGATTAGTAGGGTCACCCCACCAATAGATAGCTGAAGAGCCTTCTCTCTTCTCTGAAACGAGTAAAAGAACATCAATCTGCGTAGCATCAACGTCGCGCAATTCTATTTTTTCGAGCTTTCTCTCCAATATCGCTTTATTTACCCGAACCTTCATTAATACCCTAACGTATCTATCAGTGCTAAATTCAGAAATTATTTGATAATCCTGTATCTCCTCCTTTGTTTTTGATAGAATTTCTTCATCCAATCGTTGAAAACTATTTGCCATATCCTGGGATTTCAGTCTTTGAATAACATATTCCTCAACCGCCTTTAAAAATGCTTGGGATATTGCCTTATTTCGAGCGCGGGCTACATTTTCATTAATAATTATTCCTGTTCCTGTCACTATTCTCTCATCAATCATCGTGTCTTGTGTCTCTTGGGCTAAAGAATCCTTAACAAAGAAATTTATAGGCAGAGACAGAAGAGACAAAAAAAAACAGAGGTATAAAAAATGTAGTATAGTATTAAAAAAATAGGGCGGCCTATCACGCCCACCTCTATTTTTAGTATTCTTAATCTGATTCATCACATATCCTGTAAGCTTTAACAGGTTCAGACCTTCCCGCCGGACGACAAGCGGAGTTTTAGTGAACCCTACCCGCCAGATGTATGGCGGTCTAGAATCCCCCGATAAATCGGGGGGAACCCTTAAAAGATCTTTAGATCCTCCTTCACTCTTCTTATAATTAACAAGGCATCTGCACCTGAAACACTACCCATAGGATTAAAAATATTTTGCCTAAGACCCCTTTCTGCCTCAATAATACCTCTGGTAGTGCATACCATGATTGCATTAAAGTAT
>Ga0307429_1000742_pt1 | contig 17601 bp, 16 predicted proteins | sample SalMarWE160230MG_FD_202151 | JGI IMG/M metagenome (GOLD analysis project Ga0307429, IMG submission 202151) | Salt marsh sediment microbial communities from the Plum Island Ecosystem LTER, Massachusetts, United States - WE1603-230 | ecosystem: Environmental > Aquatic > Marine > Intertidal zone >... | reverse complement strand
TAATCCGCTCACCATGTCTGAATTGAAACCGTATTGTTGGCTCAGACGGCCCTGTCCGTGAATTACCACGTTTGCTGCTATGGTTGCAGTTGGTGGTGCATCGGGAATACTATGCCTAAGATTGGGGTAATTGCTTTCTAAATAGGCCTTCAATGCACCCTGGGAGGTTCCTCCTTCAACTATGACATGTCTTGCCTTCTCATTCACCCCCACTATTTTTCTCATTCTTTTCATATCTATCACAATCCCGCCTTTTAAGGGAATAATCAGGCCGGTTAATGCCATACCTGCCCCCATAGGAACTATAGGTATTTTCTCCTTGTTGGCAAGCTTGACGATCTTTTGTACCTCCTCAGTGGTTTTTGGAGCAACTACATAATCTGGCTCATGGGTCGGCATCAACCCAGGGTCTCGTGCATAGAAATAAAGCTCTTCTGTCTGAGTTGAGGCATGCTCTTCCCCTACTATCTCAACAAGAGACTTATAGATATCACTCATTTTTTTCACCCCCCTTATTTATTTTTTTTCACCGATGGCCATCTTACACAGGTCAATGATATGGATTGGATTTATACCTCTTTTGGAAACCTTCTCAGATAAGGCCATTTGGCAATAGGGGCAATTAAATACACAGTATTCTGCTTCACTCTTAACCATATCGTCTATATTTCTCTTCTGTACATCATTGGCCACCTCAAATTGATCTATCACTCTTATCATCTCTCCGCAACAAAGGGCATTTTCCCCCTGATATTCCCTTTCAACCAGCTCGGCACCGATGAGAGAAAGTATGTCTCCCACAAAATGGTATTTAGCCGGGGAGAGTCGAGATGAGCAGGGTCGCTGATAGGCTACTTTTATGTTCAGCGGTTTTATTTCACTCTTTAATTCCTGTAGCCTATCATATAAGTACTCAAGATAATGAATGGGTTCAAATGGTACCTCCATCCCAAATGCAGGGGCAAGGGATGTGAATGAGCCATAACACTCATCATGCATACAAATGAGCTGCTTGATGCCGAGTTGCTTAATATGCTCGATCACCTTGGGGAGTCTCTCTTTTATGATTGATGTCTTGGCAAAATGTAGATAGACAACCTGAGCGAAGAACTCCGCACCAAAAATATATGAGGAGCGAATACCCTCAAAAAGTTTTCCTCTTGCTGCCTGTCTGAGTTCACCTATGAAACAGTAGGATAGCGCTTTTTCCTTAACCTCCCCTACCCTATATTTTCCCTGAGGTTCAACCATGTTTATCCACTGGTTTGTAATGGCTCTGGATGCGGTAAGCATGCCCTTTTCTTCTCTTCGTTCAGTAATTAGATAGAAGGGATGATTGCCTCTTTTGCAATATTCTTCACAGGCATAACATGTTACACAATCGTGTAAAACAAAAGAGTCTTCTCCTTTGATGATTTTCATTATCTCATTATGTGCTGTGTCTCTATCCACATCTATATACTGGCACTTAACCAGGCAGTCAGAGGTTGGACAGGTTGCACAAACATTTTCATCGAATTTTAACGTATACATACAAGATTCTCCTTTCTGTTTGATAGCTATCCAAAAAACATTAGATAGAACTCGAGGTTGTCTCTAATTTTGAATCTACTTCTTTTTAAAGACGCCCCCAATAGGTAATTGTAGCATCACATTAGGGCCAAGATATATCTGCACTATTTTTGCGTCCCTCATATACTCTTCCAAAGGATATTATTCATAAGATCCCATACCCTCAAAATAATTTGATCTAGCCTCCGTTACTGGATTTGAAGCAATCGCATAAAAGGTGGGCTCCATCAATTTGCACCTAGCTATTGTTGACCATACAATTCCTTAACCTTGGCCCTGTCCGGAGAGCCATCCTCAAGAAGAGGAAAATCTTTGACAAATTCCACATATTGAGGTTTCTTAAACCTGGCTATACGTTCACCAACAAAATCTATAAGTTCCTGTGGCTCAAGGCTCTGCCCTTCTTTCAACTCACAGACTGCCTTGATCCCCTCTTTCCATTTGGGATCAGGCACTCCAAAAACAACGGTTCTCTCAACGGCCGGATGTTGGAGGATCACCTTTTCTACCTCAGCGGGATAGACATTTTCACCTCCCGGCTTAATAAGCTCCTTCTCTGCCTTGCGTCCGGCATACCAGAGAAAGCCTTCCTCGTCAAAACGTCCCTGATCTCCGGTATGATGCCATCCCTCCCTGAATGTGTGGGATGTTTCCTCAGGTAGATTCCAGTAGCCCTTGAAAACCATAGGCCCCCTCACTACAATCTCACCTACCTGGCCAGATTCAACCTCTTTATCATAGTCATTAAAAAGTCGTACATCAGCAAGGGGCAAAGGTCTTCCAGCAGATCCAGGTTTTTCATTGTATGGTGAAATAGTTACCAGGCATGAAACTTCTGTTTGACCATAAACCACAAAAAACTCTCCGCCTGTTGCCTTTTGATACCTTTCTATGGTCTCAGGACTGTCAAGACCAGCCACCAGCCTTAAAGAGCTGATATCTTTCCCGCTTTTTTCTTGACTGTCAAGGATTGAGGCCAATATCGGGGCAAAGTCAAATAGCATGGTAATCTTTTTTTCCTGAATAAAATCAACGGCCTGGTCTGCGTCAAATCTACTTACATTAATATTCAGGGCCCCTGCATGAAATGCGGTCATAGCGATAAAGAGTCCCCCTACATGGAAGAGTGGAAGAAGATTGAGGTGAACATCTTCTTTATATATCTTGAATACATGAGCAAACTGTGTGGTTGCAGAGAGAATATTGCGATGGGTTACAAGTGCGCCCCTTGGCTTACCTTCTACTGCTGCGGTATGGATTATAACAGTACTATCATCTGTAGCTACCTCTTCAGGAATAAAGTCAGCATTATTATCAAGCAACTGGCTTAAATCTTCAAAAGAGCCCTCTCCTCCACTCAGATTATAATATTTTTCCACAAATGTTAGTCTATCCTTTAGCCCTTGGATCAACTCCTGGAACTCGGAATCAGCAAAGACCAATCGTGGCGCTCCATCAGTTAGATTATGTTCTACCTCATCGGCTGACAAACGCCAGTTAATTGCGATGACAATGAGCCCCAGGGCAGAGGCCGCACCATAAAGTAAAAAATATTCAAGGCTGTTTTTGCCTAATATTCCAATCCGATCACCTTTCTTTAGCCCCACATCTTGGAGGCCTTTGGCCAGGTGATCAACCATTTCCTTGAACTCGCCAAATGTTATTTCTCTGCCATCAGATAACTCTAACCAGGCTGGCCTCTGTTTAAAACATCTGGCATTCCGGTTTATAATATCATAGATAGTAAAATCATATAGGCTCATACTAATGCTCCTGCTATCCTAACCATCTTTTACGTCTTTTATAGTATTTCACTTCCCGATCACCTTTCCTTTTTAAAGAGTAACTGGTCAGTAAAAGAGCCATTCTTATAAAACTCTGCAGACGCTATAGCCTCTCTTCGGCTTTGCTCTGTATAACGGTGAATCCATTTCCCCCAATTTCTTAAAGGAGGCCTTTTAATGAAAAATATGGTAATTTTTCATCCTTATTACTATAACACCCAGATTTGTATGAGAACGGATGGCATATAATCAAGACGCCAACATCCCGCCATCTATAAGGAACACAGAGCCGGTAGTAAAACTGGCAGACTCTGACGCAAGATACAAAGCGGCGCCTGCAACCTCATCCGCTTCACCAAAACGTCTGCTCGGGTTTCTCTGGAGTAAATTTTTGGATATCGTGTCTGAAGCCCGCATGCTGGTGGTGAGATCGGTGGCAAAATACCCTGGCGCTATCGCATTCACTGTTATATTATATTTTTCAGCCCATTCAATCGCCAATACCTTTGTCATCTGAATGAGCGCCCCTTTCGTGGCGCAATAGGCGATCTGTCTTGGTAATGCTATTAATCCACCAACCGAAGCAATATTGATGATCCGGCCCCAGTTTTGTTTCATCATGATCTTGCCAGCTTCACGACACAAGAGAAAGGGAGCCAACAGATTAGCTTGAATAACCTCTTCCCACATCTCCTTTGTTACCTCTTCTGACTTTTTGAGCCAGGGACTGATGCCTGCATTGTTGATTAAGATATCTATTCTTCCATATCGTTCTGTAGTTTTTGTTACGAGGTTAAAAATGTCTTCATCTCTGGTTAAATCGCATTTGACATGAAAAGCATTACCACCTATTGCCTGAATTTCTTTTACCACCTCTCCTAAAAGATTCACATTTCGTGAAGCAACCACAACTTTTGCCCCAACTTCTCCAAATGCAATGGCAATAGCCTTTCCAATACCTCGGCTTCCTCCTGTTACAAGGGCAATCTTGTCATGGAAATTAAATCTATCCATCTCGAATCCCTCTTTCCTAAATGAATAACTTAAGCTCTTTATCCCTCAGTCTTTCTTTTTATCCAAGTAATCCAGTATAAACTCCGCAGTCATTCTGGCAATTTTACCCACCACTTTCGGGCACTCTACATATCCTCCTGCCTCAATAAATGCCTCATATTGTTCGGGATCAGCAAGGCTATAGAACCTCCCTAATCTATCTGTCTGTATCTTAGTACAGTTTGTAGTCCCGAATTCCTTTTCTACTTTTCTTGCTAATCTAAATCCTGCTGCCAATGAAGTGTTTAGGGCATTTGAATCTTTAAGGTCTTCCTTTGCAGTAACAATTCCAACGGCAAGCAATCCCCCTATAAGGGCTCCACATGTCTCTCCTCTCATGGCGACACCAGCCGCTAAAGGAGTGGATGCTTTTAGGCTGTGACCATCTCCCAAATCTAAATAATCTTGCAAGGCCTTGAACACACACCTGGAGCAGCCATGAAATTCCTTTTCATAACCGTGTGCTGTTTCTTCAACCTTATTTAATAATTCCTCTCTGGAAGCTTTTTCTGGCATAACCTAAATCCTTTCTTTTCTATGAATAAAAAGGAGAGACTTTTTTATAGATAAGATAAACTTAGCATTTTCGACTTAATCAGCCTTTACCCTTTCGTCCTCAACCCTCTTTGCCTTAAACATTGTCCTTTCTAAGGTACCAGACTCTACTAGATCCAGCCCTGGGGTTACTTCCAGTTCATCCCGAAAGGCTCGTTTAACCTTATTTTTAAACTCCACATTATCTACCTCTTTAGTCTTATATTCTGCTATAACCGTAATGACATCGATTCCGGTTTTTTCATCAGTGGTGACTCTGATCCTGAACTCGTCATCGAGTTCCTCAAAGCTCCGGATCACCTTCTCCACCTGAACAGGGTAAAAGTTGGCCCCCTTGTAGATAATCATATCATCCGCCCTACCCAAGATTCCCCCTTCTGAGCGTGCGTGGGTTCGACCACAGGCGCATTTTTCGGTTGTTACCCTAGCCAGATCACCGGTCCAGTAGCGCAACATCGGTGTTGCCTCTTTGGTCAGGTGCGTGAGCACTAATGCCCCTACATCCCCAGGAGCACAGGGCTTGTCGGTGGCAGGATCTATGATTTCAACAAGCAGGTGATCTTCGACCCAGTGGATCCCTGTTTTTTCTTCACACTCAGAGGCACAGGTGGGACCAATCTCTGCTAGACCATAGTAGTCATAGGCCCCTATCCCCAACCTAGTCTCGATCTTTGCTCTAGTAGGGGGCACCTCTGCCCCTCCTTCACCACCAAAGCAGCCGATTCGTAAGGGTATGTCCGATGAGGCTATGCCCCTTTGGTTCATCCTCTCAGCGATATAGAGGGCAAAAGAGGGGGTAGAGAGCAATACAGTGGAGCCCGGATTGATCAAATAATCGACTTGTCTTTCAGCCATTGATGCTCCTATCGGTAAAACGAAACACCCCATAGCCTTGGCCGCATAATGAGTGGACATACCTGCTACCCAAAGTCCATAACTAAAACCATTCTGGACGATATCCCCTGGACGAACGCCGAAATTCCATAGGGTTCTAATTGTCCATTGGGTAATATTTTCTACATCCTTTTCTGTCCAGATCGTATTCACAGGGACACCAGTTGTCCCTGTTGATGGATGAAGTTCCCTCCAGTCTTTCTGAGGGGCGACTATATATCTTCCAAAAGGGGGATGGGCTATTTGTTCATCTCTGAGCTCTTGTTTCGTAACAGGAGGGATCTTGAGGACATCATTGAGAGACTCGATATCTCCCGGTTTCAGTCCAATCTTATTAAACCTCTCCTGATAAAACTCCGAGGATTCATAGCATCGTTTTACCTGCCATTTTAGTCTATCAAGCTGGAGCGTTTCCAACCTCTCCCGGTCCATAGTCTCAATATCTTCATTGTAGTATTTAGTAAATTCAGATGATTTTGATGAAATCATGATTACCTCCATATAGTTCAATGATGATCGTTAGACTGCAAGATACTTTTTCACTATCTCCTCATTTTCCAATATGTTTTTCATTTCATCCTGATATCGAATGGTTCCTTTCTCTATTATATACCCCCTATCAGCAGTTTTTCGACAGAAGCGCACATTTTGGTCGGCCAGAAACACCGTTACCCCAGTATCCCTAATCTCCCTTATGGCCTTAGATAGCGCTGCCACCATTAATGGAGCTAGCCCTTCTGAGGGTTCATCAATTAGAACTAAGGCGGGATTGGTCATCAGGGCTCGTCCTGTAGCCAGCATCTTCTGTTCTCCACCGCTTAAAAACCCACCTTTACGGTGTCTCAAATCTTTCAAGCTCGGAAAAAGATTGTATACTTTTTTAACTGACCAATCTCCATTTTTTCTCTTGCTCAGGTGGCCAGCCAGCAAGAGGTTCTCCTCAGTGGTCAGGTCAGGAAATATCCGCCGGTCATCAGGAGAATAACCTATCCCTAAGGCGGCAATCTGAAAGGGTAATTTACTAACGATCTCAATCCCTAAAAGCTTGATACTTCCAGATCTGGGCGGGGTAAGCCCGATAATACTCCTCATGGTAGTCGTTTTACCGGCCCCATTTCGGCCTAAAAGAGCAACCACCTCTCCTTTGTCCACATCCAAGGAAACCCCATCTAAGATCAGACTTTGACCGTATAAGGTAACTATATTGTTTACCTTTAATACCATGTTTAAACCTCCTCCCCGAGATAGATTTCCACGACCTCTTTATTTTGTCGTATCTGATCTGGCTCACCCTCAACAAGAACCTTCCCTTTATTCATGACGATAATCCACTCTGAAAGAGCGAAGATCACATCCATGTCGTGCTCGATGATAACAAAGGTAGTAGTTCCCTCTTCAGCCAATCTCTTGATGAGTTCGAGTAGGCCGGCTCTTTCCAATGGATTCATACCGGATGAAGGCTCGTCAAGAAAACAGATTTCCGGCTTGGAGGCGATTGCCATACCCATTTCAAGTGCCCTCTGATCTCCATGAGATAGCTCCCCAGCAACCTTATTCCTTTTATCCCAGAGGGAGAGTTCCCTTAAGATTTTTTCCGCTTCCTCAGCAACATCCTGATAATGCGAAACAGTATGAAACCATTTCAGATTTTTATCTAAAAGGGATAAAAGTGGAAGCTCAACATTTTGGAGGACAGTCAACATTTGAAAGATATTCATTATCTGAAAGGAACGGGTAATACCATGCTTGACAATCTGGTCAGGGGTAAGGGAGGTAACATCCTTATCTTTAAAAAACACCTTGCCTTTGTCAGGATGTAGGCCCCCTGTTAAGAGGTTGATGGCTGTCGTCTTACCCGCTCCATTAGGACCAATAATAGAAGTAATTATGCCTGATTTAAATTTTAAATCTATGTTATCTATAGCAGTAAATTTACCAAATGATTTTGTTAGTCCCTCACTTCTCAGGATTACTTCATCCATTTTTATGCTCCTTGCCCAAACGGGATTTTAGCCAAGGCAGTAGGTATGCACGAAAGGCGCCCATTACACCTCCACGGAATGTTAACACCAGAATAATAATGATGATTCCTAAAACGAGCATCCAGTTCATCGTAAGACGAACAATTATATCCTTTAACAAAAAGTAGATCACTGACCCTACGATTGGACCACTAAAATTGTACATACCCCCTAAGAGGGTAGCAATAATTGGATCAGTAGAGGCAATCCAGTGCGATGCAGACGGGGTTATGGTCTGCTCCAAAGGAGCGAGAAGAGCTCCTCCCAGGCCAGCGTATATTCCGGCGATCGTAAAGCAAATCAGACGACTCTTTCTCACAGAAATGCCAACGAAGGAAACCCTGGTTTCGCTGTCACGAATCCCCTGAAAGATCAATCCTAAAGGAGAATTAAGAATTCGGTAAAGGATATATATAGCGATCAGTGTTGCGACAATTACAAAATAATAGTAAGCGGGAATAGTATCCATCTTGATGTTGAAGATATAAAAGAAGTTTAGCGAGGCCCTCGGTATCCCGATTAATCCATCATCTCCCCCAGTAAAATCTACCCATTTCTGGGTCAAAGAGAAGATCATCATACCAAAGGCAAGGGTAATCATTGCAAAATATATGGCGGTATGCCTTACACAAAAAAAAGCCAAAATGATGGCAACGATGGCCGCGACAGCTACCCCTATTATGATTCCAGGCAAAAGGGATGTCCCTGCCAATAATACCTTACCACAGGCGTAAGCCCCACAGGCGTAAAACCCGGCCTGCCCAAAGGAAAGTAGCCCTGTATTCCCCAAAAGGAGATTCACGCTATATGACAGAAGACAAAGGATAGCCATCTGCATTACCATATATAAAAGGTAATCCCCGGAGAATAGGGGGAGGATAAAAAGAAGGATAATAAAAGCGCCCAACCAAACCAGCTTAAACCGATGGCTCTTAATGCTTAAATTTAGGATATTTACAAGCCAAGTCATCTCTCACCCCCAAATAATCCTTGCGGTCTTATGATCAAGACAACAGCCATTATAAGATAAAGTATAAAGAGTTCGATAAAGGGAATATAAAGAGTACATAGCGCACTTATGACTCCGATAATCAGGGCACCAACAAAGGCACCTTTTAGACTTCCTAATCCTCCTATCACAGTGACAACAAAGGCTGGGATGATGACTGCGCCGCCTACCCCTGAATCGCACACCCTGATCGGGGTGCTTAGAGCACCACCGATCGCAGCTAACAGGGCAGCAAATACAAAGGCAGCGGTAAAGAGCGTAGGAATATTGATGCCAATAGCATTGGCCATTTCTCTCTGCGAGACAGCGGCCCTCAACTTCATTCCCCACCAGGTCTTTTTTAATATAACCCAGATAATTAGACCTACCGCAATTCCGGCAAATATAATAAAGAGATTATAGATAGGGAAAGGCCTGCCAACGATAGGAATAGTTCCTTGGAATAGACTTGGCATGGTGGGAATGATAAGCATCGTTCCCCAAATCATCTTTGTGAGATTATCAAAGACAAGAATGAATGCAAAGGTCAGGATTAACTGAAACTCGATGGGCTGGTCATAGATGCGGCGCAAGAAGAATCGCTCCATCAAGAAACCGATAATACCTGCACCTATCAAGGCGAAGACTAAGGAAAGCCAAAAATTGAGACCCAAGATTTGAAAAGAGGTAAAGGCGAAATAAGCACCCATCATATATAAGGAACCGTGGGCAACATTTAAGATTCCACATACTCCAAAAGCAACGGTTAAACCAGCAGCAACCAACCATAAAAACATGGCTGAACTTAGGCCGTTTAGCGCCTGAAAAATAAAATTGCTCATCCTGTGCCTCTTGATTGAGCTTAACCTTCAAAATATAGAGCGGAATCGGGGCAGATTCCACTCTATATCGTTTGGAAGATGTTACGGGAGTTTGTAGTCTGGGGGATTGCGGTAATATTTCTCCCATGGGATGACAACAAGGTTACCGAGAAACGCATTCGGGCATACAGATTTGTCATAGACATAATTGCCTCCAGGCACGGTGTAGCAGGCCTGATGATCTTCTGGTCTAATCCATCTTTCTCCGTCAGGGGCCTGAACCTTCATTCCCTCTAAGGCCTTAATTAACTTTTGCGTGTCTAAACTCTTGGTCTGTTCCACGGCCTTTTTAAAGGCATATATTGCTGTGTGCACATTTGCCGCCGAATAATTTGGAAAACGTCCGAATTTCTCCCTGAATTTAGCTACGAAGGCCTTATTTCTTGGTGTATCCGGCCAGTTCCATAGATATCGAGCAGTAGCCCACAGTTTGCCATGAAACTTTCCTGACTTAACATCGGGGGTTAGGCCTTCCGCCATGTCGATAGAGCCGCCCATGCACTGGAACCACACCTTAAACCAGGGTTGCTCGAAGAGGCCTAATAATGTAGCCTGCCTCAACATCATCAAGCCTTCGCCTCCCCATGGCGTGGCGAGGATCAGATCAGGTTTTGCTGCCATAAGGGCATTCAACTGAGGGGTAAAATCCATATGGAGGAATGGGGCCTCAGCTTTACCTACCACCTCCACATCCGGACGGTATTTCTTCAGGGTCTTTTCAAACATTTCCCAGGCAGAATAACCATAGCTGTAAGCAGCGGCCAGGCTGGCAATCCTTTTGATCTCTGGGCGATCCTTAAAGATCATGGCTGGGAGAGTCCCATCTTGATAGGTGGGGACGCTGATCCTAAAGGTATTCCGCAAGCCCTTTTTAAAAATGGCCTCTTCAGTGAGCTTATGGGTTGCACCGTGGCAGATAATAAGGATTCGGTCCAATTCAGGCATGATTGGGGCCATGGCCATAGAAACTCCACTCGAATCAATCCCGAAGAGAAAATGAGCTCCCCAATCCTTTACCAGATAGCGGGCGTTCTTGGTAGCCACAGCAGCTTTTAGCTCGGAGTCCATAAACTTCATCTCCACCTTGCTCCCAAGTATCCCACCTGAATTGTTGATTTCCTCCACGGCCATCTGGGCGCCCATTATCATTTGATGACCGTAATCGGCCTTACTACCAGATGTTACGCCCTGACCACCTATCTTGATAACCTTTGGCAGTTCAGCAGCATTAACCGCTGGCGTTACAATAAATATCAAAAACAAAGCAATACCTAATATTCCTGTCACCTTTTTCATCTTAACCTCCTTTTTTAAAATCCTATTAGCAAAAGTTCACCTTTTCCTGCTACTAACAGATTTTTAACTTTTTTGATCACCCCCTTTCATTGGCTTTCATTGAACGCCTTTTTCTATTCAGATTTTAAGGGAATTGGTTTACTTTTCAGCATTTTTGACTGATCTAATTCTTCATTAATGCCAGCCAAGTATTTAGCTATATTTTTCTTTGATTCATAATCAGTTTCAATGTTTAATGTAATTGTCTCCATAATTGGAGAGCCTCCACCGTGCACCCCAGCTATTTGATACCAATTTGCCATGGCAGAGGCAGCTATGTTTTCTACTAACCTCCAGCAGCGATGGGCATCTTCATAAGAGATCTTCGGATTTCGTTTTATATATTTTTCAAGGTCTTTCTTGGTTTCCTCTGCAAGGAAGTCATCCTCGAAAGGCAGGGTGACAGAGAGACCTCCAGCTATCTCGGTGAGTATATTGAATTCATGATAGATATTCTCTCCCATGAGTCTTCGGCCTATATTAGAATAAATCAGATTGGGGAAGAAGGTTCCCGAGGAGGTATTTTCTCCATAAAGAGCAGCTGCGATTCCAGCTGCATAGGCTAATTCTCCAATCCCGACAAACTCTGATAATTTTTCCCTCACATGAGAAACTCGCTCAATATTGTTTGCCTCTGCTACAAGGGCAGTAGCTCCACACAGTATATCCGATACTGCAGGTTTACAACCTGTATAGCTGAATCTATGAGAATCAGCAAAGAGTAACGCAAGCCTTCTTCCAAACTGCCACTCTCCACACATAAATACCCTTTCTTTTGGGATAAATGTGTTATCAAATACAATAACTGACTCTGCTACGCCCATTTCCGCATATGGACACTTAAACTCTTTCCTCTCCCTTACTGATGCTGGACGAGTTATCAACCTGATGCTATCACAGTCTGCCGGTATAGCAAAAGCAACAGCATAATCCCTATCCTTTTCAGTAAGTGCCCGTGTTGGGACTACTATAAGCTCATCAGCAAGCGCTGCCATGGTTATTGAAATTTTTGCCCCTTTTACGACAATCCCGTCACTTTTCTCCTCAACTATATGTACGTATGCATCCGGGTCTTCCTGTTCGTGGGGTCTTTTACTTCTATCTCCTTTCATATCGGTTTGAGCGCAGGCACCTGCCCAATCTTTCTCCTGATAGTCTTTCATATATGTCATGAATCTCTGATGATACTCGGTGCCATATTCTTCATCCATCTCTTTGGTGGCTATTGAAAGGGCAACTATAGCATCTTGGCCCATGCATCTTTGGATGCAACCGCCAACCCTCGTGGCAGTTAGGCGGATCATCTTCTGTTTTTGCATCAGGTCCCATGGATTTTGTGGAAGATGGGTAAATCTATTGATCTTTTTGCCTGTTAAAGAAGATTTAGCAGTCATTACATCTTGCCAATCCGGTTCTTGTGCTAAATCAAAGGTTGTTTTCATGACATTGATACCCGACACAAGACGTGAATCATCCCTTCCGACTTTTTTACCCCCAATGTATACATTCTTCCCCATTTTTTTTAGGTCTGAATAATATTCTTCTGGTGTTCTCATAGTTAGGTTATCCTTTCGTTTAATTTATACCTCCAGCTACCTCTAAAACCTGGCCTGTCAGATATTTTGAAGAATCAGAAATCAGAAAATAGGCTGTTTCTAATATATCTGGCATCTCTCCCAGGCATCCCATGGGAATATGGCCTATTACCTCGGAGATCTTTTCGCTTTCCGCACCTGAATATTTGAATCCACCGATATATCCAGGGACTATGCAGTTAACATTTATCCTTGAGGCGGCCAGCCTGTTTGCCAAGGCTTGAGTCAGGGCAATAATCCCCGCTTTTACTGTTCTATATCGGAGATGGTCTGCGTACTTATCCCAGGCCCATGGTGCCAAGTATAGTATCTTTCCCGATCCCCTTTTAACCATTTCTGCTTCAAAAGAGCTGGACAGATCCTGGGCGCAACTGAAGTTCGCCTCTAATTCTTTGCTGGCTGAGGATATATTTATTTCAGAGGTCGTTTTTTCCATATTGCCTATCCCCAAATCTTGAATAACGATATCGATAGGCCCGAAATCAGCAACTATCTGGCTAAATAGGCGTGGCGACATCTGCCCATCTTCCTTTGATGAATAGACCCTCACCTTTTCCGATCTCTCTCGGATTGAAACAGGAAACCTTATATCTATCTTGGCACCATCATTATGTATGGCCAATTTTGCACCCTTAGAAATGAGAAAAGAGGCAGTAGCCTCACCAAGCACTGTTCCCCCATTGACAACCAGAATTACCTTCCCCTCCAGAGATTCCATATCCTTCAGGTGCCTTGGCTTGTAACCCTCTCCATTAATTAAGCCATGGAAGACGAGATCAAGGATAGATTTTTCCATCTCTAATTGGGTTATATGCTCCTTGAGGTCCCAGCGCTTAAGAACCCAGGTATCAACCATGGCCTTGATAAGGTTGGCGACTGCTTTGGTGTTACAATCCAGTAGCAATCCTTTTTTGATACATTCCTGGAGGACGATTTCATAGAGTCGGATATGTGCACTTTCCCTTTTGAGTAATTTCTTCAAAAGGGGCTTATTTAAAATGTGGCACTCCTGGTAGATTAATAGAATGGCATCTGCCCACTGATACATGAGGTTAAACTCACTACGGACCATTCGTCTGAGTTTCTCAACTGGGTCATTAATATTTTCTATACTCTGATGAAGAGCATCAGTTGCAAGTTTATCCATGAATTCATGGAGCAGGAAAAAGATATCCTCTTTAGTACCCACATAATCATAGATATTACCATGACTTATTCCTGCTACCTCTGATAATTCCCGAAGTGTAGCTTTATGAAATCCTTTTTTGGCAAACAGTCTGATAGCTGCAAGAACAATCTGCTCTCTCCTTTTTTCAACTAATTCCTTACTCTTTATTGTTGTGGGTATTATTGGCATCGATGAAAAGAGGCAGATTTAATTAATAAATTAATAATCCGATCAGTCGTTTATTTTCCAACTAGCCGTTCTTTTAACTTTAAAAAATATATTTGTCAAGAAAAAAATTGTTTTCTACAAAAAAAGTAACATTTGTCTATATCGATGTTTTGACCCTATCATATAGCTGACAGGCATCATATTTCCTTATATTCCTTAAATAATATGACTCAAAGAAGCCTGGATAAGGGAAAAGGATAAAATAAAGGAGGAAAAGCGCATCCTTCAATTATGAGATCTTTGCTAAATATTTATGGCCTTTTGAAGACATAATTAAGCTGACCACTCGGCAGGTTATTGAACTCGGTCTTTAGCTTCATTCCTACATTCAAATCTTCATAGGGTATTTCCTGTGATATTCTACCAAAGACCTTGTAATCCCCATAATCAAGGAGGGCAATAGTGTAAGGAAGATCATCCTCAAATCCTACCGGTGCATACTTCAGCTCACTAAAGCTTAATAGTGTTCCAGTCCCTGTTACCTCAAACCATTCCATATTACTATTTAAACACTTAGCACAATCCGATCTCGGAGGAAAGTAAACAGCCCCACACTCCTTACATCTGGTGGCCATTACTTTCCCTTCCTCAAGGTAGCTTATAAAATCATTCGTCTTGGTAATAGCTGTAAAGCTAACTGTGCCAAATTTTTTAAATCTATCATCTACTTCCTTTTTTGCCATTTTTCACCTCCCCAGTATTGTTACATTTCCATACAGACCCACACCGCCAATATTATGGACAAGGCCAATCTCTGGATCTTTAACCTGCATTTCTCCGGCCTCTCCCCTCAATTGAAGCGTTATTGTCCTAATCTGTGATCCCCCTGTCGCCCCAATTGGGTGCCCTTTTGACAGAAGTCCTCCATCGACATTAACAGGGATACTCCCCTCTTTATAAGTCTCCTTAGATGTAATCAGATCCTTGCCCTCGCCTGGCTTTGCAAATCCTAAGTTCTCGTATGCCATCATCTCTGCAATAGTGAAGCAGTCATGCACTTCAGCAACATCAATATCTTTTGGAGTAACTCCGGCCATCTCATATGCCTGTTTCCCTGCCTCAATGCCTACACTTAAACCAGTCAAAAGATCCCTTCCTGCCATATTAACTGCCTCAGATGCTGCTCCAAGGCCCAGTATCCAAACAGGCTTATCACATAGAGCCCTGGCCTTTTCCTCATTAGCTACAATGATGCAGGAGCTGCCGTCTGCATTAGCACAGCAATCTCCGACCCTTAAAGGCTTCGCAACAGTAGCAGATATATTACTTTCTGGATCAGTAAACATCTCCATGGTTACAGGTTTTCTGTATACAGCCTTCTCATTTATTTGACCATACGTGGCTGCCTTAACCCTTATTTTAGCGAGATCTTCACCTGTTGTGCCATATTTCGCCATATGTGCCTGGGCATACATGGCATAATAGGCCGGCATCATAGTACCAAAGGGGGCTTCCCATTGAATATCAGCTCCCCTTCCCATTCTTTCCTGGGATTCGCTGGATGATATTTCTGACATCTTTTGAAACCCAACAATAGCAATAATATCATGCAATCCTGATTTAATCATTGAATAGGCTACCCTTAAGGCCATACTGCTTGAAGAGCAGACGGATTCAATATAAAATGTGGGTTGAGGAATAAGGCCAAGATACTCAGCGATCACCCCAGCAGGAGATCTTTGCTTATCGTACTCAGGGGCAGATGCAATTATAGAGGCATTAATATCTTTTCTTTCTATCTTTGCATCCTTCATTGCCTCTTTAAAGCCTTCAAAGGCAAGTTCCCTGATCGATCCTGGATACCCTCTTACAAAATTACTTTGTCCAACACCAATAATTCCAACCTTCCCCATAATCATTCCTCCTTTTTAAGCTATCTTATTTCTCTATGTTTTTATATTGTAGCTACATTATAACTACAACATAGCTATTAAAATTGTCAATATTAAACAGAGAGGTATTGGCATTCCCCTTTAAATCTTGAGACGCTCTATTTGTTAAGCAAAAAATACACACTCAGGGCCATAACAGTCTGGCCATGGTTTATCTCCCCGCCCCTGATCATCTCCTGAATCTTTTGAAGCTTTACTAAACATACCTCTATATCCTCTGTCGGATCAAGATTAGGTTCAGCTACTTTTATTACCTCCCTTGCCAGATACGTTAGCCCCTTATTGTTTAGGACTGCAGGTTGGGGGTAAATGCGTGTTAACAAAATAAGGTTTTCCGCACGATATCCTGTCTCTTCTAAAAGTTCTCTTTTGGCAGTTTGATCAGGGCTGAGGTCATCTTCATCTATCAATCCCCCAGGCAACTCCAAAAAAATTCGGCCACAACCATGCCTGTATTGCCTTACCATAACAATCTGATCATCAGGGGTAATAGGAATAACCTGAACCCAGTTTGGAAAATCAATAACATAAAAATCATGCTCCTGGCCTGTCCTTGGAGAACGGCAGCGGTTTGTTGTAATGGAAAAAAGACCTGTATCAAAATTTTTGGTTGATTCAAGTATCGGCCATGGCTTTATCATAGGGGAAGTGCCTAAAATGAACTCAACAAACACAACAAACAACAACTACTGAAAACTGACAGCTAAATGCTGAACGCTAACTCTTAATCTCCTTCCAAATCAGAGAGAAGCTCTGATGATGTACATACCCTAAGAAGAGGGTAAAGTGCTGTCTTTGTATATACATGAAGGGTTTCCATGTGTATTTCCTCAGGTGCAGCCGCTGAACAGTCAGAGACGATAACGCTCCTAAAATCATAACAGATTGCATCAAGGGCTGTAGTGAGCACGCAAAAAGGTGTGGCTATACCAGCCACAGCACATATAGTAACGTTTCTTTCCCGTAAATACTTCGTTAATCCAGTCTGAAAAAAGGCAGAAAAACGTGGCTTGGGAAGCCAAAGGTCTTCAGGTTTTCTTTCAAGTTCATCGATAACCTGAGCACCTTCTGTGCCTTCTAATGATTCTGGTTTCATTCTGGCGCTAAAAATAAAATCATCCTCCTTAAAAGAGTCTGTAGCAAAAATAACAGGCCATCCATTTGTTCTGAATGTCCTTGTAAGATCTTTTATGGGATCAATGATTGCTCTGGCATAGGGGGTTATCTTTAGCTTACGTCGAGGATCAAAATAATCCTTGACCATGTCTATAACCAAAATTGCTGGATTACTCTTTGTTATCATTATTAAGTGCCTAAAGTGAGCTAAAGTGCCTAAAGCCCGCCTTGTCGCGACGTACTTAAACCAAAGTGTTAAGTCTATAAGGTATTACGTGCTCGGATCAGCCTATTAAGATTATAAGTCAGGTCTGGGCCAGGGTTAAAATCTGTCAATGCCATACTCCATGTCACAATTCATAGCCCTCAATCTCAATTTCTTGGGCATGCCTTTTATGGAAATCAATGTGTCCTTTGTAGACCATTTTTTCCAAATTGACAACATCTTCTTTTTGGTGCTATACAAAAACAGACACAACCATCCAGCATGCCTATATACTATCCTGTAATAAAAGGAGA
>Ga0307429_1000741_pt1 | contig 17609 bp, 19 predicted proteins | sample SalMarWE160230MG_FD_202151 | JGI IMG/M metagenome (GOLD analysis project Ga0307429, IMG submission 202151) | Salt marsh sediment microbial communities from the Plum Island Ecosystem LTER, Massachusetts, United States - WE1603-230 | ecosystem: Environmental > Aquatic > Marine > Intertidal zone >... | reverse complement strand
ACGCTAGGCTTAGAAATGGTCACTGCCTGATCTTCATGCACTATTCTTCGTATTCACATGCTCTGTACGAGACTCACAGATTAATTATACTATACGCCATTTTTTTGTCAAGAGGACGAATTAAATCTTTCCAAAAACAATCTTCCTCTCAATGTTCCCTAATTCAATCAAATATCTTTTGTCTTAAAAGGTTTATTACCTAGCTCCTGATCCTAATGGTGGAATGGTCCACAAAAGGATTTAAGATTGTATAAGAGAGTTTTCCTGGCGAACTCTTCACGGACATCTTTTTCAGTTCTAAGTACGATTCATACTGGATACTCACGAGAAGAGAGCAAGATCTCAGGAGCCTGACGTTCGAAAATGGTAAGACCACCCTCGTTGCGTGTGTCTTTTTTGGCAGCACTGGTAGCCCTCATCATGCAATACACTACCCTTTTTTCCTTATAACCATTAAGGTAGAACCCTTCGATACAATTAAGGATATCCAGTGTCCTCTATTTTGCTATATCTTTACCAGAATCTCTACTCTTCTGTTTTCTTGCCTTCCTGCTGGATTGTCAGACCCATCTGTATTGGTATTAAGGGCTACTGGCTTCGACTCACCATAGCCAACGGTTTCCACTATTTCTGGGTTTATCCCGCTATTTTCAGACAGCCAGTTTTTAACTGACTCAGCTCTTCTTTCAGAAAGAGTCTGATTGTATTCCTCTGGGCCAATCGAATCAGTATGCCCAGAAATGACTACCTTTGCACTTTTATAAGCCTTAATGACTTCTGCAACTTTTTTCAGACTCTCCTCTGCATCAGGACGGATATTCCATTTATCAAAATCAAAAAGAACATCACCGGAAAGCTCAATTTGAATCTCGGTATCCGTTACTTTTGCCCCCAAATCTTTCAGAGCACTTTGAATTTCTTTTCTTTCTACCACTATTTCTCGGACTATTCTTTCGATCTTGCACATATGATAATTAATTTTTTTGGCTCCTCTCCCTGGCCCAAGAGCTTTCAAAGCTTGAATTGCTTTTTGGTGAGCCTCGGGAGGAATAACTAACTCTTCAGCGTTCGATTTACCGCAAATAGGAAGAGCTAAGGCAACTGCAAGCCATAGAATCAATAAGAATTTTAGACTTTTCATGGTAAAAGCTCTATCCCTTCCCTTCTGCTTCTTGGATTAGTTGCATTCCTTCAAAAGGAAACACTCCCGGGATGGATATTGTTATCGTCTCGGGATTGTCTGTTGGCTGAGGAAATTTCAGCCATAAACCCTTTGACTTGGAAGGTTGAATCTTGAAATCAACGCTTCCTCCCTGAAAGTCACTGGATTTAGGCCCACCAATGAAGAGTCCATCAGAATCCTTAAGCGGATAATACTTTTTCTGATTTATTTCGTCCATAATATAACAATCTTTAAAATAGAATTCTATTTCCTGTCTATCTTCCCCCTCGTTTCTAAACTTGAATTTAAGAGTTACGATATCGTTTCTTACCTCTAAGCTTATGAGGTCTACTTCGATTTCCTCCCAGGTATCACTTTCCTGAGTCTGAATTACCTCATTGCCAAAGGTAACTCCCATTGAGAGCATTGATAGCAAAAAGATTACTATCAATAAGGGAAATATCTTTTTGAGAACGCCATTCATATCATTCCTCCTCTGATTTTTTATTTATTCTACCTTACTATTCCTTTAGGTCAAGGCAAGTGGCATAAAACCTTATACTTCATTATAAATTATTGCCCGGTCTGTCTCTATTCCCCAAGTTGCTCAACCAAATCCTCTAATTGCTCCTCAAGGGAGTCGACCCTGCTTTCAAGCTCGGTAAAACGGAAGGAAACCATCTGAATAGCGTGCCATTCCAGGCTGTATTGTTCCGCTGATTCTGAAACTTCTGCTAGGTGAGGCCCACCAATATGTGCTTCAATAACAGGTTCTCTTCCCTGAAAAGGAGACCAAGCCTTTGCTGGTATCTTGATGACTTGAAATTCTGGTTTGGCCTCAGTTCCAAGACCCCCTGCGCCAACGGGTAGGGTGACTGTAGCCACGATACTAAACTCAAATTCAGCACCGGGTATGGTCATATCCGCAGTTTCATTATCTACCTTAATGGATAATTTATTTTCTTCGGCGATAATACCCCATATTTCATACTTTCTGATCGTTTTCTCCGAACCACCTGATACTTCGGCATCAATTGATCCCCCGTTTGGTAAAGGTATTTGCCAGTTCATAGCCTGTAATTGTGCTTCATAGGTAATAAATCCCTCGCCGGTAATTCTTCCTTCTTTATCCACAACGAACCAAAATTGCGTTTCACTCCGTCGGGTCAGCTTCCGAAACGGATCATCAAGCACCTTCTCCCATACGACTCCTGATCCAATCCAGTAACCCGAGTACTTTTGGTAGTCAGGGCTCTCGGCCGAGGCTACGGTCTCCCCCAGAATGCAGACTAAACTCACCATTATCATCTTCATTATTCGAACTATCATCTCACCCTCCTTCATCATCAACCTGGTTAAGTTTCCCCTACCTGAATTATATACTAAGTTTATCTTTTGTTAAGTTTGGAGGGTAGACGATACTTGTATCAGTTCTTACTGGATTAGTAAAGGTAAATCATTTGGTATTCATTAATCTGTTTGGAGGGCTCTGGTGTGGAGATTCGTTTTTGATGCAAAAGAGAGTTGCCAGTCAACTGTCACCGAAATTCTGTGATGCTCTTTTTGACAGCTCTCACTTTTGAGCTAAGATGAAAATAAATTCTTCAAGAATAACCAATCAAAACAGGAGAGAGCAGAACGAACAAGGCAAGATTAATAGAGGAAGTAGCCAACCAGACAGGATTAACAAAGAAAACATCTAGGGAAGCGGTTGATGTAATAATCTCAGCTATAACCGACTCCCTGGCCAGAGGAGAAAAAGTCACTTTAATTGGCTTTGGGTTGTTTGCCATTCCCGCGATCATCATTGGTTTGGTCATCCTTTACTATCTGACCATGGACTACTACTATCATGAGCAGGGAGAGATAGTCTTTTTCGGAAGGATGGCAGAGATCTTTAGCAAGAAAGGAGGATAAGACCAATGATAGTTACAACTGTCACTGTTTATGTCAAGCCCGAGAACATTGACGATTTCATCGAGGCAACCACAGAAAATCATGAAGCTTCAATTGAAGAACCCGGTAATATGAGATTTGATGTACTTCAATCAATGACCGATCCAACAAGATTTTTACTTTACGAAGCTTATCAATCTGAAGAAGAAGCAGCAGCTCATAAGAAAACAGAGCACTATTTGAAATGGAAAAAAACAATTGCTAACTGGATGACAAAACCACGCGAAGGTATTCCCCATCGGGTGATTTGTCCCAAAGATAGAAGTAAATGGTGATTACCCAATTTATGTTGCAGAACACCAAAAATTTATTTTGGGAGGTCTGCAGGCTTTCATCCGCAAATGCCTGTTATTCTCTAGGAGGCCTTTGCTCTAGCATTTAATTTGACAAAAGAAAATTATTAGTCAACCTCGTCCAAACTCCATTCTCGATCGCGTCCTATTTTTCAACTTCCTCTGGCTTCACGGCCAGGGGGTCTTCAGAGGAATCACGAACCCAATGAGGAGAAGATGACTGCGGCGGCAGGGGAACGGGACTTGAGCGGAAAAAGGAAGAACAGAGCCATCATAGGTCTTCTTGTTGGCGTCGCAGCATACATCGTCCTGGTGCTTACCTCACCCATGCTTTCATCCCTGTGGTCACTTTCCTCGTCTTGCAAGCCACGAGCCTCCACCACGGCTACCGAGAACGCAGAAGACGAGTCGACCCTCATTACATCTACCAACTTACGTCGGGGCCAGACCATCTACGAAATCCTTGTTTCTGCGGGCATTACCTACGAAAAGACCAATGGGCTGATAAGAGAGTTCGAGACCCTGTTTAATCCTCGAAAGGCCAAGTACGGCGACATAGTGAAGCTGAAGACAGGACCCGATGAGAGGCTTTTCTTTGAGTACTTCCCCAACTCCCTTGAGTACTACGTGGTGGAGGAACTGGAATCTGGGAGGTTTCAGGTCCGCAAGGAGACGGTACCACAGCAAAAGGCCGTCATGGGAGCTAAGACTACGGTTCACTCGTCGGTATACGAGTCCATGCGGAGTATAGATCTTGGCAGAGAGCTTATCAATCGATACGCGGACATATTCGCCTGGGAGGTGGATTTCTTTACCGATCCGAGGAAGGGAGACACCATACGGCTTGTCTGGGAGAGATACCTCTCACCTGAGGATAATATCCTTTTTGAAGGAAGGATTCTGGCTGCCGAGTATGTCAACCAGGGGAAGGGCCACGTTGCGATTCTCTCTCGGGATGATAGTGGCCATTTCGATTATTACAGCCTTGATGGGAAATCCCTGCGGCGCTCTTTCCTGCGTTCACCTCTCAGCTACACCAGAATAAGCTCTTATTTCTCCTGGCGAAGATTTCATCCCATCCTCAAAATATATCGGCCTCACCTTGGCATTGACTACGCCGCCCCCCGAGGAACTCCCGTTTCAGCAGTCGCTGACGGAAAAGTGGTGTATTCTGGCTGGAAAGGAGACTACGGAAAATACATCAAGATAAAGCACGCTCAAAGTTACACCACAACCTACGGGCATCTATCTCGAATCAGCAAGGGAATCAGGACGCGGAAGGAAGTGAAACAGGGCGAGATCATCGGCTACGTGGGGTCAACGGGGCTTTCCACCGGACCTCATCTCGACTTCCGTATCACCAAGAACGGCCGATACGTCAATTTCGTGAAGATGGATTTCCCCAGAGCGGAACCAGTAGATCCCAAGTACTCGAAGCAATTCGAGAGGACAAAAAAAGAGTACACCACATGTCTCAAGAAGCTCAAGGAATCTAAAGAAAACCTCATATGCTTCCCGGACAAGAGACAGGGAAGAAGAAAGTACTGGTTCATCCCTTTTCCCCTAGACCGCATCATCCGCTAGGACTTGGGTCCGGGGGACGGACGATGATATAGCTCTGGCCGTTGAGAGGGGAGTAATGGAAGAGAAAGGAGGAAGACTTTCTCTCACTCCCGGTGGTCGAGAGATTGCCGAGCATATGGAGAAGGTCATCCCCTATTTCATGAATGCCGTGTTCTCGCTCCGGATGGTCTCAATCGTCACCATTGGGGTCCACATTCTTCTCTTGAGGGGAAGGAACACTATCGGGAATCTCCTCAAAACAAACTCCTCGGGTGACAACAAAAAGTTACCTTTTTAATGGCACAACGACCCTAACCTCGGTTACCTGATCCAATGGCTTGACACGGGGACGCATCATCGATCATCGTCAAAATCATATATAATGTAACCGACTGGAAAAGAATAGTAAAAGATTCTTTCATTATTAAAAAGATGATGGGAACCATCGGGATGATATCTGTCGGAACGTTCGAAAAAAAACTTCTTTTGTCAGTAAACGGTTAAATCTGAAGACTACCAGCCAATACGTTTAGATAACTCCTTTCTGAAATTCACAGTGGATATATTGTTTTTCTAGGATGTGCTATAGAAAAATAATCCTATATTTATAATTTGTGAAGAGGAGTGTCCGGACATCGGACACTGTGCCCAAATCCTTATTATTACTACTTATAATTCCTATTCGAAATTTGACAAGCAGCCAAAAAATCCTATAATATTGATGTCTTAAATGATTGGTGGATCTTCTCTATTCAGAAGGTGAGAGCATTCGAGAGGATGCTCTTTTCCTCTCCGGAAAGGCAAAAGATACAATTCTCTCAAGATGCACCACTTCACAAAAAATCGCCAACGTTTGATAGTGAAGTTGGACCTTTGGGAAGAAAAGAGCCAAAAAATAGAGCCAGGAGGAAGTGAGAAATATGTGCAAGACTTGTGGCTGTACTCCTTGTAAGTGCGGGGGAAAGATAGTAAATGGAGTCTGCCAAGGATGCGGTAAACCCTATGATAATTGTACCTGTGAGAAAAAATAGACTTCATCAGATTAAGGAAATTATTCAAATTCCGGCTAAAAAGGTAAATAAATCTCAATTGTGAATCTCCAGAGTAGAAGGAGGACTAGCTAAGGTTAGTAAAGATGAGAAAAATAAAGATTGCTAAAGCTTTGGAAACCGAAGTAAAGAGAATATTCCCTTAACTTAGGAGGTAACACCATGGCTACTTATATCATTCTATTCCGCTTTACACAACAAGGCATAAAAAACATCAAAGAGAGCCCAGACCGAGTCGACGCAGCCAAACAAACTTTTCAAGCTATGGGCGCAAAAGTGAAAGAGTTCTATTCGGTGATGGGCAAGTACGACACAGTCTTCATTGTCGAAGCGCCGGATGATGAGACGATAGCCAAGCTAACTCTCGCTATCGGTTCGTTAGGTAATGTCCGTACTGAGACCCTTCGCGCCTTCACAGAGGATGAATATCGGAAGATTATTGCAGATCTTCCCTGAGCAGTTGTAGGAGGTCAAAATATAACATATTTTCAAAACGCAGGGATAGCTATACGAAATCATATAGTATGAGGAGTGTAAAGATGAAAAAAAGAACTTCAATAATAGGAGTTATTTTGCTAGCCGCAGGTTTAGGTCTCTATGCTAGTGCTGGAAGTCTATCAAATGAGCCAGCCGAGTTCATCAAGTCGTTAAACGAAGCAAAAAGCTATTTTTTGGCTGAGGATTATGATCGGGCCAGAATCGTGTTGGAGAAGGCACAGAAAATCATCAAGCAACAGATAAGGCTAAGCCGAAAAACTACCCCTTTTTTTAATCTTTCCACCCCAGAAAACGCAGTAAAGTCTTTCGTAGAATCAGCCGTTTTAAATGATGAGGAAACCGCGAGGAAGTGTTGGTCAAAAAGGGTTCCGGATTACTTTGTGCCGATGATAGTCTCGGCAATGCAGAAAGAAATAGAGCAAAAGTTGCAAGAGGAGCTTGAGTTAAGGGAGGGACCTGAGTTGGTGAAGTGGGTGAAGAAAACGTTTCGTTATGAAAAAATATGGACAGGAGTGAACAGCTACTACGTCTGGGCAATACCGCCTGGAGAAGAACGAAGTGAAAGTCTGCAATTTAGAGTAGTTAGAGAAAATAGCAATTGGAAGGTTCTGGTGTTCAAGGTCTGGGAAGAAGAAGGTTGGTTCAAGGCTCTTACTAAGAAGAGATAGGAGATTTTCAAGGCCTTGGTTGGGCAAAACGAGCTAAATCAAGATTTTATACTCATTGACGAAGAAAAAGACGCACGTAGAGGCTCATATAGTCACTTCCTCAAGGCAGCGATCTTTAATTGTGATCTAGGTAAAATTAAAGCTCCTCTATCAAGAGAATTTTTTTAAGCTAGTTACGGGATAGAGGGTTATCTTAGTACGAGGGAACTGATCAAGGAGTCTTGAAAGATGGAAAAGAAAGGAGGAGGCTGGGTATCAGCTGTAATACTTGGAGTGCCCCTCATAGTAGCTATCGTATTAGCTGTTCTTATGGCTTATGTGAACATAACTAAGTGGATGGGTGGAGTACGCGTAAGTTTTGGTTGGCAGAGCGAAGAAATAGCTGAGCTCAAAGACAAGTTGCAGTCGTCTTTTGATGCTCTAACGGATGGACTTGAAATCTTTCGAAAGAAATTAGCTAAGGTAATTGAAGAATATTAGGTAGGCTTGATCTCCGATCCTTATGATAAGATAACGATGCAGCCAGCCCGCAAATTCTGCTAACTTACGCTTCCTTCATCTTCTCAAGCTATGGCAAGAGGAGAAAAGTATGAAAAGCAAAAAGCTCTTGATTTTATCCGTGAGTGCTATGTGGTTATTGTCGATAATAGGATTGCTCGTCAATGAGACAAATGCAAAACAGTCTTCCATTAGTTCCTTGCCGGTGAACATTCAATCCATTCGTGAATCAGACAGCTTTTTCTGTATCCGAGCTGAATATCCACAATTCCAGACAGCCAGCCCAGATTTCAACCAGGAAATTGCCGCCCTAATTTCCGGCAAGATTGATGGTTTTAAAAAAGAATCCGTGGATAACTGGAAGACCAGGCTAGATACGATACCTGCCGACAAGCCAGTACCCCAGAATCCTCAAGAACCTTTTACATTTATTGCCTCGTGGGAGTCAACTCAGCTTAATAATAGATATCTGAGTTTGGCTATAAAGATATACTATTTCAGTGGCGGGGCTCATGGCATTGAGGAAATTCACGCCTTCAACTACGATATGCTCCAGAAGAAAAAAATAGGCATTAACGATTTCTTTGACTCTCCTCAAGAGGCGTTGAAGAAAATATCCGAAATCTCAGCTCAGGATATTATAAGCCAACTTGAATCCAGAGGATGGAGAGAAGATGACAGTCTAAGAGAAATGATAAACCAGGGTACGGAACCTCTCTTTAAAAACTTCGAGAACTTTAATTTCGACAGTCACAGTTTGATCATTTATTTCCAAAGGTATCAGGTGGCACCGGGCGCAGTCGGGTCACTAACCGTTACGATTTCAAGAGTATTGTTGGAGCAACACTCCCTTCAATCGGATTATTTGAAGTAGCCCTCAATAATTCGGAAGAATGGGAATTTTACTAGGGAAATATCGCCCCATAAATGCCGGTGGAGCAAATTTTACGTTACCTATTTTTTGTGTCGGCTTCTAGCGGTCTCTTGTATGAAATGGGTCCTTTATCGTATCCCACTTCCTTCAGCCACCACTCAGGATAACCGATCTCTTCAGCAGTCTTGGGAATATTGACATAGCCGTCATCATATTTTGCTATGAGCATATCCGCAAGGTTCCACCACTGGCCGACGACCCTATTCGCATTATCAATGCAGTAGTTGGTCAGGTATTCTCTTGCCAGAGCAGGGTCTTTTTCATGCAGCCTTAATGCTGCAGTATCAATGGCCTCCTGCATGGAAAATTCCTTGCCCTCAATTTCTTTCTGTTTAGCCAGAATATCTTCTTTCATGTAACTGAACTTCATGCTGGCCCAGTTTGCCACAAAATTAAAAGCCCACCAGGCTACATTGCGGTCGAATTTTTCTGTGGTGCCTGTCTGGTAAGACGGTGGCAAATCTGTCATGCCTGCATAAAAAGGTACAAAGCAGGTTAAATACGGTTTATCAGGACCAAACCAGCATACCCCGCCGATCGAATCAGGAAGCCAGCCGCGAGCTTGATTAACAAACATATATCCACAGTAAAAAACAGAAAGAGGTCGCTCCCATGCCCCCCACATATCAATATCCGAATCGCTTACGTTGTTTTGCGCACCATCATATTTTCCGATCCAACGATACGGACACCCGAATGGCCCTGCGGCCGGGCCTTTTGTCATGTCAAATTCTGTCCCCTCGTAATGATCCCTGTGTAGGGCCATGACATCTCCTACGGTCAACTTCTCATCCGGTTTAACCGAAAAGGGGTAGGCCTTTGTATATCCGTCTTCGACCCAAGGACTGAAATTAGCCGATGGCTTAAGCCGTCTTATGACGCTCCAAACCCTGCGTAAAGAATAGTAAGGGTGGTTATACTCCCCATTACTTACGGTCTTGAGCCAGTCAAGTTTTCCGTCTTCCGGCTTCCACCACCCACGTTTCTTGGCTACATCAAAGAGGTTTTTTGAAAACATCATATCAGGGTCATCTGGGTCAACCTCTCGGATTCTGAACTCATTTGCGGCTACAAACACTTCGCCATCGGGCACTTTTTTTGCAACCCAAAGACCCCCGGTCTCATCAAGCGTACCACAGCACATTTCGAAAACCCAGCCCTCTTCTTTATCGCCTACCAAAAGGGTCTCCCCGGTCCCGTAGTATCCGTACTTATCGATCAGCTCCCCCATAAGTTTGATTGCTTGCCTGGCGGTAGTGCAGCGTTCAAGTGCAACGCGGGAAAGCTCGGCGCTGTAAAAAATCCTTTTCCCTTTTTCCTGTTTTAGCTCTATTTTGGCGCCATTGGTGCATTCTCCAAACATAAGCTGGTGCTCGTTCATAATGCCGTAATTGCCATCAAAATAGGCGTATGTATGCTCTACCTGGTCAATGTATCCCAGGGGTTCTGTCTTGGCAAGACCTGGGATATCATATCCGGGACCGCGGCTTGTTCCTACATAGCGCACGGTAGCAACCTCGAACGAACAAGGATCATAATATACCGGTCTTTTTGAACCCGGCTTATGATCAGCAGCGGGAACATAAATAATCCTCTGGTCGCCCAGCTCATCGTCATCCGAATGGGAAACGATTACCGAACCATCTTTGGTCGCACCTTTTGTGGTCAAAATTGTCGTGCAGGCGCTGGAGGTGCCTGTATACACAAAGATAATCCCTATACTGGTTAAAAACGCAAGAAGATTTCTTCTCATCCTCTGCCTCCTTTGAGTTTCGTTCCTTAACTGATGAATTACTACTTAACCGCAGTGGCGATCGTTTTTCCTTGGTTGTAATGTGTGCCTACCTGGGCGGTAATTTTGACCTTATCTTTCTCAAACATAACAACAATATCGGAACCACCAAATGCGAAGTAGCCAAATTCCTCTCCTTATTTTATCAGTTTAATTTTTGCGGGGCGATATAGTTATTCGCTCGAAAACACCGCATCCATCTTCATTTAATAGATTAATGGTTACACTTGTTACCGCACCTTTGGGATCGGCTTCAAATAATGCAAATCCACCGGGTTCACTCAAGTCGTTATAAAACGGCCAGTATATAGAAAATGTATCTCTATTCCAGGGCGTTAGATGCATTTCGACCTTGTTAGGCCCTATAGTCAAAACAAGACCTCCATTTTTCTCGGTAATATTGATTTGGCCGTAAACGGCGTTCCGGTAATTACCGGCGTACTCTTCCAAGGGCATAGGTGGCAGAGGGTCTTCGGGTGGGGCCGGGAGTTCAGCCTCCGCCTTTTTTATCGCGTCTTTCATTTTAAGAAGTAATTCTCCGCTCCAATCAACATCCGGACTACCTAAATACATATCAAAGAAGCGAAAGGCAAGGGCTTCGGGCAGGGAAGAATTTATTAGATTGGAAAGAACGACTATACCGACCTTTGCCTCAGGCACTATTGCCACCATCGTTTTACATCCTGTTGTACCGCCATTGTGCCAGACAATCGGGTAGGGAACGTTTTCTCTATAGACCCATGCCTGAGAATAGTATTCTTTTCTTCCGGGAAATAACATAGCGGGAGTTTTCGGCGTGTGCATAAAATTCATGTTTTCTTCTGTAACTAAAGGCTTCCCATCAAATACACCGCTGTTGACCTGAAACTTCAGCCACTTTGCCATATCGGTTATATTCGAATTGATACCCCCCGCCGGCCCATATACATATGTCCAGTGTGAGTATGGCCAGTCTTTGGAAAGAGTAATGATTTTGTCCCCAAACCTATGGTGTAAAGAAGTCACGTCTTTCGCCCCTTGAAATGATTTCATATCCATAGTGGAATCAGACATGCCAAGCGGTTCAAAAATACGCTCTTTGATATTTTCTTCCCAGCTTTTCCCTGTATGTTTTTCTATGAGTTCGGCAGCTACAAGGAAAAGGTTGTTCTGGTAGGCGAATTCGGAGCGAAAGCTGCTGGTAGGTTTTGCGTAGCGAAGTGCATGTCTGATATAATCCCTGCCAAAGCCGAGCAATACCAGTCCATCTATCGCATGAGAGGGCATCCCGCTTCGTTGGGCCATCAGGTCCTCTATCATAAACTCCCTGGTAACCCAGGGGTCGTACATCTCAAAATCCGGCAGGTGTTCAATGACAGGATCTTTCCATCCTATTTTGCCCTCGTCCACTAGCATAGCTACCAATGCCGCCGTAAACGCCTTGGATGTCGAACCGATCTGAAAAATAGTATCTGTCGTAATCGGATCATTTCCGCCATCTGTCTTAACGCCGAAGGCCTTGGTATAAACGATATCATTTCCTCGTACAATTGTTACAGTCATGCCTGGCGTTTCCCAGTCACGCATGCTCTTTTCCGCATATTGTTCAAAATTAGCCAGTATTGCTCCAAGTTCCTTGTCGCTTACAAGCTTGGGTTCACCTTGAGCACCGAAAGACGAGAAGAAAGAAATAAGACAGGTAATTATTAAGACATTTTTCCAACGCATAACATACCCCCTTTTCAATAGATTATACCCCTAAAATAAACATGCTTAATGGTTCTGTTGGCAGACCTAGTTATTTCTATATATGACTTCACAGATTCTTCCCTGGTCGCTTCCAATTCTCCCCAAATCATCAACCGTCTCCATAGGGGTGTTATTGACGTATAAAGCAAATGCCAATTCGCGGCCTTTTACAGTGGTCATATACCCAGCCAGGCCTTTGGATATCATAATTGGCCTATCGTTCAATAAATTTCCCCAGACAAGTGTACCCGTCTTGGCAAAAACCTTACCGCGTGCTGCGTTATCCGGTCCGGCAAAATGAGTTAGGGAACCATCCACACCCAGAATTGGAAGGGCATTATAGAAATATTCGAAGTAAGGGCTTTTGCGCATGAAACTCAAAAGCTGAACCACTGCGCTCGGACTGATAAGATCGCCCTTATCCCCGCCTGCGCCGTCACTTATGGATATGGCTTCGGTCTCTATACCCATCTTCCTGAAAATATCACGTTCTATAGCCAAGCCTTCTTCAAGGGTCTTCTTACCATTCTTGACTGCGATAAGAACCGGTGTTGTATCGGCGCCAAGGTTGTGGCTGACCTTCAGGATAAGTTTTACTGATTCCCCATAAGGCGGTGACACTAATAGCGCTACGCGCTCAGCCTCTTTGTAAGTCCCATTTTTTGGGAGTTTATGAGATGGATTAACCCCTGAAGGTGCTGCTTCAACCTTAACATCTGCTCGCTCAAGCGCCTCGATGAGAAGCGTTCGGGCAAAGGAAGCCGAATCCTCAACCCCATAAGCGCGGATTACAGGCTGATACCCCTCGGGCACCTCTCCACATACAACTATACGGCCCGCGGAGGGAGAAGTAATTTCGACTTGAGGTTCCTTGTTTGAAGAAACAGTATCTACTTGCGCCTCTACCTCGTAGGCAATGGTTCGGGGCCTGTAGTCAACCAATGCGCTCTCACCGAGCTTGGACGGTGTTATAATAAAATCGATAATATTATCGTTTATTATTATAGGCGTCCTTGTTATGCCTGCGGGTGAAGTTTTTGTTTCAAAAAGGCGGGTATCGATTATAACATCTCCCTTGACAGATTTGATATCTGAGGCAGCTACTTGCTCTGCCAGCTCATTTAAGCCTGCAAGCGGATCAGTTTTTGTTAATATGGCTTCAAATATTCCGTCCATGCCTGCTTCTGTATGGTCCATGTTGGTATATGCGATTTTCTCATCAGCAATAGTACGGCCGCCCATTGTAAGGTCACCGCTTGCCACAAGTATCAGGTCTCCATATAATGTGCCTTGTGAATCAACCTCCCCCCTGCGATATATTGGCGTCTGGAAGCGGTAATCTGGCCCGAAAGTATCAAGTCCTGCACTCATAGTAAAGAGTTTAGTGGTAGAAGCGGGAACAAAGAGTTTATCCATATTAAGCTCATAAATAACTTCACCTGATTCAAGGTCTTTTACCAGAATACCCCAAGAGGAACCTTTATAAAGTGGAGCGTTTATGATTTTCAGAACACCTTCCGGAAGTCCCCTTTCCGCCAACAAAGAACCCGACATCATTAAGACAAATGCTGCCGCCAGAATGATGACAAATAATATTACCATTATTCTACGCATACTTTGCCTCCATTACTTTATGTCTTCAAGATAATCCTGCTCCCCATCGTGGACGGGTTTAGAACTAGTTCATCGTCATTAGATGCGCACTAAGATAACTGTGTATATATACCCCTCCAAGGTAGTAGAACTCCAAGCATTTCGGAAGCAAATTTCTCTCAGTGGGAATCATCGTTACCATTTCATCCAAGAATTGGTAATATGCCGTAAGAGTTGGAGCATCCAAACGTTCAGCTTTAGCAATTGATTCTTCAAGAGCTTCTTTCAACTCTGGTTTAACTTCCAAAATCCTTATTAACTCTTCAACTATTAATATGAGACAAGTGTTAGCATATAGCTTATGTGGAGTTTGTCAATTACGGCTTGACTAAATAGAGAGATTGTCATACAATTTATCGAGTTCTTCAAAGAGAATTCGATTGGAGGTAAGAGCATTAAGAAATTCTTCAGTGTAACTCTAATATTAGCCATGATAGTACTCCTGTTGTTAGGCCCTTCTGCCCAGAAGGTTTTATCAAGCCAGGAAGCACCAGAGGAAGCAGCAACAACAATGATACAAGTGGGGGATATCGATATTGCCTACAAAGTTTTTGGTGAAGGGGATCCGCTTCTCTTAATAATGGGCTACAGCGGAACCATGGATCTTTGGGCTCCAGAAATGTTAAAGGAGCTTGCCTCAAAGTATCAGGTAATCATCTTCGATAACCGCGGCATGGGAAAGACAACTGCTTCGGATAAGGAGTTTACTATTGAGCTCTTCGCCGATGATACCCGAGGGCTCCTGGATGCTCTGGGTATTGAGCACGCCCATGTACTCGGTTGGTCTCTGGGCACTTACATTGCCCAGGAACTTACCCTAAGATATCCTGACAGGGTCGAAAAGCTTATAGTCTATGCTGGGGACTGTGGAGGCAAAGAGGCGATATATCCTGGCCCTGAGATTATGGACGCCCTTGGTGACACCTCAGCTTCACCCCGAGAGAGAGGAGAAAGGCTTTTGGCCACGCTTTTTCCTGAAAAGTGGCTGAAAGAACATCCTGACCCCCGTACCTATTTCCCTGAGGTGACGGAGACAAGTTCTCCCGAAAATATAAAGCGCCAGTACCAAGCCTGGCAGAACTGGAAAGGTACCTACAGCCGGCTGGCTAAGATAACTCAACCCACCTTACTCATTACCGGAGCCGATGATGTAAATACTCCCTGGCAAAATTCTCTTATCATGGTTGACCTCATTCCCGGAGCCTGGTTGGTTCAATTAGAAGGCGGGGGACATGGCGTGATGTATCAGTACCCAAAGAAATTCAGCCGCATCCTATTCACATTTCTTGCAAGCTAACCGTTTGCTAATTTTTCTTTTCCTGCTTCTTTCTCAAATCCCGCTCGAAATTTGACAAAAACTATGAAATATACTATAATACTGCCACATAGCTATGAGGTCATCCCTCCGGGGAGATAAGCCGAGAGGGACATTATCGGAAACGACAGGAGGGAAAAATCAAAACCTTCCAGTCAAAAGTAAATATCGCTGTCAAGGTTATGCATTAATGAACCCATTCTTTCAGAATCGGAAGAATGGGTTTTTGCCTTTTGATACGTGCTGGCCTTACTGTAAACGTCCGACCCGCTGAGACTGTATTACCCGATAGTATCAAATTAATTGGCGATATTAGCTATCAAGGCATTGGTGTCTCTAAAGAGTCCCCACAATTCGGAATCTTAGGTTTTCTATTTTACAATATCCTTTGGATCAGGATTAACACCTCAAAAGGGTCAAGGTTTATCTCTCCTTTCAGTCTTTTCCCCTTTATAAGCTCTGTATATTCCTCACCCAGGAATATTCTTGAAGGTTTATCTGAAAAATTCATTACAAATATAAATCTTTTGCCCCCTTTTTCCCTGGTAGTTATCTCCACTTCATCTGGGACTTCAATGCTTTCAAGGGCTAAACCTTTTAGGACTCTCTCTATGAATCTATCATAGAAACTTTGAGGCAATCCACAGCCCACATAATAGGCTCTACCCCTTTCAAAGGTATTTACTGTAGCTGCTGCATAACCAGTGTACCAGCCGCTGTTATATCTGGCTATAGGTTTGGCCTCTTCAGGGGTTATAAGGTCAGCAAAGGTATCTGCCTGATAAATATTATCCTCATCATCTTTCACCTCTACTTTCCTCTCTTTTAGGTTATCCCAGGTGTATATACTTATACCAAAAAGCTTTTTTAGTTTCCCGGGAAGCACACTCTTTACCATATTACTATGGATATCTTTTATCCCAAACCTGAATCCGGCAACAAATACACCTCCCTCCTCTACATATCTTCTGATATTATTTTCTACCTCATCAGTTACTATATACATAAGGGGAGCAATAACAGCTTTATATTTGCTTAGATCATCGGTTGGTTTTACCGTATCAACATTTATTCCCTTTTTCCTCACTGCTTTATAAAATCGCAGTATCTCATCAGGATAGCTATACATAGGCTTTTTCTGATAGCCATAGTTTCCCCAATAACCATAGTTTGCCCAGACGGTATCATAATCATAAATGATAGCTACAGGAGAGACTACATTGGAGCCTTCGAACTGAGGCCCGATACGATGTATCTCAGAGCCTATTTGGGCAGCCTCTTTGTAGCTTATAGATTTATTCGTCCCATCATGCTGCAGGATGCCAGAGTGAAATTGTTCTATTCCGAAACTGCATGCTCTCCACCTAAAATAGAGTACTGCCTCAGCTCCATGGGCATAACATTGATACGTCCAAAGTCTCATCTGTCCTGGGGGGAGGGTGGGGGTTATATCCTCCCTGGTTAGATAACTGCACTGCTCCTCCATTACCCAAAAGTTTTTCTTCTTGAATCCCCTTATAACATCGTGAGCTAATTCTATATGAAATCTATTTTCCAATTTTTGAGGATAGTTATCCCAAGAGACGAAGTCATACTTTTCTGCCAGATCATAACAATTAAGATGGGAGAAAAGTTCCATAGAATCGTGGGTATTGTGGGTTATGAATTTGTCAGGAGTTATGCTCTTTAAAATCTTTATCTGCATATAGCTGTATTTAACAGTCATATCCGAGAAAAATCTTCTAAAGTCCAGGTCAAGGGCTGGATTGTGATAATCTATTATAGGCAGGGATATCTGATTCCAGGAGGTATAATTCTGACTCCAGAAGACGCTGCCCCAGGATTGATTTAAATTTTCCAGGGTTTTATATTTTAACTTGAGCCAGCGCTGAAATTCCTTCCTGCAACTATCACAGTAGCATTTTGGCCCGCCAAACTCATTATCCACCTGCCAGCCAATCACCTGAGGATTGCCCCTGTAGTACTCTGCTAGCCTTTTTATAATTCTTTCTGAGTAATAATGGTAGGTTCTGTTGGTAATGCAGTAATGTCTTCTTGCTCCAAAAGCCATGCGCTGTCCATTCCTTAGTAGAGGCAGTATATGAGGATGCTTGTTTATAAGCCAGATAGGAGGAGCGGCGGTAGGAGTACAGAGAATAACCTTTATCTTTCTTTTATTAAGAATATCCATTACCTCATCCAGCCAGTCAAAATCATATACATCATCTTCCGGCTCTAACTTGCTCCAGGCAAATTCAGCCAGCCTTACTACATTAAATCCAGCCTTTTGCATAAGGTCGGCGTCAACCAACCAACGTTCTTTTTCCCAATGCTCTGGATAATAATTACATCCAAAATTCATTTTTATTCCTTTCCTAGCTTAACCTTTAATTGCTCCACTGGTAATTCCAGCAATAAATTCTTTTTGCACAGCTAAAAAAAGTATAATCAAGGGTACCACTACTAACACCGAGCCAGCAAATATAAGTCCATAAGGAGT
>Ga0307429_1000739_pt1 | contig 17620 bp, 27 predicted proteins | sample SalMarWE160230MG_FD_202151 | JGI IMG/M metagenome (GOLD analysis project Ga0307429, IMG submission 202151) | Salt marsh sediment microbial communities from the Plum Island Ecosystem LTER, Massachusetts, United States - WE1603-230 | ecosystem: Environmental > Aquatic > Marine > Intertidal zone >... | reverse complement strand
TTGGAAACTGCAATGCCGACGATAACATCACAATTAAGGTAATGATTGCCCCCCGCAACATGAACTCGACCCCTCGCCGAACGCTCCGCGCACTACCCTAAACATGCTTGCCGCCGAAATCGGCCACAATGGGGCGAGGAAGGTCGTCGAAAGAGAATCTGGTGCTGATACCCTTTATAAAACGCGTGTTCGGAGCTGCTCTCGCCGCTCCCTTTAACGGAGTGGCACGCAGAACCTCTAATGCACTGGCCTCAGCTCCGGTGTCGCGGCCGCTAAAATAAAACCTCGGAAGACTGCATCCGCTATCGAGCGGCAAGCTGGTACTTTTTACATTTCGCCGCTTGGACGCCCCGTTGGCGGCGCGCGGGAGTACCCGCCAATGCTAGAGCGCAGCACCACAACCTTTTACAAAATGCGATTTGTAAAAAGTAGCGTGTGTCCGCTTTACCCCCAAGAACGGACATTTTCAGTGGCGGCTCAGATGTCCGCTAAGTGCCGATACTGTTGATAAAGTCGATCAGTGGCTCGTCAATGTCGACCATGCTGTCGACCGATAGAATCCAGCTCCACTATCGAAGCATTTGAGGAACTACATTTCCGCTAGGCTTGGTATTTTGAATCCAGATTTCGCACGTCTCCTGATGACCGCCGCTGAATATCACCTCCAGGACTTTATCAACAGTATCTGCCACAAGCGGACATTGGCCGAAGCAGGTTCCATGTCGGCTGAGCGCCTAATCCCGCAAAGCCCTGCCACTGCTACCGGCAGGCTTGAGACCAGCATCGACGCATACAGGGCACAAACTGCCCGCTGTGGGATCTTACACGATATCTCACATAGCATGAATTCCGGCAGCCTCCGCACGAGCCCACGCTTGCGCGGCGCTTTCGATATTTCTTAGTCGTTCGAGAACTCTTTCTGCGCGACGTGGACTTCTTTTTGGTTGATGGAGACTCTTTATTGATCGCTGGTGTCGGCGTTTCCGCTTCGCCGTCGCGGGCATCGTTCGGCGGCGACTGATCGCAGATGGCGGTTGGTGATCGCAAGAAAGATGGTCGGCTGACTTGCCGTGCACATTACAGTGGGACGCTCTGGTCGCGGGGCGTCCCGCTTCAATTTAAGAGGACCTCGCGTCCCGTTCTAGTGCGGCCTCCAGGTCTTGAGGATCGATGGTGACCACTTGCCTCTGCCGCGATGGGCTGCCCACAGCGGGTAAGACAATGGTGGTCGATATACGGCGATAGGCGACAAAGGATAGATTGTCGAGTGTCTCTTCAACGGTCTCGATCGCGTAGGTGCCAGCTGGTTGCACTCCGTCGACTCCAGCGAGCGAAAACGGGTGCAAGAAGTTCACAGAACTATGGGTCGTCCGCTCTGGCATGACGTTGCCCGGCGCTCAGATGCCGCTGCTCCACACGAAAGGTTTGTGTTTCCGCTGCGCTATCCGGGCCGGAACAGGGCAACACCGGAGGATTATCCGATGGTTCGTATCGACTGTGTGGCACATGGTACCATTTTTTCGCGCGGTCCACGAAAACCAAATCAACACACGTCGAAGCACAAACGTAAGCCAATCTATCATAGATGAGGGGTGTGCAAATCTCATAACTCCTTGACGCGGTGAAGGGGACATAAGGACCGATGTAGAGGCGGCAAGGCTTTCTGGGTAAGGTGCGTGCGCTGATCCAGTCTCTAACCCAAACGAGGACGGAGCAGTAATGCTCAAAGGACCAAAGGGCCAGAAGCCCCCCGAGGTAACCCCGAGCCCAACCGCCAAGGCCGTCGAATGCTGGGAAAATGAGGGTGGCGCTCCCAGCATGGGTGACCAATCCCACAAGAAAGGGGAGAGCGAGAAGTCCTTCTTCAGTGACTTCCTTGAGCACCCGGGCTCAGTCGGCGAAACGCACTTCTCGTATGACAACCGCAAAAAGGGCGCGCGCGATACTAACCAGGTTGCCAACTCTCATGGGTTTGATTGGCGCGAATGGTTCGTCCCGCCGATCGTCATTCCTGCTGTCATAATTGCAGTGTTCGTGATGCGCACACTTTATCTGTACATGTGACGCGGCAGGGATCATTCGCCCGCTCCCAATCTCAAGGATGCGCCAGAGCCAGAGTTCCGGCGCGTGTTTGACGACCTTCGGGAACTTGAGCTTGCGGCTTGAACACCTCCTCATAGGGGCGTGGTATCAGGCACACAAGGTGGCCTGTACGTCGATTGATGGTTGGTCTACTCAGCGCTGGATGAGAATGAGGCCCTCTGGTAACGAGCTTAGGAGGCTGTTTCTAACCAGGTGCAGGCCATTCCTGTCCGAGATGCTCGAAAAACAAACTCGCACAGACCGTTGGACGTTGTCTTGATCGGCGGGACCCATGAGAGTGCTCCGGAACAATGCAAGAAGAAAACGCAAGACTCCCATCGGAAACGGCGGATAGATTCACCAGACCCTTCACACGATTTCTGAGAATCGAAGCCGCGTCTGGCCTGCTATTGCTCTTCGCGGCGCTGGCTGCGCTGGGGTTGGCGAACTCACCTTGGTCCGCAGCCTTTCTGGCGTTCTGGGAGACGCCGATTGGCCTCCATTTCGGCTCTCTAACCTTCAGCCGCTCGTTGCAGCACTGGATCAACGACGGGTTGATGACGTTTTTCTTCTTCGTCATCTCGCTGGAGCTCAAGCGGGAACTTGTCCTCGGGGAGCTGCGGCATCTGCGCATGGCGGCGCTGCCATTCGCCGGTGCGCTCGGCGGCATGATCGTTCCGGTGTCCCTCTATCTCGCGCTCATGACCGGCCAACCCGGCGCGCATGGATGGGGAACCGTGATGGCCACAGACACGGCCTTCGTGATTGGCGCCCTGGCAGTGGTTGGTTCTCGCATCCCACCAAGTCTGCGCCTGTTTCTCCTTTCGCTGGCAATCTTCGATGATGTGGGAGCGATTCTGGTCGTGGCTGTGGGCTACGGCGAAGCTCTGAATTGGACTGCACTCGCTCTTAGCATGCTAGGTCTCGCGGCGGTTGCTGGCTCTGCACGTCTGGGGATCAGAAGCGTTGCCATTTATTTCCTGTTTGGAGGCATGATCTGGCTGTGCTTTGACGCCTCCGGCATTCATCCGACAATTGCTGGCGTCGTTCTGGGCCTGATGACGCCGACACGGGTGTGGGTCAGCGACGCTCGACTTCGCGCCATCCTCAGGCGTGTGCTGTCTTATCCGGGGGGCGAGCATTGGAGTGGAGACACGGCGGACCGCCGTGACCTCCGCCGAGCCGGCAGAGCGGTCTCAGAGTCTCTCTCGCCCGTGGAACGGCTGGAAATGATGCTCCATCCATGGGTGGGATTTGTCATCATGCCAGTCTTCGCGCTAGCCAATGCCGGCGTCGCCGTTTCCGGCGCCGACATCGGACAGTCTGTCTCATTAGCGATATTTGCGGGTCTGGTTTTTGGTAAGCCCATTGGTGTTTTGACCTTCAGTTGGCTCGCTGTTCGCCTCGGCTTTGCAACCGAGGATCCGAGCTTGAATTGGCGTCTGTTGGCAGGCGGCGCTCTCCTGACCGGAATTGGCTTTACCATGTCGTTGTTCATTGCGGGCCTAGCCTACGCCCCCTCGATGCTCGACGCCGCCAAGATCGGAATTCTTACCGGCTCCGCCTTCTCCGCTGCGGCCGGCCTCTTGCTGTTGGTTTGGTTGACCTACCGAAAGCAAGGCGTCTGATCCTCGTGTCGGCTCTGTTTCGTAGACCATGTGCCTCTTGCCAGAGCCAAAGTTCCGGAGCGTGCTTGAACAAGCCGACGTCTGGAGTGCCCGGGTAGAGCCGCTGCTCTGGCCGACCAAGACTGGGAAGATCGGACCAACAGCTGTCGTTCTACCGACCCACAGGCAGCGACGGCGGCACCTTGCTGGCGTTTGTCGTCGGCACTGGCGAACTAAATCGCCAGGGAACGTGAACGTGATTGGCGCTTAATGTCGGGCATCCCCACATCTTAGATAGAGATTGGTGCAAACGCACCATTCCAACAGATTGAGGAAACCCCAATGAAGACCTGGAAAAAGCCCGCCGTGCGTGAGCAGGAAGTTGGACTAGAGGTCACGTCCTACCTGCCGGCCGAGATCGACATCATCTAACGACGTAGCTTTACGAGCGCGTTGCACATTTGAACAAAGGAGTTCTTAAATGACACGTATACTTTCACTGGCCGCGGTTCTTGTCACCGCCCTAGCCTTTCCGGCAATCGCCGGCGATACTGCCACAAAGGCGACATCAGAGGCGGCCGCCGCAACGGGGAGCGCCCCCGCCGGAAACCCCTTCACGATGGAAACCGCGCATAAGCACTTGGTGCAGTTAGGCTACACAAATGTTTCGGAGCTGGTGAAAGATGCCAACGGCAAGTGGGCCGGTAGTGCAGACAAGGACGGCAAGACCGTCATTGTCGCTGTCGACGTTAAGGGTAACGTCGCCAACTAAGTAGATCACCGGCTTGCACGCTTAAAGTCAGCGCCCGTTGCGAGACGGGCGCTGTTTTCATTGGGCATCGTTGGCAGACGCAATAGAGGTCGGGCAAGATTCTCGGCGATTAGCGATCGCTTTTTCGCCCGTTGCCTTAGGTCTGCTTTTGGCATTTAGCGGACATCTGAGCGGCCTCAAAAAATGTCCGCGTCTGGGGGCAAAGCGGACACACGTCATTCTTCGCTCGCATATTGGCCAACGGTGCTTGAAGCTTGGCCGCAATCGTACCAACGCACCATAGATCTTGCTTGCCAGGTGCGACCAGACTAGCATTGTACCTAGATCACTCCGCAGGAGATCCCGGCCTTTATTTCGGGATTTGATCTGTCACCTCAATGGAGAAGTCACATGAAGAGCATTCTGTCACTTGTCGCGTTGGGCCTTGCGTTCGCGATCACCGCGCCCGCACTGGCCGAGGACGAACCCACAACACAGGCCGACTGTGAAGCAATGGAGGGCATGCAGTGGGACGCGGAGTCCGGTAAGTGTGTGAAGAAGTGAGGCTTACCAAGTAATCCAGGGCGGCGGGTTTTACACCCGCCGCTTTCCGTATTTACGGTGAGGGATCCCACTCAAAGTTCGGCGGCTCATCTTTGCATGAATGATGCTCGCGGATGCGCGGGTCTCAGCCGGAAATAATCTAATGTCAACTATTGGTACTTAGCGGACATGCACCGCGCCGCTGAGAATTTCCGCTTTTGGGGGTAAAGCGGACATCGGCAACGCCGGTTATGTGGCCGGTGCGGTTTGACAATTTCGTACCTCCTTATCTGCTCCTAATGTATTGCTCACGTCTCTTTTTGTAGGCCTCGCGCCAACTCAGCTGATCCCCCTCCATCTCAGAGCAGAAAACTTTGAGCATTGGACTAACTGCTTGTGTCGTCTGCGCCAGTGATATGCACGCGCGCATCGTATCCACGGCCTGCTTCTGGATGTCTATTTCGCCGTTGACCATGACGGCGACGATTAGTGTGACCCCCTTCATCAACCCCCTCGCCTTTTTCGTATCGGTAAGGATCGCGTCCGGTGTTGGACCATAACGCGTTTAGTCGCGTCGCCTCGTGGGGACTATGTTCGTAATTTGTCCCGCTTGCGACCGGCAAAATAAGTAAGTCGCGCAAGACTGGGTCCTCACGTAACCAATCACGGAGAATGCGCTCTCTCGGCGCAGCCACGCGCACGAGTCGGAGTAACGCGCGGTCATGGACCATCCCGGCCTCATCGTGGCCTTTCCAAAACGGCAGTGACTGCGGATCGTCAGGGCGTGGCTCGGTTGCGCCGACGAAGTGGTTCTCCCGGTGCAGGCGAAGACGGCTCATCCGACGCCCCGACCGTCAGATCAAATGCGGCCCATAAGAAGCAATACGACGAGAATGATCAGGATGATGCCGATGACACCGACGCCGCCGTGACCGAAGCCGTAGCCGTAGCCGCCGAAGCGACCGCTGAAGCCGCCGAGCAAGAAGATGACGAGGAGGATGACGAGTATGAGGCCGAGTGACATGAAATATCTCCTTCCAGTACCTAACTAAACATTTTGCCACCGCGCACGCCGACTGTGAAGCTCTTGATCGGCATTTGCGCACGAGGAGTTCTCAAAGGTACCGTCGGGGAATTGCAGCAGGACCTACATTTTATAACTCGGACAAGAGTGGCAGACCCGGAGAGTCTAAGGCGACGGACGCGGGGTAGTACGAAGAGTAAAAGCCCATAAACCTCTGGGTCAGATCCGCCGGAGGCACTTTAGGCGTATGCGCAGTGGGTCATCTCCACACCACTCTAGCCCTGGCTGGCGCGAACGTCGTCCGGCTTCACGGCGATCAACTTTTCGATGGCCTTCATCCTGCGGCCCACCAGAAGCACGTTGGGGATTTGTATCGTCTGCCTGTTGGCGCCGCCGGTCGTGACAGTCAGGTCGCCAGCGCCCATTCCTAGTATGATATCATGGAAAAGGTCTTGACCGCGCTTTTCGAAAACGAGGCCATTGGTGTCATAGCTGTGCGCTTGGCCACCGATCCGTCGCTCCTCGAGCATCTGCCCGGGGCGGATCCGCCAGATGGTCAATCGATCGAACACGAAGAAGGCAAGCAGCCAGACACCCAGCAGCGTCGTTGAGAACAAGAGGTAAAAACCCATGTTCGCGCGCGCCGAGATGTGGGGGATAAAACGCAGGATGTTGTCCCACCACTCAAACCACGCGAACAGAACTATGAAGAAGGCCACTGTGACGACGGTGACGACCGAGTAGATGCCGCGAAGTTTGGTCGTGGTGAAGACGACGAGCAAGACGAGGACCGCGATGAAGAAGATCCCGGGATTGTTGCTTGGATGAATGCGCTCGACGATTTCGGGCACGATCGCAACGTCGCGGCCCTGCATATAACTGATCAGCGCCACTGCAAAACCCGCAACCCAAGCCGGCCACCAGTAGAAAATGTTGGAATGGCTGATGATCTTGATCTCGGGAGGTGGGGGCCCCGCGTGTGGGGTGAAGGTATCCTTAATGTCGGCGTTCTGGATGTCTTGCTGCGTTCCCATGTTCACTTCTACTCCACCAAACTAGGGGGACACGTCGACTGCCGCCCTGGGTGCGCTCGCTGTTGAGTGGCGCATCCGGCGCCAACTAGGTCGTCAAAAATTCGGCAATCGGGCGCAGCGGCTCGACACGCTCGCAGACGATCTTGAAGCTCGCCAACAGCGGCACCGCCAGAAGCACTCCGACGATGCCCCACAACCAGCCCCACAACAGGATAGCGATGAAGATGGCGACTGGATTGAGTAATAGCCCGCGCCCCAGAACGAAAGGCATGATCACCTCAGCGGAAATGCCCACGAGAACAAGCAGAATGGCTGGCGCAGCCAGCGCCAGCGGCAGGCTGTCGAAGGTCTGAATGCCCACCATCGCAAGGATAGCCATGCTGGTGAGGGGCCCGACGTAAGGTACGAAATTGAGCACGGCGATCAGAGTGCCCCACAAGAGCGGGTTCGGTATCCCTAAGAGGGCCGTCACCACGGCCATAGCAACGCCCAGCCCGGCATTGACCAACGTGAAGTTGAGCAGATAAAAAGAAATGTCTGTCTCGATCTGGCGGGTGATCGCTACCGCACGCTTCTTATCGTGAAAGGTGGGGATCACGGTGACAAGCTTGCGCAGGAAAACGTCACCGGAAGCGAGCAGGAAGTACACCAATATGACCACGGAGATAATCAAGGTAACCGCCTGAGGTGTCCCGGACAGCACGAGGTCTGTAAACGCCGGGCGCACCACACGAACCTCTTGAGGTCCGGCATGGTCCCCCGCCTCCGTGGCATCCTCCAGTTGGTCCGTTGCCTTCTTAATGTCCTCGAGTGGCTTCCTGATCGCAAAAAGCCTGTGCTCTATTTTCTGGAGGCTCTCCGGTCCCTTCTCGATCCAGCTCTGGGCCGGCCCCACCAATGCGGTCATCCCCGCTCCAATCAAACCCACCGTCGCGAGAACGACTACAGCCGACGCAAGCAGGCGCGGCACATGCAGTCTCTCGAGGAACTGCACGGCGGGAGCCAGCAGCATGCTGAGGAGCACGGCAGCCACGATTGGGACAAGCAGGGATACCGCAAAGTAGAGGGTATAAAACACCGCGAGGACGGCGATAACGGTAATTGCGACCGACCGTCCGCTGACGGACAAAGACGCGAGTTCCTCGCTCTTGCGCTGAGGATCAAGCGCCGGTTCATCGTACTGCGGAGGTGCGGTTTTGCCTGGCATGGGTACCTCGACCGCTAATGCGCGCCTGACGAATATCACTCCTCAAACCATTTTGCCTATAGTCAAGACTGAGATCGGATGGCGGCTTTGAAAGTTAACGGGACGCTTGGCCGAAACGCCGCCGGACACGAACCAACGGCGTGCTGTCTTGAAGTGCGGCGTCAGGCGGCTGGTCAGCCAGCCGAGGTTGCCATCGGTATTGGGATGTTGCGTATCCATATAGGCCTCAGTCGCCTTCACCTTCGGTCGTAATATGCAGCACCCGGCCACAATGCTTGCAATGAACCGCATCCGTTTCGTGGCGTACCAAGCCGCAGTCCGGGCACTCGAAATTGACATGCGGCGGGCGAAAAATTGTCTGCACGAGCCGCAGGAAGAGAGCGACGCCGACCAGCAGAATGATGATCGAAAGTACACGCCCCGTCGTGCCCTCAAGCGTGATGTCGCCGAAGCCCGTCGTGGTAAGCGCCGAGATCGTGAAATAGAGAGCGTCGAGGTAGTTCGTGATCTTGGTGTTGGTGTGCACCTGTAGGACGTAGACGAGTGCTGTCATGAAGAACAGGAACACCAGAAGGTTGACGATGCTCTGGATCACGTCCTCGTTGCGCTTGAAGAACAAAAACTGCTCACGCAAGTCGGCGAGAACCCGGTAGGAGCGAAGCACCCTGAGTGCCCGCAGGACGCGCAGGAACAGGAAGCTATCCAAAAACATGGGCAGAAGGAGCGTAATGATGACGATGATGTCCGTCCACGTCGTAAATTCCCTGAAAAGTCGCCCAGGGCGCTCGGCGATCCAGACTCGTGCTGCAAGATCCGCAATAATGACAAGCGCAATCACGCCGTCGACCCAGTAGATCCAAGCTGACGGGTGCACCATCGACGTAGCGATAAAAAAGACGACCGAGGCGACGTCGAATATGAGCATCGCAAAACGAAATATGCGACTGCGCCGATCCTCACCGTAGTAGAAGTCGCGGGCATTCTGCTTGCTAAACTCCACGGTGGGCCTCATTGGCATATATCGAAAGCAGTAATGTGGTTCGCGGCCGCATCGGGCTAATTGATAGCGGTTTGCAACATTATTCCAGCCCCGTCGCAGATGAGAAGGAACGGACTCACATCGTGTCAACATTGTATTCGAATGTGCCCGGCATTGAGGCAGTTATCGATCGTCTGCCCGACCAGCCGTTTGCGCTTAACGAGAACGACTGGCGCGACCGTGATGATGCCAGAACAGTACTTCCGGCGCAGGTGACGAACTACGAGCAAGTCCTCAGGCTCCACCGCTGACCTCACAACTGCGAACTATAAGGAGATTGGGCGTAGATGATCAGAGGATATATCTCAGTTCTGCTTCTGGTGGCCATGTTCCTTTCGGGTAGCTCGTTATTGCGGCGAATTACAAAGACAAGTGCGCCCGAACATGTTTTAAGGATGCAGAAAACAATTACTCCAAGTGCCAACGAGCCAATGAAAGAACAAGGCTCTTCAAGCGCGATGAAGCGATCATCACAGACTGCAACGAGCTCATACCCTTACTCACACAATGCTTATCCAAATGTGGGCGCGGCTGACACTAGTGGCGGCGAAGTACAAATGCGGACTATGACCGATCATCAAGCGCGCGCGTTGGCTCGAAGCGCCGATTTCCGCTTCTGGGGGTAAAGCGGACATCATCTGGAGCCTCCCGGACTCACGGCAAGGATGGAAAATCTGGGCGGCGGTAGTCATGCACCATGTCGCGCAGGCGCTCCGGCGCTAGCACCTCGACGTCATCGCCCCAGAGATACAAGTGCCAGCACATTTCTAGATGTCCGGCGGCAGAGAAGCGCACGATCATCGAGCCGTCGGGCTGATCCTCGATCACTTGACCAGGGTGGAACTCGAAGCCGCGCGCATGATCCGCTGTTTTGGGGCTAAACCGCCAAACGACCTCGCCGTATTCGTCCTCGTTCTGAAAGACGCCGAAGGCGCGATCGGCGAAGGTTTGCAAATTGAAGTTGGGCTCACGCTCGAAGGACTCCTTCGACACCTTCGCCGTGCGGATGTTTTCAACGACATAAAGACGTAAAGGACCGGATGCTTCGTCCTCGGGTTGGGCAACGAGGTAGCGGCGCAAACCTGTCAGTAGACCGTAGGGCGCAATGCGCCTTTTGCGCGGCATTTGCTCGTCGCGCGATTGGTACTCGATCTCAAGCAGACGGCACGCCTTGATGGCCTCGGCGATGGCGGCGGCGATCTTGCGATCGATGCGCTGTCGTGGCCCCGGACGCGTCGCCAAGCCTTGTGCTTCGAGGAGGGCTTCATGATCAGTCTCCAGACGCGCGACCTTGGAACGTGGCACTAGTGCCAGGATCTTTTCGCGCAGGTTCAAGAGATCATCTGCCTCGACGGCTAAACTTGAACGCTTCAGCGTCTCGATGGCGAGATCCAGGGCCGCCAGCTCTTCGGGATAGAGCGACATCAGATCGCGCAGCGCGCCCGACGGCAGGTGCCAGCGCTTACGTCCTTCGTCATCGACGGTGACGTGGGTATCGGGAAACTGCGCTTCCAATGCACGCAGCATGCGCTGGGCCGTCCGCTTCGATATGCCGAAGCGCTCGATCACGTCGTCGAGGGTGACGCCGACGTGGCGAGCTGCGACGAGCGTGGCGAGAGCGAGAAGCTGCTCGGCTTTCCAGAACGACATCGGTCACTCCCATAGCCAGCCGCACCGCTCTCAACATATCACCTCAGCGCACGCGAGTGACAGTTTCTGTCACCCCTGGGTGTATACACATTCAAGTGGAGCTATCCGATTCATAAAAACTCAGATGCGCGCTCCTGCTGCCTGGGATGCAGCCACGTCGCGTAAAGGCGCCAGTACGACTCTCCTAGCGTCAGCCACGAGCCAGCACCTTCGTGACCCCGTCTCTCGCGCTGAGTGACCGAGCTTTGAGCGTAGGCGCTGCGTCTCCACGCCAAGCAACCAAATCACAACGGAGCAACCATGAAAAATATCATCCCGCTAACACCACATCTTAGTTCAGCAATCATCGCCGAAGATGAGGTAACGATCGGCAGATTGTCAGCTTTGCTCGAAACAGCATTTATTGATCACATCATTGATGACGATGGCGACCTCTACATCACCGATGGGGTAGACTTTCCCTTGTGGGTCACCGTCGTGACAGACCGTAAGCTCATATGCCTATGCACCTGCTATCGCATCGACGATGAGCCGGGACACGATTGGCTCAGCCGGGTCAACGATATGAACTGGAATATGATGGTGGCACAGTTCAACTATCACCCGATTGCGGTCACGGCTAACTACTGGATGATCTATGAGGATGGCCTAAACGTTCGGCAATTCATAAAGATGCTGCGCGCCTTCAGCAGTGCTTTTCGAGAGGGCCTTATGTTGCACGACGGTAAGAGCCGGAACGTGCCCCACCCGTCTTTCGTTGGTATTGAAAATGAAGCCGTCTCACGGAGCAGCGATACCGTGCCGGCATCACCATCAGAGACAGCGGTTGATGCCGAGTAGACCTTGCTGAACCAGATTTTCTAGTTGCGCATTTTTCCTACCGGCCGGGGCATCGGAAGTCGGCTCGCCTTACGTTGGCCCGTCCTGGGCAGATTGGGCCGGCACCACCATTCAGCGATTTGGGGAACTTGCCATGTGGTCGCGATTGATCGCCTGCACCATGCTTATTTGCTTGCCTGTGATGACAGCCAATGTGCCGGCCCGCGCTCATGGCCCGTGCGCGGAAGGACTGCTCATTCATTCAAGGATCGATGACGATACCCTCGTTCTGCATTGGTCGGGCAGGATCGGCTTTGAGATGGGCGAGAAGATCGCGAGTGAATTTGACCGGGTCAAATCCCGGATTAAACGAGTGGGCCTTAGCTTGACCTCATGCGGTGGCGACCGCGGAGAAATGGAAAGGACGGTTGCCGTTCTGAGACGCATAAAGAATACCCACACCTTGAATACTCTTGTCTGGCGTGGCGCAACGTGCGCGTCCGCATGCATCCCAATATTCCTGCAAGGAGTCCGTCGACGGGCCGCGCTGACAAGCGTTTGGGTTTTTCACGAGAGTCATGTGGAGAGACTCGATCCAAAGGATCCAAATAGCAGAATAGTGGCAACCCACGACGTTGCGACACAGCGCATCCTGAAAGACTACTATGTGCCAGCCGGCGTCTCGAAGGCATGGCTCAAGCGACTTCGCAAGCGTATCAAGAACGCCGAATGGTGGCAGACGGGGAGCGATCTCTGGTACGACAAGAGCCGCATCATCACCATTCCGATTACCAATCGTTCCCCGCGTAGCGCCGAGGAAAGGAGACATTTTTCCCCTCCGGTGGTCTGTGGGTCCTTCTGCAGAGGATGAAAGATCATCCGTAATGGTCGGGATTGGGTACAGAAAAAGTTTGCCGGGGACGTCCGCTTTGCGCCAAAGGGGGGCATATTGTGAGCCTGCTTCCCAATCTTTCTCAGGCCCAGCGGTGATGGGGAGCGCTCACGCGCTCCTGGCTGTTGCATGAGGTCATGCTTCGGTTATCAAAAACAGCCTTGGTGTAAAGGTGGACCGCACAACGACGGAGCGTATGTTCCAGGACTATTTCGAGAGCTAACTCAAAGATTGCCCAACAAGAGGCGCGATCCGAGAGGCCAGCCGGCAGCCTGTCCAAAGGTGAACCATGAAGCGCATTGCAATCGTCGGTTCTCGTTCTCGAACGGATCCCGAGACAGTTGATCGTCTCGTGACCCACCTGCCGGCTGGTACGACTATCGTGTCGGGTGGTGCTCCTGGTCCGGACACTTGGGCAGAGGAAGCCGCAAAGAGACACGGCTTTGCAGTCGAAATCTTCCGGCCCAAGCTAGATGACGCAATCAGCCAGGGGCAGAAAACTCGACGTTATCACAAAAGGAATCAGGAGATCGTAGACGCAGTTGACGAAGTCTTTGCCTTGGTAGCACAGCATCGAAAGGGCGGCACCGAGGATACGATCCGTCGCGCAATAAGGAAGGGCATTCCGGTCACGCTGTTGTAGCGACTGGCAGCGCTCCCTATCGAGGAGGAAGTATGTCTGTTGCTCAGGAATTCATCGACCTATTTGTCCCAATCGACGTTATCCGTCGCAAATATCCTGGCGGATGGGAGCAGTGCCTGCGTGACTACGGGGCCGTAATGGGCAAGGCCGTCTGGCATGACGATTGGCTTTTCCGAGAGGGTGCAATGAGTGGCGCAGATATTCAGTGGTTGGTCTCAAGATGGCAGAAACGCGGATTTGAGGTACATCGCGAAGAAAATGGGCGCCCGGTCGAATGGTTAGACGTGTGCGTTTCCGAAAAGATGCTTGGCGGGCCTACACTAACTTGCAAGTGGATCGCCTACGATCCGGAGTCGGGTGGGGCATACGTGAAAGGCCACCTACCTGGACCGTTGATCGGCCCCAAAAGATAGTTTTGCTCGACACGAAATCTTGGGACGGTTGGCAATGGTCTGAAGCTTCACGGTCAGATCGGCACTGGCGGCAGAGTCAATTCTCGGTGGTTGCAGGCCCCCGCAACCATCAATAACGTACCGCTGTCTCCAGAGGACAAGCCGAACGGTGTCGCGTTTTTTTGTTGTCGGCTCATGTCTGGCGCGGGACAACCGACCGAGAGGGGACCATACTGCCCTCATCAGCAGGCTGAATAATTTCGACGGGCCCAACTGTTTCTGCCGCAATGAGGGCCTCGGTGAATTCCACCTTGTCCTCTTTGGGAACCGATGCACGGTATGGCATGCGGAAAAATACAAAGCATGCTGCCAGCAAGTGAACGCCTGCCGTATACATGAACAGTGATTGCTGTTCGACAAAACTTTGAAAGACGGATGCAATTGCCGGGCCCGCGGCGGCACTAGCGCTATAGACCAACAGCAGTCCGCCTGAGGTTGCGACATAATCTGTCGGTGCTGCAAGATCATTCGCGTGGGCAACCGAAAGAGCGTAGAGAGGAAACGCGAAGAGGCCAAAACTAAACCCTAGCCCAATAATTAGGGCTGGCGCGCTTTCCTGGAAGTAGCTCAGAGCAAGACCTGCCACAGCAGCAAAAACGCAAGTCGATAGAATAACAAGCCGACGATCGACCTTATCGGAGAGGCGACCAAGCGGCCACTGCCCGACGGCGCCCCCAAGAACCGTGGCACTCATGAACAGACCGATGCCTATCGGAGTTAGTCGATGGTCCACGGCAAAGATGGGCCCCAGGGTCCAAAATGCGCCAATGGCGAGGCCATAAGCGAGACAGCCGATAAAGCCGACGGGCGACAACTTATAGAGACGCCGTACGTGCGGCACAATTTCATCGATTGGATCTGGCGACTGCGACCGCGTCATTGCAACAGGCACAGCCGCAAGTGATACCAGGATCGAGGCCATAGCAAAAAGCGGGAACGCTTTTGGATCGCTGAGGGCCAGCATCATTTGACCGACGCTGACGACCGTCAAGGTGATGATCGTATAAATCGAAAAGATGGCGCCCCGAGTTTGATTATTTGACCGCTTATTGAGCCAGCTTTCGATGATGATAAAGAGTGCCGCAAAGCAGAACCCGGTCAAGGCGCGGAAGATCCACCACAATACGGGCTCGACAATCATAGCATGAAGGAGTGCAATGCTGGATGCTACAGATACCAGCGCAAGATAAGATCTGATATGGCCTGCACGAGCAATGAAAGCAGGCCCTGCTAGGCAACCCAACGTGAATCCAATGAAATAGAACGAGCCCAAGATACCGATTTCCACTTGCGAAAACGACTCAAGGTCTGCGCGTACTGGCAACAATGTGCCCTGCAGACCATTGCCTGTGAGCAGGATGGCTACGCTTAAGAGCAGAGCGCCCACAGGAGCAATCGAGTGTTTGGCTGATCCCATGCCGAACTCTTGGAAAGTCGAATTTGCGACCGACAAACTAGGTAGCGTTATCTTTCGTCCCCGCCTGATGAAAGGCCGTGCTTAGTCGGCTCCACACGAGACATGATGCTATTCATCTGCCATCTTCTAGCAATCTGCGTAGAGGAAAGCGACAACACGACCTTTTCAGACATCATAGATTTTGATCTCGAGCATCAAAAGAAGTCGGTTGACCGTGACGTTGGCGACAGCTTATTCAATCATAGACTACGCTCCGCCGTCCCTCGCGGAGTGCCTTTCCCCTCAGGCATGTCCTCCCCCGGGACACAGTAGCCAACAACAGACGCTAGTCGCCCCGGACTAGCGTCTCTTTTTACGAGAGCCAACCATGGACACTGAAGACATCACGATGATTAATGGTTTTGAGGACGTGCAGAAGTTCGGACAATCCAACATGGATATTGCCATGCGCATGTTCGACGAGTTGAACAGGAATTGGCAGGCGATCGCGGCAGAGATGGGCGATTAGACGAAGCGGTCGTTCCAGGAGGGCAGCTCAACCCTTGAAAAGCTTATGGGATCGAAATCGGCCGGACAGGCGATCGAAATTCAGGCCAACTATGCCAAGCGCGCCTATGACGACTACATGCAGCAGGTGACCAAGATCGGCGGCATGTACGCAAATATTACGAAGGTAGCCTACAAGCCGCTCGCGAACGACTTGCATTCAGGCGTTTGAGGCGGTTGCCTCAGGTGCGCTTATTGCGGCAAGTAGGTCGTTGTTAGGCAGAGGCTCTTTTGTAGCGCGAAACCCAAGAGGCTTGCGCTCCCCCAGTGATTTGCCAACAATCCTTACCCGCTCACGACGGTCGGGATCCGTGCCCCTTTATCCATAAGAAAGCGGCACCGATTGCTGTCGGTGCCGCCGAGTGATCATGAACGCAAAACTCGGATGAGATCACTCTTGACTGCTACAACTCAATTGGTGGTTCGATGGGCTCTTGACCGAGCTCATCTGCGGGCGCAAGAACGCCATCCACGATAACCAACGCGGCATTCTCCGCGACCAAGTAAGACGCCAAGCTGTCGTCGACAATCACATCGCAGATCGCGGTGCATAGACCGTCGGCCTGCTCGGAGGGTTGAAGACTGACCTCTCGCTCGTCATCACCCTCAATGATCCGCAGCACATGGGCCTGTGCATCGCGATTGACGACAGTCAAGGCCTCCACCGACGAAGCTAAGCTGAAAACGCTCAGGACAATGACTGCTGCCATTACGCCGACGCGCTTCATTTTGTCCATCTCTACACGTGACCGCCGATTTCTTTTTGGGGGCGGTTCGATACCTTGCCCTGCTTCTTCTTTGGTTCCAGCCTTACGCCCTGCGCTTCTGCTTTTGGTTTTGGGAATAAAGCTCCGAAGTGCTTTGGCGCGGACTGTTTCGACTTGTTCCGTTTCATCTTGGACTCCTTGGGTCCCCAAATGGATATTGAATATAATTCCAGCAACTAACCTTATGATCACGCTGTTGCGGTTTGACAAACGACATTTTTTTCACCCTGGCTTCAAAGTTTTTGATGTGACGTCCAATTTTTATTCGTTTGTCAAAAACAAACATTCAATGCAATGACAGGTTTGATCCCGCAGGTGAGCGTGGGCGCCGGCCCGTCTTAGGGCGAGCCCAGAACTCCTGGGGCGATAACGCTAACGGAGATAACGAAGATGACGATGAAGAGTGTACTGGCGGCTCTGATGGCCATGAGCCTATTCGCCTTGGCCCCGGCCTATGCGCAGGACGCTGACGAAGGTGCGACTGTGGAAGCGCCGGCCGACGCCGGTACGGATGATGCCGGCTCCGGCGATGCGCAGGAGTGACATCGATAGCCACATCTCCAGGGCATGCCTGGAAGTAGACTGACAGGGGCCCCAGCGGTTTTATGGTGCTCAAGCTGGAACTGCCGTTGGGGCCGTTTATTCGTATCAATGTCTTCACGTGGATCAAAAGTTTCACCTCAAATCTTGGGCGGGCCGTCGTCGGCTCTGCATTCAAAACATGCGAGAACATATTCTCCCAACACGCGTTGGACCGTCGTTCGCTGACACACGCCTAGGGATCACAGAAACCATTGTTCTCGTTCTTACAGCCTTAAGTGCGGCACTGTTTGCATCTGGAAGTTTTCTTCTTCTCGCCGTGGGGTTTGTCCTTGCTGCTGAGATAAGATTGGGCTTTCCAGACTGGCTCATCGTTGAGACAGTATCGCCAGTTGTGTTAATCGGCCTTGGGATCGCAATATGGATGTTCCGAAAAGCATTTGATGTTGAGCGCAGCCTGACCTGCGGCGCGCGCCGACTCGGCGTGCAGAACGAGAAGAAGACGTCGGACACCGCCGATTGTCCCTAGGATTTTAGGAGCTAGACAGCTCGCTTCAATGTCTGCTTATGGCAGATAGTGTTGAAAAAGTCAGTTGATCGTTGGGGC
>Ga0307429_1000734_pt1 | contig 17689 bp, 13 predicted proteins | sample SalMarWE160230MG_FD_202151 | JGI IMG/M metagenome (GOLD analysis project Ga0307429, IMG submission 202151) | Salt marsh sediment microbial communities from the Plum Island Ecosystem LTER, Massachusetts, United States - WE1603-230 | ecosystem: Environmental > Aquatic > Marine > Intertidal zone >... | reverse complement strand
TCGGAGCCCGCAAAAGAGATTTAAGTCGTCCTTACTCCCTGCCTAAAAGTATAGCAGAGAGTAAGTTAAAATTCAAGCAATTAAACCTACCAATAATATGGTGAGTTTAAAATAACACATGAGGAGGAAACGTTCATGTCACAAAAAAAAAGAAGGGAAGGAGAATACCTATAAATATCTTGTCCCTACATTAAGTGCAATAAGCATAGGAGTTACGGTAGTAGTTGCGTTATTAATTCTTAACCTTCAGTCCAGAGCTCTTGATGAACTTGCCGAAGTTGTAAAACTTGGTTTAGACACTATTAAGGAGGTTCAAGCACTCAAAACGGAAGAGGTTCTACAACCTGTTGTCGTTTTTAACACTGTTCGCGATGAGAATAAGGAAGCGCATGAGATATACGCGGATAGTGAAAGAATAAGGGAAGATGTAAATCTCGAAGCCTACGGCGACGACGGTTTTCGAGTAATATGGAAAAAAGAAAAAAATGAATGGCTCAGTATTAAGTGGGAGCTTAACCGGAAGAATTATGAAGAGACATACAGGTATTTACTCTATTTTAGAGTAAAAGCGGATAAAAAACAACGTATTGCCATCACACTAACGGACGATGAAGGCCGATTCATACAAGAAACCATGTGGGTAGGCGACGAGGTTACACGAGAAATAATTCCATTAGCTAGTCTCAATAAATATTGGAAAACGGAGAAAGGGGTAACGGTATCTCAAGACAACTTTAATTGGCACTCGGTGAAAGAAGTAAAGCTCTTACCGTATTATGATGATAAGGTGGATAATACGGTTTATTTTGAGAAAATGATTTTGCTGATCGCCAGGTAAAATTAGAGTGTCTATATCAAGAATTACATAGAATCCTTTATTTAAGCAGGATACAGAAGAAATTAAGTATCTACTTTGAGGATAGGATAACCAGGTATGATTATCGTGGTTATCTTGCATTGAAGCGTATTCTATCAATTTATGGAGAGTAAAAAGGCAGTTAATTATAAGATTTAGGGGGGTTAATGTGCAGTAAGCGATTGGTTTATGATTAACATAGGAAGTTGTATTGAAGCAGGATAGCGGAGATTAGGGGGATTACTAACGATATGTACGACAAAAAGTTAAAAGAATACAAAGAAAAACAGCAAGACTTATTCATCCAGATGGAAGAGCATAGTAAAGCTGATGAAAACTTCTATTTAACAGCTTCTAAGGTATTAGATTTGGCGAGTAGGGCCTTGGAAATTTTCGAAAGTTCTGAAGTGACTGAAAAAAGAACCCTCTTAAATTTCCTACTTCAGAACCCTGTTTTGAGTGGCAGAAAGCTTTTATTCAAGCTGAAGAGCCCGTTCGAGGCTATAGCTCAATGTGGCAAAACTCAAGATTGGCTCCCCGGACTGGACTCGAACCAAGAGGATAGTACGTCAAAATATAGACAAACAAATTAGTGGGATGTATTTCTATGTTGAAGATCCGTCGGAAAGAATAGATTATGCGGGGTAATCGAGAGTGTTTAAAGAATAGAGTGGATTGTTATTGATTTTACCAATTTTTTACGGGAATACCAGACCCTTAATAGCATTGTCCTTTCGGTCTCTAATGTTTTTCAATCCAGCCAGAACATTATCCAGAGAAAATCTGTGGGTAATTAAAGAGCTAACATCGACAAGTTTCGTATCGATAGCCTGAAGAGCGGTGGCCCAGGTAAAAGGTGCCAGCCAGGAGAATCGGATGGTCTTATCCCATAGAAGTGAGTCAAGAGCGGGAACTTTGAGAACATCATTAGGGCCGGGAAGGCCAAAGTAAACTACTACAGCCTTTCTTCCAGAAATCGTGAGGGCATCCTGCATTGGCTTTAAAGCTCCGGTGGCACAGATAACTCTATCAGCCATCCTTCCTTCAGTTAGCTCCTTAATTTTTTCTTTTAAATCATCAACGTAATAAGGGGAATTTTTTTCCTTAATATTTAAAATGAAGTCTGCTCCTAGCTTCTTTCCCAGTTCGAGTCGATAGTCCCTCGTGCCGACCAGCACTACAGTTCCTGCTCCTCTTGATTTGGCCATTTGAGTCATCATCAGCCCTATGGGACCGGGCCCAAAAATTACGCAGAAATCACCCAAAGAAATGTTCAGATTATTAATCCCATAGGTGGCGCAGGATAATGGCTCGGTAAAGGCTGCCTGCTCAAAGCTAACCCTTGAGGGAAGTTTATGGATACCGGTATATTTAGATTTAACATATTCGGCGAAGGCACCATTGGTAGAAACTCCAATCACACTTTTATTTTCACAGAGATTAACCATTCCTCTGGCACAAACTCCACAGGCATTACAATACTGAACTGGATCTACGGTGACTCGGTCCCCAGCCTTGAATAATCCTTTTTCCTGAGGAATTCTTCCCACTTCGGCCACCTCTCCAGAAAATTCGTGGCCTAGAATCAAGGGTCCCTTACCGGTGGGTGTTTCCAGAGGGCTTAACCCCCAATAATAGGCAATATCCGATCCACAGATACCACAGGCTTTGACCTTGACCAAAACTTCATCTTCTAAAGGAGAAGGAATGGGGACCTGTTCCAATCTCATCTCTTCTGGCTCATAAAAAACCTGCGCTTTCATCATTTTAGGCATGAGGTCTCACCTCTTAAAGGATTTATTTCCATTTGAGCTTTATAAAAAGGTTATCCAGGTATCTTTTGCAATGGGCAGTAATCTCCCAGGCGTTTGGCCAAAAGCAAAGATCAATAGACCACCATCCGGAATTATAGCCAGCCTCAACCAGGGCTGTCAGAAGAGCCTCAAAGTTCAGTAACCCTTTACCAAAAGGTACATGGGTACTGGTCTCGTTGTCGTGAAGGGTATTGTCAGAGTCAATTAAGTGGACGTGTCCGATTTTACCCTTTAACAAACGGACAAACTCCATTTCCCCACCAGAGAGCTTATCTAATGGAGGTTCCTGTTTAGCTGCTACTACCGAACACATATGAGCATGACAGCTATCAAAGAGAAACTTAAAATTCGGCCGATCAACTTCATTAAGTAGTCTTATGACCTCATGGGGCTTATTGAAGATAAAACCTGGTTCAAATTCCCAGACCACCATAGTATCTACCTTGGCAGCCTTATCGGCACAGCTTCTGAACATGTTAACTACTCTATCCCAGGCAACCTGGTAATCAAGCCATTCCGGGAAAGGAGTGTGAGTGACAGTATCTACCCGAATAGCTTTGATGCTGCAATCCACACAGAACTCCAGGCTTCGATCAAACATCTCCTCGTACTGCTTGACCACTTTGGGATCACCCTCGGCAAATGGAAGCGACCAAAGATCAGCGGCATAGGCAGGAACTTCCAGTCCCTTTGATTTTAACATCTCCATTAGCCCTTGTCTCTTCTTTTTGTTGGGATATAGATCAGGATGAGCATGGGGTTTGAATCCGCCTAATTCAACTCCATCAAATTTAAGAGCCTCCAACCGGCGAGCCACCTCTTCAAGTTCTACCGGATGATCAGCATAGGGCCCGATGGCGTAAGCCCAGCTACCAATAGAGATTTTTGGAAAGATCATATCTTTTTACCTCCTTAAAGCTAATTAAACCACCTCAACCTTTCTCCCGAAACTGCTCTTGAACCATCTTAGCATATTTCCTCTCCCCGTCAATTTTCGTAGATAAGGAAGTCAGCGAGAGAGCTTTCTAAGAGGGAGGACATCCATGGCGAAAATCAGTAAATCATTCCCTTAACACCTGATTTTATTTTAGCCTCGATATGGGAAGGGATGGGTAAGGGCTTATGAGTGGCCAGGATATTTATGGCTATCTCCCTGGCTCTTTGGCGGGCATCTTTTCCTCCTTCAGCTAACCACTTCTCCCTGCTGGATCTATCACTGAGCTTGGGAAAGAAGAACTCCGATCTCATATGAGCCACCGTGTGTGGTTCGGCCAGGAAATTTCCTCCCGGTCCCACCTTATCTATCACTTCCAGGGCCAGAGTATCCTCATTAACCTCTATCCCTCTTAATGCTCTTTCCACCATGCCAATGATTTCGTTGTCTATTACGTACTGCTCGTAACTAGCAGTAAGGGCGAACTCTATCAGACCGGCTGCATCATGAATGAAGTTAGCTCCTGCCAATGCAACTGGCAGTAGGTTTAACGATCTCTCATATCCAGATTGGACGTCGGGGATCTTGGAATCGGACATCCCTCCTGTAGCATAAAAAGGAAGTTGCCAGAACTGGGCAAGTTGGGCAGCCGCAGCATTCAAAAGCCCCATCTCCACAGCTCCTGAAGTATAACCCATAGTATGCATATCTGCTATAGTTCCTACATAGCCACAAAGGACAGGTGTTCCCGGGTTAACCAACTGAGCCAGAGTTACCCCAGCCAAAGTCTCTGCTCCAAAGAGCACCAGATTACCAGCTAGAGTTGCCGGCGCGGTGGTACCGCATTGAGGTTCGGTAGGGATGGCAAGAGGTATTTCCCTTTTGGCTATTTCTACAAGCATTTCTCCATAGGTGTCATCTATTTTTAAGGGACTGATTATCAGAATTATAAAGGAGATAATGGGTCTTTTGCGTAAAATCTCCTTCCCACCAGCGATCTCTTCAGCCATTTTAATGACATTCAAAGCACCTGGTAGCGTGTAAAGACCTCCCATCACGTGTTTAGTAGTATTGCTCAGTCCAGCATAAAATCTATTAACATCCACCTTTTCTCTGGGTAGGTCATTCGGATAAACGGGGAGCAGGTAAAAATGAATGTTTTCCAAAGCATCCACCAGACGAGCAATTTTCTTCACATCCTCCAAAGTGGAAGGCCTTTTTTCACGACTCTTAAGATCCAAAATGTTAAGAGCTGTCCCTCCTGTTCCCATATAGACTCTTTTATTCTCTAAGATAAGATCATACTTTTCTTCTCTGCCGTAGAGGACGATCTTAGAAGGAGCTTTGTCAATGGCATCATCCACCATCGCTCTGGGTATTTTGACCCTTCTTTTACTGGAATCAACTCTTGCTCCTTTCTCCTTAAAAATCTGGAGTGCCGTCCTACTATTTACCTCTATTCCCGTCTTCTCTAAAGTCTCCAACGAGGCGTTATGGATTCTTTCAACATCTTTTCGAGAAAGCACCCTGTACTTCCCTCCTACTACCTCCCTTACCTGCACTCTTCTTTTCTCCCTTATTTAATCAGTAATTCAACCCCTGAGGGCTAATGCTTTTCTTTCAGATAGCGAGAAAGGGGGCAAGCCAAGTGAAAAAGACTGCTCGTTCAGGTTTAACCCTACCATAATCTTTCCTTTCTGACAAGAAAAAAATTTTACTTGTACTTTTCCCCTCACGTCCATTTAACTTTTATGCTATATAATAGTTATGAGGGACAAATTGTATATCTTCCGTGGCCGAGAATTCAGTTTCTCAATTACCTTGCCATTCGCAAGAAGTTCAACAGAAATGCGCTGGCCTCATTAAAAGGGAGATCGATTTCAGCATGAAATTGCTCACCATACATAATCTTCCGTGTGCTCTTTATAACCTCAATACAATCGGAGACTGCTAATACCTCAACACCATCTGGAAGGACCACTACTTCCCAACCATGGGAACCAGGTGCATAAAAAGGGTTAGGTATACCCTCAAAGATAGGGTCCTCTTTTATAATGCTTATAGGAGTAATCCCCTTAAGGTTCTCCTCCTTGTAAGTGTAAACCCCGTATCCCATATCTCTTACATAGGTATACCCATAAGCCATAACTATGAACTGATGGCCGCCACATATACCAAGAATGGGGATCTTGGACTCCCGTATTAGCTCATACTCTCCATTGAACTCGAACATCGGCAAGTTCTCATACCAACGGCCAAACCCGCTCAGTATGATGGCAACAGGTTTAGGTTCTAAATGGTTGACCATGTCCAATGATACCTCATAATAAGGTACTGTTACAGTTTCAAGGTTAAATGTTGAGTTTTCGACCGCTCGACGAATATTCCCATCTCCTCCACCATCATGCCTATTGCCCACAATTAAGACATAGTCAGTGGCAGGAACCTGGGGCGGAGTTGGTGCTCCAGGTGAATAAAGGGTTATCTCATGTATCCGGGGTACAGAGCCATGCCAACCCTTTATATAAAGTCTGAAATAACGGCCAGTAATGGGCACATCGAACTTAATTATGCCCCTAAAAGCGTCGGATTCCCTGGTTCTTGTTTCGGGAATATCTTTCCAATTGACAGCATCGTTGCTATATTGCCATATATAGTCTTTTAGTCGTCCTTCCAATCTTGATCTATCACAAAGCTGCCAAATGCGGGAAACTTCCTTAGACCCTCCCAGGTCAAATTTTACCCAATAGGCTAGTTGATTGGGATATCCCTCCCAATAAGTTCCTGCAGCTGCATCACCAACATCTATTATGCTACTTATATTATATCCACTAGATGTCTCTACCCTAATAATAGATGTTCTGATTAATCTTAGGAACGTGTCATCAGAAAACGTATCTAGGAAAAACCTTGACATAGCCCAAAGGCTTTTCTGACCCAAGGTGTCTATAGCTCTTGCTCTCCAATAATACTGAGTATTATCGTCTAATTCATCTCCTTCTTCGACGAGTTTGCTGGTTACATAAGCTGTTTCCGGGATATCCGTATACTCGATGAGATAGCTACTGTCGAAAGTAGGAACCTTATCAATTTGAATTGTATATGTTCGATCGCCTATTCCTCCGGTGCTGTTAAAAAACGATAACAAAGGTCTTTTATTGGTTGCTATTACATCCTCGCGGGGATTGTTAGTGAGATTGGGTGGGCCAGGGGGATCTCCCTGATTTCCTGTCGTTGATGCCATCTTATATGTGATCACTTCTCCCTAAAAGTATCTCAAATCTTTCCCTGATCTCCCGATCGATCTCCTTGGCCTCTTGCAAGATGGCCTCGATCTGTTTGGCTGCCCTCTCAGGGAGGAGCAGCGTTCGTGAATGTGCAGGTGTTTTGTCATACAGTCTTTGACTAGCATTAACTGTTCCCTTTCGTGTCCTTAGCGAGAGTCACGACCGCTTCCATCTTACATAGCTCCTCCAGCGGGATATGGCAGTAAATGTAATGTTCCTTCCCTGCAATTTGTCTGGGAGGGTCCTGCTCTTCGCATATGTCGCCGAGCTTACGAGGACAGCGAGTGTGGAAATAGCATCCACTAGGAGGATTGAGGGCACTGGGAACCATCCCGCCGAGACGGATGCGTTTCTGCTCTGCGGAGGGGTCGGGTATGGGCACAGCCGAGAGCAAAGCCTCCGTATACGGGTGATAAGGTGGTGAGTAGATGGCCTCGGCAGGGCCAATCTCGCACACTTTCCCCAGATACATAACAGCTACGTGATCGGAGAAAAAACGAATCACGCTGAGATCGTGAGAGATGAAGATCATCGCGATGTCGTATTCTTTCTGGAGGTCCAGCAGCAGATTCAGGATAGCAGCCTGCACCGAAACATCTAGGGAGGACGTTGGCTCATCGCATATCACTAGCTTGGGATGGGCAGCAATGGCCCTGGCTAAGGCCACCCGCTGCTTCTCGCCTCCACTGAGCTGACGTGGCAGGCGATTGTAATAGCTCGCATCCAGCCTGACAGCGTTTAACAGGCGGATCACCTCTTTCCTTTCCTGGTTGCGTGAGACTTTCCTAAAGCGGCGCAGCGGCCGTCCGATCTGGTATCCCACGCTGAAGGAAGGGTTCAGGGTAGAGTCGGGGTTCTGGAAGACCATTTGAAGCTCCTTAATGAGCCTCTCGTCGCGCTTCACTACCGGGGCTAGGATATCGAAGCCTAAGAATTCCAGCTTGCCACTGATAGGCGATTCCAAGCCGACGATGGTCTTGCCCAATGTGCTCTTGCCACAACCCGATTCGCCGACGATTCCTAACGTACATCCCTTGGGCAACTCGAAGCTAACATCGTCTACCGCCTTGACGTATTGCTTCTTGCCCAGACCAAACAGGCTGATTAATGACTTCCCTTTCTGCTTGTAATAGGTTTTGACATGCTCAGCCTGCAGTATCGGTTCACTAGCATTTTCTCGCCTGCCCCGCGTCGTCAGCTCGGGGACAAGACCCTCTGGCGGCTGCCATTCTGCCTCGGCTATCTCCTCGGCGAAATGGCAACAGATGAAGTGACCAGGCACTACTTCGCGCAATTCCGGGTGCTTCTGCCGACAGGACTCACGAGCGTGCTGGCAACGAGGCGCGAAAATGCAGCCGGGCGGTAAGTTCGTTGGCGAAGGGACCCGCCCTGGGATAGGAGGGAGATAGCTTGATTCCTTGCTTTCACCCAGCTTGGGCACGCAACGCATGAGCGCCTGAGTGTATGGGTGCATGGGTTTCAAGAAAATATCCTCAACTGGGGCTTGCTCCACTATCTCGCCGGTGTACATCACGCCCACCTTGTCGGAGACATAGGCGATGACGCCCAGGTTGTGGCTGATGTACAGGATAGTCGTGTCGAATTCGCGCCGCAGCTCGGCGATCAGGTCCAACACACCTGCCTCCACGGTCACGTCCAAGGCGGTGGTCGGTTCGTCCATGATCAAGAGAGCCGGGTTATTAAGCAGGGCTATGGCGATGACCACCCGCTGCTGCTGGCCGCCAGAGAGCTGATGAGGGTAGCGGAGCATCATCGCCTCTGGGTCGGGCATGTACACCCCTTTCAGCATCTCGATACATTTTTCATAGGCCTCTTCCTTGCTGAGGCCGCGGTGAACGATCAATACCTCGCTCAGTTGCTCCCCGATGCGCAAGCATGGGTTGAGGGCAGCTAAGGGATCCTGATACACCATGGAGATTTGGTTGCCGCGCAGACGGCGTAGCTCCTCCTCGCTCCGCCCTTGCAGCTCTCGTTCCTGAAAGAGGATACTGCCATTAAGAATACTGCCATTACGGTCTAGGAAGTTGACAATGCCAAAGGCTACCGTGCTCTTACCACAGCCCGATTCGCCCACTAGGCCAAGAGCCTCTCCTCGATAGATCTCAAAGGAGACATCACGCACCGCCGACACCTCGCCCTTACGCATCTTATATGAGATGGCCAGGTTTTCGACTCTCAAGACGGGTGTTTTTATATTCGTCATGCTCTACTCCCTACCCGTTCACTGATAGCGCATCGTCTCCTCGCGCAGGCCATCGGCGAAGAGGTTAAGCCCGATCACCAGGGACGAGATGGCCAGCGACGGCCACAAGACGGCCCAGGGATTGATCCAGATATAGTGGCGTCCTTGAGCGACCATACTGCCCCAGTCAGGTGCAGGGGGTGGCAGACCAAGGCCCAGGAAGCCCAGCGTGCCGATGGCAAAAACGGCATAGCCTATTCGCAGCATGGCATCCACGATGATGGGACCGCGGGCATTGGGCAGAATTTCCACAAACATTATGTAGAAAGGGTTTTCGCCTCTCAACTCTGCCGCGGCGATGTACTCCCGCGTGCGGATGTCCAAGGTCAAACTGCGCACTAGCCGGGCGATACCTGGTGCGCCAGCGATCGTAATTGCGATTACCACGTTTATAGCGGAAGGCCCCAGGGCAACGATGATGATCAGGTAAAGCAAGATAACTGGAAAGGCCATTATTGCATCGAGAATACGCATCACAATCTCGTCTATCCATCCGCCGAAGTAGCCGCCTATCAGTCCCAGGGTGGTACCGACAGCTAGAGCGCAAAGCACCGACAAAGGGGCCAGGACTAAGATAGTTCGAGTGCCGTAGATAAGTCGAGCCCAAAGGTCCCGCCCCAGGCGATCGGTGCCCAGTGGATGCTGCACCGAGGGGCCCAGATTCATGGCCTCGGGGTCCTGCTCCAGAGGACCGTAAGGCGTAATGAGAGGTGCGAAGATCGCCATCAGAATCCAGAAGCTTACAAGCCCCAATCCTACGAGCGCTACTTTGGATGCCAGAATGGGGGCAAGCGCATCTCGAAAGCGTTGCCCAAGCGACCGGCGCGTCGCGATGCCCGGAGGGCCAGCTTGTTCTCCTATTGTCATAGCTTTATCACTCTTTCTTAGCTTCCCAACTTACGGCTTACCAACGCTTAGGCATACCGAATACGAGGATTGAGGAAGGTGTAGATGATGTCGGCTATCAATTGCGTCCCCACAGCCAGGAAAACCATCACCACGGCCGCCGCTTCGACGGCGAAGATATCCTTGTACAGCCCTGACTTATATAGGTAGTTTCCCAACCCCGGGAAGCCAAAGATTGCTTCCACTACTACAAGCCCTCCCATCAGCCAATTGACGTGCAACATAATGACCGTGATAGGGGCCATTAAGGCGTTACGCAGAGCGTGCTTGAAGACGATACGCCAGTAGGGCAGGCCCTTTAGGAAAGCCGTGCGGATATAGGCCGCCCCCATCACCTCCACCATACTGGCACGCGTGATGCGCAGCACGTAGCCCAGCTCTATTAGGGCGAGCGTTAGGATAGGCAGGACTAGCATTTCTGGTTTTTCGAAAATCGCTCTTTCGCTAGTGAACACGGTCGCGCCAGGCACCAATTTCAACCAAGTGGCAAGTATCAGGATCAGGAATATGCCGGCCGCAAAGGACGGAGTGGAGGTGCCCGCTAAACCTCCGATGGAGAGGATGCGGTCGAGCGCTTTTCCTTCATTGAGACCCGCAATTAATCCCAGCACGAGGGCTAGAGGCATGACAATAACGAATGCCAGACCGGCGAGGATAACCGAGTTCTGGAGCCGTCTAAAGAGTGTCCCGGCAACGGGACGGCCAGTCTGCACTGATATGCCGGGGTCGCCGCGCACTATTCCTTTTTGTAAGGGGATGTACTTCTTGGCGCCGCTTGCCTTCTCGACCCAAAAGCCACCCGCTTTAGAACGCATCCAGTAAGTCTGGCCGCTACCCTTTTCCCACAGGATAGCACGGTCGTGTATATCTATTCCCCAGAAGGTGCTGACATCGGCTTCGTCCGTCTGCCACCTACTGTTGTCAATAGATTTAATTACCGTGCCATCCGGCTGTAGCCGCATGGCGATGAGGTCCTCGCCCTCCAGTTTCCATCGAATTGGAGTGCCGTTCTCGTCCACCACCCACCATTCGTAGAACTCGGTCCCCGGCCTCTTTAACCGCCGCAGTGGCATGCCAACAAGCCTCTCCGCTCGCCAATCGCTTCCCATCAGGAAGTTGAGATATCGAATATAGGGGGGTTGGTCCAGACCTAACTGTCTCCGAAAGGATTCCTCCTGCTCGGGCGTGGCGAATGCCCCCAGGATTTTTCGCGCCACGTTGCCAGGTGTGATCTCCACGACGATGAAGACGATGATCGTAACGAGGAACATCGTCAACAGCATAAGCAGTAGTCGTCGCACGATAAATTTGGCCATAGTTCTAGCGTGTAAACTCAGGCACGTTCAGCCTCTCAGAGACTCCGGAAGTCGCGTAGAAACTCCAGGGGTGGGGCAGGCCAGGCACCGACCACGACCTGCCCCACCCCTGGACCGCTGATAGATCTACCCGGTAACAAAGCTGCTCAAAGTCTCACCGACGACTTACTCCTTGAGCCAGACCTCCCTGAAGCACTCGTCATACTGAGTCGGGTGCCCCTTGAAGTTCTGCACCTTTATGTTCGCGATGGACCACACATTGCGCCAGTAGGCGATAATGATGGAGCCACGCTCCATTTGTATCCTCTCCAGTTTGCCCATGATCTCCCGGCGCGCCTCCACGTCCAGGGTCCCTTGGGCTTCCTTGAGCAGTGCCGCGAACTCGTCGTCACACCAGCGGGTCTCGTTCCAGGGCACAGGGTTCCCCTCTGCGTCGCAGATGTAGGCCAGGCCCAGAACCATCGTCCCCAACGGACGGTGCGTCCAGGGGGTGATTCCAAGGTCAACCTCTGTCCACAGATCCCAGTAGGTGCTAACGGGCATGGTCCTTAACTGAATGTCAAACGCTGGGGTGGCGTCCTGCTCGAGGATCTCCGCCATAGAGACGATATCCTCCCAGCCGCTTCCTACCGAAAGCTCGACCTTGAGAGGCGTGGTGTAACCGGCCTCCTCCAGTATCTCTTTAGCCTTCTGCGGATCAAATGGAAGTGGCTCCACCTCGCAGTATGCCGGATGGATTGGGCATACATGGTAATCCGCCCCCACGACGCCCTCACCGTAATAGGCCATCTTCAGGATCTTCTCGCGGTCAACGCAATACTTAAGCGCTGTGCGAACCTGGTTATCATCCCAAGGCTCCTTATCCACTCGCATACGTAGGACCTGGGCCATGGCGGTGGGCGTGCCGATCACATTGGCGTTTGGATCGTCCCTCAGCGCCAGGAAATGACCAAGCTCTGGCTCGGTGATAACGTTAACTGTCCCAGCCTGGAAAGCCGCGACGTGGGCCGATATCTCATGACCCATATCAATGTAGACTATCTCATCCAGGTAGGGCAAGGGTTTACCATCAGCACCCATCCTCCAGTAAGGCGGGTCCGTACGGCGCTTGAGCACCACCCGCTCACCCGGGGAGAATTCCTCCAACGTGAATGGGCCGGTGCCGACCGGGGCCTTGATGAAGTCGCCTTCGAAGGTCCGGTAGTTCATGATCTGGTTCGGGTAGTGGTACAGATGCTCCGGCACGGCGATCTGCGGCGAATCTAGCTGGAGCCTGACCGTGTACCTGTCCACCTTCTCTATGTTCTCCGGCCTAAGGTACCCCCCCATCAGACCTAGGGTGGAGGAGCCCACCTCAGGATCAAGCCACTCCTTCATGGTGAAGACGACATCGTCCGCGATGAAGTCATCACCGTTATTCCACTTGATCCCCTTACGAAGATAGAGTGTCCAGGTTTTGAGATCCTCGCTGGCCTCCCACTTCTCCAACAGCCAGGGATGGGTGACGTTGTTCTCATCGGTGAAAGTCAGATACTCAGCTACCTGACGCGACCAGTTGGAATTCGCTACCCAAGAGTAGCGCGCAGGGTGATCAATGCGCCCTATTTCCTGGCCAGTCACGTAGAGGGTTCCACCGCGCTGGATGTCCACCGCACCAGTCTCACTTATGGCTCCTATAAGAAAGAGCCCCCCGAGCACCACAACAGTAAGAAATAAAACCGTAATCTTCTTCATCTCTTCTTTACCTCCTTTTTGAGTTCAAGGTTCTTTATGGCGGCCTTTCACTGTGCTTTGCTCCATAAATATCACCTCCTGTATTTATCAATCGCAGGGGTATTGAGGAGTCCAGGGTCCGATCTTGTCCGAGTGAGCATTGGCATATTCCTAAGACCCCAACCTCCCTTCGTTAAAAATTTAGCCCAGTTAATCCTTTTTGTCAAGGGGGTCGCGTCTTTACCATTCCCATTATCGACTATAACAAGCGAAATAAAGAGACCGATCTCAAGACCCTAAGAAAAAGAGGCTATAATGAGAAAGGAACTCCCTTTGCTCCTTCCCTTAATCCTTTTACGGAGCTTCTTATTTTTTTATCCACTTTACGAGGGATGGGTAAGGGCTTATGGGTGGCCAGGATATTTATAGCGATCTCCCTGGCTCTCTGGCGGGCATCTTTTCCTCCTTCTGCCAACCACTTTTCCCTATTGGATCTATCACTGAGGCTGGGAAAGAAGAACTCCGATCTCATATGAGAGACTGTGTGTGATTCAGCTAGAAAATTTCCTCCTGGTCCTACCTTATCTATCACCTCCAGGGCCAGAGTATCCTCATTAACCTCTATTCCCTTTAGGGCTCTCATCACCATACCAATGATTTCGTTGTCTATTACGTACTGCTCGTAGGCCACGGTGGTGGTAGAATCCAGCATACCAGCAGAATTATGGATATAATTTGCCCCGGCTAAGCCCACCAGCAAAGCGCCTGTCGCCTTCTCGTACCCTGCTTGCATATCCGGAATTTTAGACTCGGTAAGACCAGCCCAAGCATAGAAGGGGATATTATAATACTGTGCCAATTGAGCTGCAGCCGTGTTTAGCACTCCTAATTCTACCGCACCACATAGAAACGACATACTGGACATCTCAGCCACAGAGGGGATAGCTCCATAAAGTACAGGCGCACCAGGACTTACTAACTGGGTCAAAACTATTCCACTGAGCTGCTCCGCATTCACCTGGGCTAAGGTGCCAGCCAAGGTTACTGGAGAGGTAGATCCTGCCATGGGGGCAGAAGATAAAGCTACGGGGATTCTTTCCTCAGCAATTCTTATTAATATAGGGGTAGTAAAATCATCCAAGGCCAGAGGACTCTTCATCCAGGAGGTAATAAAAGATATGATGGGTCTTTTCTGCAAGGCTTCTTTTCCGCCAACGATCTTTTCTGCCAGGCCAATCACTTCCAGTGCACTCTCCACTGAATAGGCCGAGCCCATAACATGTTTTGAAGTGTTGCTTAAGGCGGCATAGTATTTGTTGACATCCAGAAACTCCCTGGGAATATCCTGGGCTACCACCGGCCTTACAAAAAAGTGGATATTATCCAGAGCATCTACTAATCTGGCAATGTTAGTAATGTCCTGCAGCAGCGATCTCCTTACCTTGCCCGTTTCCAAATCGAGCACGTTAAGTGCCGCTCCTCCCGTGCCAAAGTATACTTTTTTGTCCTCCAGAATAAGGTCGTTCTTCTCATCTCTGCCACAGAGGGTAACTTTAGAGGGAGCTTTGTTGATGGCATCCTCCACCAGACTGCAAGGAATTTTTACCCGTCCTTGATCAAAATTTACCTCAGCCCCAGCTTTAGAGAGTATTTGCAGGACCTCTTGCCGCCGGGATTTTACCCCTGTTCGCTTCAATATCTGGAGTGAGGCATTATGAATGCTCTCCACCTCTTTCTGAGAAAGAATCTGGTATTGACCTCCCACCAAACCACCCGATTGCATTTTTATTCCCCCTTGGTAACTGTTCACCCTTCAACCCTCCTATCTCTCTGTCTTCTTTATTTATAACTAAGCAGGGACAGAGTTCTCCTCATTTCATTGCGAACAATCATTAACCTTCCATCTACATCCATGCCTGGCTTAGCCAGCATTTGTTCAGGACCTGTCGCCAGAGCAATATGAACAGAAACTTTGGCCGATTTATCAGTCTCATTGCAACTACCGCCAAGGTAAGCACCAACTCCCTTTTTTTTACAGTAAAGCACCGCTTCGATAGAGTTATTGATTCCACCCAGATCCGGCATCTTGATTTGAACCATATGGCCCGCTTTTTCATCCACGAAGTCCTTTATATCTTCCAGAGTATTACACCATTCATCAGCCACTATTTCAACACTTATCTTCTCAGCTTCTAATCTCTTTCTCAGATTCTTAAGAATCCTTATCTGACTTCCCTTACTGCCACCATCAACAGGATTCTCCAGGCGTAACTTATAGGGTGAGGACATTTCCTCTAACCTTTTTATATAAGAGACGATCTTCTTAAAATCATTATGAAAGGCCAGGCCAATGGTTCCATAAACATCAAAATGAAACACTGGTTTATAAGATTCGGAGCTCAATCTTTTAACCCTTTCTCTTAGCCAGAGAAGGTATTTGGCTAATAACTCTCCTTTTTTACCTAACTTGGTCTCTACATTGTTTATTAAACCGTGAGGGAGTACCTCCGCTCTTTTCATAATGGCTTTATCGGCATTAGAATACCTTTCGTCACCTGTTTGGGTGAATACTGGTATGGGTTTTTCGCTTAATCTAGTTTTATACTCATCGGCAATTACCTCAGCCATCGTCTTTCGTCTTGCCTTGGATACGGCTTCTAAAATCGCTTGAGTAACTCCGTATCTAATAGAAGAATGTAACCCCATGCCTTGAATTTCAAGTTTATCGAATTCTTCCGCCAACGATTTAAAATTAGAAACTTTTCTTCCCCCTAATCTTGGAGCAACCTCATTCACTATAGTCCCGATGTACTTCTCTGCCAAAAACAGCCCATCGCGGCCACCGGCTCCAGAGTATTGAACCGAGACACAGTCGCCGAAAGATACCTGCCCATCATCTAATAGAAGAATTATGGAAATGGCCTCTCCTGGTTGTCTAATCGAGGTAAAACCCTCTATCCTCGACTTACCCAAGTAAGTAAAACCGTCGAGCCTGACACCGCCTTTAATTGCCTCTTGGTCATCAAAATAGAAGCCGGTTAAGGTTGGTACGGCTAAAACTTTTTTAATCTTAATCATAAGACTTACCTGATCTTGGCCGACCGACTAACATGCCTTTTCCAATAGCATAAATATCGTCAATAACCATCTGCAAGCTTGGCTGCCTATTTTCTCTCTTCGCCCTTTCCTCAATCTTTAGCTTATGAAAATCAAAGATCGCCTCAGTAAATGGTAGGTTGCCAGGATTTAGCAACCTTACAGCTCCATTATTATCCCTTACCGGAAGAATTTTTCCAAGATTAAATCTATTGGGGGCAAAGGGAATATCAATGAAGCCTTCTTTAAAGGCTAAGATTGTCCCTATGGCGATATCTCCCTCGCCCAATTCTATCACCTTTTTTAAAATACACCTCGTTTCTTCCTTAATTATTCTTACTTCTTCCTTTAATGTTTCGCCAGAGAAGAATTCTTGATCTTTTAACATATTCACTATCTGTTTGGTGATCTTGATGCCTGAGATATTTGCCTCTTTAGTGGGTACTCCTAATGCCTCATGGGGGCTCTTGGAAATTATTTTATTGGCTTTGCCTAAGGAACCTGCTACTGCACCCCAACTTATGACTCCAGAGGCTTGCGCTTCATTCTCAGGGAAACCTCCCATCCACTGATGAAATGCAGTAGTAATTAATATATCCCTGTAACCGAAACGGTTTAGATATTCTTCAGCTAAAGAACTGAGACTTCTGATGGCAGCTATATCTTGAGCTAAATTACCACATTGACCGTAGCCTAAGGTAACACTTTTCACTCCTTGCTCAGCAGCAAGCAAGGCCTCTATTATGCTGACCGAATGTGAAATAAAGGGAGGAACCAAGGTTCCGGTCAGAGGGCCGAAGGATTCCCGATTGATTATCACTCCGTTTTCCTGATACCAGCCAACCAAACGGTCAACATACTGCCAATTAGAGATAGATTCTTCTAAGGAAACATTCTTAGAATAGGGGACATTGTAGGAGATACCTCCTCCTTCAAAATCGGTGAAACCAGCGGCCAGGGTAATCTCAGCTAAAAGTCTAGCATCTGGTGTACCGTGCCTTATTTCCACAGGCACGTTAGTGGATTCTATAATTTCTCGACATTTCCAGACCCCTTCGTTTACGGCTGGATATCCATTTAACATGGATCTCCCAAGCCTCCTACTTTCCTGAATTCCTACCTCTGCCTCTTCATACCTATTTTGTCTGGTATAGCTATCGATAGTGGTAGGAAGAAAGTCCGCTCCGGCTTTTTCAAAAGATCTCAATAGATTTATTTGTTCTTCTCTTAAGGCCACACCAGCCCGAGGTTGGACAAAGATATCTCCCTTTTTTTTACCTTTCGCTAATTTTTTTTGACTCACTTTACCTTCCGGGAGACGATGATGAAAGTTTATGGCTTCTTTTAAGTTTACTTGCCTCCCGGTAGGCCACTTGCTAAGAACCTCCTCATGTGTTATTTTAAACTCACCATATTATTGGTAGGTTTAATTGCTTGAATTTTAACTTACTCTCTGCTATACTTTTAGGCAGGGAGTAAGGACGACTTAAATCTCTTTTGCGGG